>Ga0315336_1003116_pt1 | contig 23056 bp, 12 predicted proteins | sample ASW5metaG_FD_204512 | JGI IMG/M metagenome (GOLD analysis project Ga0315336, IMG submission 204512) | Ammonia-oxidizing marine archaeal communities from Monterey Bay, California, United States - ASW #5 | ecosystem: Environmental > Aquatic > Marine > Intertidal zone | place: USA: California... | reverse complement strand
TATGATTTTCCCCTTGTTCCACGGTAGGCGCTGGTTCGTTTTACGGTGCGGCTTGATCTCTATTTTCATCGTCTTCTCCCTTTATTAGTGGAGAGACGAGCTTGCTCATGCCAAGAGAGGTAATCGCGGAGAAAGTTCAATTATTCAAGGATGTAAAAAATTTATGGTTCGCGGACAACACCTTCATTTGACACACGGTATTTCGATGTCTGCTATGGCACGTAGAGCGGAATAGACCGAGCCTTCTGTTCAGAGTCTGCTTTTGACCCAAAGCAGACATTATCGGACCCGTTCATCTAGTACGCTGAGCGTTTACTACCAATTACAGTCTTGATCACTTCTATCAGTTCTGGAACATCGACTGGCTTGGTCAAATAAGCTTCGAAACCCCCCGACATACCGAACTCGATATCGTCGACGGTCGCAGCGGCGCTGATTGCGACGATTGGAATGTCGCTGGTTTCTCTTAATTTGCCGAGAACTTTGGTAGCCGCGACACCATCGACGCCCGGCAAGTTGATGTCCATCAGAATTAAATCGGGTCGTTCGCACTGGGCCATCGTCATACCAATTTCGGCATTCGGTGCCGAGATCATAGTAAGTCCATCAATGCGTGAAATGATCTTTTCCACCAATCTAAGGTTAGCCAAGTTATCTTCGACGTATAGCAATGTGCCATTTAACTTTAGAGGCAAATCGACTTGATAATTAAGTTCATCTTCTGATTTTTTGTCCGCCTCGATGCGATTTGCCTTTGCAAGAGGCAATTCGAACCAGAACGTCGATCCTCGACCGACTTCGCTTTCCACGCCAATCGTACCGTTCATCAATTCGATCAAGTTCTTGCAAACAACAAGTCCTATGCCGGTGCCTTCGATCTCCGTATTTTCTGCATCGAGTCGGCTAAACGGTTTGAAAAGTCGATTTAGTTTGTTTTCTGGAATACCTTCGCCTGTGTCGGACACTGCGATACGAAGCTTGCTCTCTCCGGTTTCTTCGACAACTATCGTGAGTTCGCCATTTTCATCGTTGTATTTGATGGCGTTGGATAACAAATTGAGAATCACCTGCCTGAGACGTCTTTTATCAGCACGTATCAGCAATTTGTTTGCATCGGTATTGATGAACGAAACATCAATGCCACGCTCATCTGCCAAAATTGACATTGGTTCAAGACATTCGTCGATAACCTCAGCAGTCGAAACGTCTTCAAAACCAAGCTTTGCCTCGTTGGCTTCGATCTCGGCGAGATCAAGGACATCATTGACCAGTTCCAGTAGGTGCCGACCATTTTTCAGGATCTGAGAAACATTGTCTTGTTGATCCTCGTTGAGTGGGTCCTCGAGATCAAATTCCAACAATTGACTAAACCCCAAGATGGAGTTTAGAGGCGTACGTAGTTCGTGGCTCATGGAGGACAGAAACTCGGACTTGGCCAGATTGGCCCGGTTAGCAATTTCAGCCTCATTTCGTGCTGTGTGACGTTCTTCCTCTACCTGCCTTCGATCAGAAACGTCCTGAAGCATAACAGTATATAATCTGCCATCAGCTGTTTCGAGTTTGGACACCGAAGCAGAGGCCGGAAATTCGGTACCGTCTTTGCGAAGACCGGCGACCTCTGCCCGCTTATCCATCAGTCGGTAAACCTCCGAGGACTGGTTAAAGCTTTTTATATGTTTGGTGTGATTCGAGCGCGCACTTTTCGGCATCAGAAAATCCATTGAACGCCCTACAACCTCGTCGGCGTTGTAACCGAAGATGCGCTCGGCTCCCTTGTTGAAAACCTGGATGCGCATGTCATGATCAATTGTGATCACAGCTTCGGGCGCAAGGTCGAGAATTTCTGTCAATCGCTCTTCGGAGGCCCTTAATGATTCTTCGGTTTGTCTGCGTTCGCTGATATCGGTAACAACTACCGCAGTGCCGCCGCTACTCATCCTGTATTCCGAAATGAGCACCCATTGGCCGTCATTAAGTTGAGATTCAAACTGAGTAGGCGTTTGGCGGCGATTCTCAAGTCGTTTGGCTACATACTCTGCCCGGGTTTCTCCAGAAATGTTGAAGGCCCCAGCGGAGGCCCAATCGTTTAGCATTTCCTCAAATGTCCGACCGACTTTTAGCGTGCCAGGTGCATTTGCTTCCACCGATTTTTGATGGTGCGAGTTGAACAGCACAAGCCGGTCGTCTTTGTCGTACAAGGCAAAGCCAGAAGAGAATGATTCGATCGCCTCCTCCAGTTTCTTCTCGGCTTCTTTCTGCGGGGTCACATCAGTTCCGCTTCCCCTGTAACCGCGAAAATTGTTATCTTCATCGAACAGCGGTGTAGCACTCACCCGCGCCCAAACGCTCTCTCCGTCAGGTAATATGCGACACAAACTCATGTCCTTGATAAGTTCACGGCGAGTCGTTGCGTTAACGAAATCTTGTTGACCTGTATCCCTCATAAATTTGGACATCGATTCTTCGTGTGTTCTCCCCAGAAAATTGTCCGGATTTTGTTTGCGCATCTCGACGATGCTGTCAGACACATATGTATATCTTAGGTCTTTGTCCATTTCGAAAAACCAATCCGAGCCGATCTCCGCAAAGGATTTGAACCGGATTTGGCTCTGCACCAAGTTATCCATCGCAGTGTTGCGATCGGTTACGTCAGTCACTGTCGCTTGAATCGCTCGTTTGCCCTGCCATTCGACGATTTGAGATAATTGCTGGATTGAGATGATTTTGCCATCCTTCTGAACCCAGTCTGTTTCGTATGATTCAGGAACTTTTTCACCTCGAAGACGCGCGTTTTGGTATGAATTATGTCTATCTCGACTTTCTTCGGTAAATAGCTGACTGAGACTTTTCAATGCATAAAGTTCGTCAGTCGAATAACCCAAGAGTTTTGAAACAGCTTCGTTAACATATAAGACGCGATCATCAGCGTGAACGATAACGCCAAGCACTGCCCCCTCAACGAGAGTTCTATAGCGATCTTCACTTTCCAGTATCCTCAATTCGTTATTTTTTTGCCTGGTTATATCAGTGGTCGTTCCGAAGTAGCCGATAAACTTTTTGTTTTCGTCAAATAGCGGTTCCCCGGATACGGAAACCCACATCGGAGGATCAGAAGACATCTCGAATTCAAAGTTCCGGAAAGCAAGGCCGCTGTCGAGTTGGGCTCGATGCTCGGACCACTTCTTATGATCGACGAGGTCCTCTTCCGTCGCGCTCTCCCAACGCTTTTTACCTAAAGCATTCTTATTGGCCCCACTTGACACGCTTCCGAAAAACTTGGTGAACCGTAATTCTGCATCCATCTCCCAGAAAAAATCCGAACCCAATTCAGCAAGAGCAAGTAGACGGTTCTGGAGACCATCCCTTTCACCCAAAGCAATCCGTTTTTCCGTAATGTCGATTGCCGATCCGGCAACGCGGACAACCTCCCCTTCTTCATTCCTGACGCCGATCCCACTGTCCAATACCCAACGATAATCGCCGTTGCTGTCTCGTATCCGATACTCACACTCGTATCGGTCAGCCTCTCCCTTGAAATGAGCCGTCATTGACTTGCGCACGATGGCAAAATCGTCGGGGTGGACGTGGGAAACAAAATCTTCAACGGAAATGAAACCGCTCACATGGTTTATCCCGAGGCTTTCTTTCACCTGTTCAGATCGATACAAGGTATTGGACGTGACGTCCCAGTCCCAAATGACAACATTGGCACCTCGAGAGGCCAGATCGTATCTCTCCCTGCTCGCGGCAAGATCGTGTTCAAGAGTTTTTCTAAAAGTTATGTCCCGAATTACACCTTGGACAAATGTCTCGCCGTCAAATTCGACAAGGCAACCCGTCGTCTCGACCCAAATCTCGCTTCCATCCAACCGGACGAACTTCATATCCAAGAATTCCGCGACCTGGTCGATCGCCGCCTTCGCCAAACGTCCGGCGGCTATTTCCCGAAAATCCGGATGAACAAACTCACTTATGAAGCAGCCTTGGAGTTGTGGCCTGTCATCGGCACCTAGTAAAGTGACGAAATTTTCATTCAGAAATCGAATAATTCCTGATTGAAGCCACACAATTGAGTCCGGCGACTTATCGAGAATCGATGGAAACATCGATGAATAGTCCTTCTTTCTCCGACAGACATGCATCGGACATAGAGTTAAAATGGTTCAAATTATCAAATTGACTAGTTTTTTTTCAATCTCAAGGTATTCGATTGAAACAGAACTTTCTGAAAGGGCGCGAATTTGAAGTTTGTTGCACTTATACAAAAAGCTTTACGCAGGAAGATTTGTCCAACGAAACGTTTAGCGATATGTCTCCTATTGGCTACGAGCGGAATTATGGCGAAGTAGTGGGTTACGTCCGCTTTCCGCGCGAAAGCGGGCGTTATTTTGGCAGTTTGAAATAGTCCGCTAATAGCCAAAAACAGACTAATCTTTCTATCCCGACTGGAGCCTTAAACACGATAATTATTGAGCTCAGATATTGAGCGTACCTTAATACTCTATATTGACAAGATAGTTGTATTGGCCAGGTGGAAACAAATGATACTCGGTGTTTCGAGCTTCTCAACGTAGCTGCAAGCAAGGCATTTTGTGGTATGGTTCGGGGAGGCAATCTTCATTTTCTTTCATAAAGGCTTTAGCTCCGAGTAGAGATGATGACCTATCTTCATCCAGAATTATTGGTATTCTTCGCGATAGTGGTGATGCCAGTCATTCTCATAATTCAGTTGCGGGAACTTCAACGCCAGAGTCTTGGTTTGAAAATGATGATTTTTGGCTGCTGCATTATCGCCTTTTCCACACTGCTCGAATACATCAGCCTTACGCCGTTAAATTGGCTGACTGACTGGATCGGAACCACGGATCGTTTTCAATTGTATCGTGCGATATTTTTGATTTTGCCCGGCTCGTTAATTATTTGCATAGGCATAGTCAAGTGGTTTCCGGAAATCCGGAAACTTGAAAACGAGATGAGAAAACGCGAGCAAGTCGAGGAAGAATTACGCGCCTTGACTGAGGAGTTGCAAAATGTGGCAGTTGACGCGGAAATCGCCAATCAGTCCAAGTCTGAGTTCCTTGCGACTATGAGCCATGAATTGCGGACCCCGCTAAACGCAATTATAGGTTTCTCCGAGGGGATCAACAGCGGCATTTTTGGCGATGTCGAAAACAAAAAACATTCGGAATACATCACATTGATTGAGCAGAGCGGCAATCATCTGCTGCAACTCGTCAACGATGTCCTCGATATTTCCAAGATCGAAGCTGGTGAATTCGAATTGAACGAATCAGTTTTGTTTCTCGGTGACACTATTCAGGATTGTCTGCAAGTAGCTCATTACGAGGCAGAAAAAGCGGAAGTCAAGATGTCCTCGGAAATTTTGACCGGCGCCCAAAAACTGGTCGCCGACCAGCGGGTAATCAAACAGATTCTTCTCAATCTCATTTCCAATTCGATCAAATTTACCGAGAAGGGCGGGGAGGTCACTGTAACTGCCGAAAGTCATTCGTCCGGTGGAATTGAATTGTCTGTCACGGACACAGGCATCGGATTGTCTGAAGAAGAGCTTGCCGCTGCCATGGAACCTTATCGCCAGATAAAGAAAAAAGGTCCCGACAAAAATAGAGGCACGGGACTGGGTTTACCACTCGCACGTTCATTTTGCCGATTGCATGACGCGAGGTTCGACATTCAGTCGACTAAGGGAATTGGGACCACTGTCACCATGGCCTTTCCGACCTGGCGCACTGTCATTTTGCCGGAAACAGAATTTCACTAATCGCATTGTTTTTGTTGGAAAAACAGATAGCGAAAATTGTCAGGAAAGCGCCGGTTTGGATCAGGAGTTATAATCGTTGCCTTTTGAGATTAACACTGGTTAATCTCGCAGCCATTTCCCGACAAGAAAGCTGAGCTATTTTAGGATCAGGATAATTGATCGCCGGGAGACAGCAAATGGTTCCTCGTTATCGTAATATCGGTCGCTTTGTAACTGCATTTACCATTTTCCTGGTGGTCACGGTTTCATCTCTGTCGGCTGCGGAAAAGGTCGTCCTGCAATTACGGTGGGATCATCAATTTCAATTCGCTGGCTATTATGCAGCCCTGTGGCGCGGATACTACCGCGACGCCGGGCTAGACGTCGAAATTCGGTCTGTGTTCGAGCCGAATGGCAAATTTCACAATGTGATTAATGAAGTGGCTGATGGCCGGGCTGACTTTGGTACCGGAGCCATAGACATTTTGCAGGCCCGAAACGGCGGCATTCCGCTTGTAGTCGTAGCGTCTGTCTTTCAACAGAGTCCTGTAGCGTTCTACGCCAAAGCCCGAACGAAATTAAACCACCCCGCAGATCTTACTTCGTTGAGGGTCGCCACGCGCGGTTCAGGCGGTATGGCGATCGCCGAACTAAGGGCGATGCTCCGGGCGGAGGATATCGATCCGACCCTGGTCAAACTACAGTCCATTCGCGAACGGTTAGGATTGTTTGACCTCGCCAAGGGCAACGCTGACGTGGTGTCTGGATTCACGATTTCGGCCGGCTGGGTGGCCAGGGAACAAGGTTTGGCCCTGCGTTCGCTGCGTCCTTCCACCTATGGCGTCGATTTTTACGGCAGCGCCCTGTTTACGCATCAACGACTGGTTGACGACAATCCGGAGCTGGTTCAGCGCTTCAAGAAGGCAAGCATGAGGGGGTGGAATTATGCCCTTGAAAACCCCGATGAAATTGTCTCCGGCATCACAAAGAAATTAAAGCGAAAGATACCGATAAAGGATATGCGCGGGTTTAACGCTTTCCAGGCAGTGGAGGTGCGCAAACTCACAAACTTTCCGATCGTCCAGTTCGGGCACACCAATCCGGAGCGATGGCGCAAAATGCACCTGGCCCTGGTCGATCTCGGATTGGCGAAAGGCGAACTCCAGTCAGCCAGTTTTATTTTTGATTTGGAAGCCCTGAAGAGACGTTCCAATGAACGAAACTTAAAGATGATCGTTGTAATCCTGGGCGGATTTCTTGTTGTCATCATTGTTGTTTTGGCATGGTGGCGCTATCGCTCAGTCCTTCAGCTGAACCGGATTCTCAGTGAAAGCGAGAAACAATTCAAGGGAATTTTCGATAACGCTGGGGTCGGTGTAGCGAAGACCACTCCCGACGGACGGTTCTTGCTGGTCAACGACCGTTTCGTAGACATTGTCGGACACAACCGGGATGCGCTTTTGTCCCATTCATTCGGAGAAATCACCCATCCGGAAGACCGCGACAATAACCTTATGGCTATTTCGGAAATCCTGGCTGGAAGCAGACAGAAATACGTAGCGGAAAAACGATACATTAGCGCCGGCGGAGACACTATCTGGACAACTTTGACCGTCGAAGTTGTTCGCGATGACAATGGATCGCCCGAATATCTCCTCGCCGTTATTGAGGACATCGGGGGCCGCAAGCAGGCGGAAAATGATCGTCGCATTGCACTACTGAGAGCTGAGGAAGCAAATCAGGCTAAATCAGATTTTCTTGCCACTATGAGCCACGAATTGCGAACTCCCTTGAACGCCATTATCGGGTTTTCGGAAATGATCGAAGGACAGTATTTTGGAGCTTTGGGATCGCACAAGTACTCCGAATATGCACATGACATACGAGGAAGTAGTGAGTACTTGCTATCACTGATCAACGATATCCTTGATCTTTCAACGATCGAGGCCGGCAGGCAAAATCTGACAAAGGAAAAATTAATCGTTAAAGAGCTTGTCGCGGATTGTGTACCGATAATCGCTCGGGCCGCGAGCGAGAAAAATGTCACTTTCCTGGTTGAAGCAACTGATAACCTTCGGCCATTGCAGGCCGACAAAAGGGCCGTTAAGCAGATCTTGATCAACTTGCTCTCCAATGCTGTAAAGTACACACCGGAAGGTGGTTCGGCGACTTTCAAAGTGACTGTTACAGACGAATATCATGTCTTTGAAATAAAAGATTCAGGGATAGGTATTCCCGCTGAAAAGCTTTTTGAAATCACTGAACCCTTCGTGAGAACTGAATCAGACCCACACAAGGCCCAGGAGGGTACAGGCCTTGGCCTGGCGATCGTGAAATCGTTAGTAAATCTTCATGACGGCGAACTTGATATCAAGAGCGAGGTTGGCGTAGGGACAACTGTCACGGTGAGAATACCGAGTGGGACCACCTGACGTGGTCCGAAATGAAAGTTCAAGTTCGCCAGATTTCCGTTGTATTTCTGAATTCAGTCAGAGTCCGCTTTGGGTCAGAAGCGGACATACTATTATTCAGTGGTAACCGATTTTCACATCCACGCTTGGGGTTTTTTACTGATCATCTGCCGCCCCCTCGGTTGAAGAAATTTGATACACTGGAATTTGCGCACCCTCGATTTCTACCTGACGTTCGATGAAATCAGCGTTGTTCTCTATTAAATTTGCTGTTTCGCGACTGATCAGTATTCCCCCCTCATCCGTCAATTCTTTGAGTTTCTGTTCAAGTTTCGCCCCTAAATTGACGATATTGCCATTCGCCGTGTAGATCGAGCGGGCTCCAGAGGATTTTCCAACCTGTGCCTCTCCGCTGCTCAAACCAATCCGCATGCGCAAAGGCTCAGGAAGCCCATAGGACTCCTGGAATTTGGGGTTGAGTTCCGCCAATCTCTGCTGCATAGCGTAGGCAATATCGACGGCATCCCGGGCATCCTGCTCCTGACCGGCAGTATCAAAATTACCGATGTAGCCAAAAATCCCGTCACCGGATATATCTTCCAGATACCCGCGATGCATCTTGACAATATGTTGCATTTCGCTGGCGAATTCCTGGATCATTGAGCCAAAATGTTCCTGATCCATCATTCGGCTGATGCGGGTTGATCCTGCCAAATCAGCGAAGAATACTGTTATGAACTTAAGACAAGGCTTGAGGTCTTCTCCCTCCCGCAGACTATCGACCAGCATCGGATCGAGATATTCGGATACGGTGTCAGAAAACCGGACCATGTGCGCATTTGCTGCTTGCAGGCGCCCTTCGGCAATTCGGATCGCGTTTGAAAACGCCTTGAGACAAAGCCCGCCAGCGGCCATCAGGAACAATAAATTGCCCACAAGGAACATGGTTGCGATCTCCGCATCCAACGGTGACAGGACACCGGTCCGCTGCGTGATCAGCATCAGAGCTATGACCGCGACAAATTGAGCACCAATGATATAATTTTTTGCTTTGTCCCGCAGAAACGGGACGAAATAAATTGTGATAACCGGGATCATGAAGAACAAGAAGATGCCGCTTTCCCATCCGATATAAAGCGTTGCCAGAACCGCGTGGGCCATGATTTCTGTCATGACAATTATGTAAGCAAATCTTAAATGCCCACCCCTGTGCAGAAGGATGGCCGTAAAAATCATGATGACACTCAGAATATTGAACTGCCATAGAACTGTCTGACCAAGTTCATAAAAGAGGAATACCACAATCACGTGGGAGGCCAGTGAGATGGGATACCCGATGCGAGCGAAGGCGTCGAAACGATAGGCGTCGGCCCCTGCATGCGAATCGTCCGAAATCGCCCATTGCTTAAATTCGTTCGTCTTAACGATCTCTTCCATGTGGCCTCCGGCAAATATCATAGGCGATGACTCATATCATATCGTTCAGCGAGGGAGGTGAACGAGCGTTATTCAAATATGTCGATTTTCCGAACGGCAATGGGCAAGTCACAGTTTCCGCTTTGGGTCAAATGCAGAAGTAAACTGCTCCGGCGGATAACGTCCGCTTCACCCCCTAAAGCTGACTTAATTGCTGGGAATGTCCGTTGTCAGTAGGAAAGCGGACCTTATCTGTGGCCGTGCTGGACGTCAGCTTGTAGCCACAAGCGGAAGTTTTCGGGCCTCCGGAATATTTCATTGTCTAAAACTACCTAGCTACTTGACAAACGAATGGTCGATCGAATAGCCCATTCTTCATTTGAGAGCCTTTGTATTTGAATGCGGCGATATACCGCATTCCTTTTGCACGCCAATTCTCCTAATTACGACTGGACGCTTCCAACAACGCGACTTTTCAGCAGGTGTGGAAGTTCGCATTTGGAAAAACTGATTGCTGACGGTAAATTATGTCCCGCCCGGAAACAAAGACGCGTTCGCTGACGTTCCTTGCAATCGCGATGGGTCTGATGATGTCTTGTCCGGTCTCGTATGCGCAAACGCCTACCGGAAATCGTATTCTGCTTCTTGGAGACCAGAACTATCCGCCCTACGAATTCGATCTTGACGGTCAGCCGACTGGATTGACTGTCGACGTCATCGATCAGTTGTCCCGAAGGAGCGGCCAAACAATCGACATCAATCTTTTGGATTGGTCCGAATCCCAGAAACAGGTACGAGCCGGCGTAGCGGACGGGCACTCGCTCATGAGCCCGACCGAGGAACGCAGGAAGGTTTACGACTTCACAGACTTTTACCTGACCGTCGAATTCACATTGTTCATCCGGGATGGCACACGCCCGGACTTCAATCTTGTTGATCTCGATGGACGGACAATCGCTGTCACAGACGGCGGATTGCCCAAGCGTATTCTCATGGGAAACCACCCCGGCGTTCATTTGACGGAAACGCAGAACGATCTGGAGAGTATTTCACTGCTACTGGGTGATAAGGTGGACGCGTTCGCTACCTCCCGGCTCACAGGAAGTTATCTCCTCGACCTTCACGGCGTCGCGGGACTCAGACCGATCAATCAGAATATTGCGACGCGGGATGTGGCAATCGCTATTCTCAAGGGAAACCGCGCACTTGTCGATAAGCTCAATAATGGTATTCGAACGCTTCAAAAAGAAGGTACAATCGAAACGATACGCGACAGGTGGCTTGGATCGAACGCCAAATCCAAGTTAACGAGGAACGTTATTGTCGTCTTTGCTGTCGTCTTTGCTGTCGTGTTGTTGCTGGCCGTGACATTTTTGTTCGTACTCAATTTCCGACGTAAAAGAATTCGCTTTTGAGCTGATCAATTTGTTTGACACTTTATTAATCGATAAACTGGAATCGACGAATGAGCGGCCTTCTACGGAAAGCGACATCACGGCGTAAATCCGTTAACACTCCCAACGAACTGGGCCGCGGTTCGGTATTGGTCATGATCGCTGTAATGCTGGTCGTGGGCTCGCTGATGGGCGGCGTTTCCCTTTTACTGCTTTACGACACCTCATTCAAACAGATGGAATTGCGTCTGATCGAAATCGCCAAAAGCCGGGCGCGTATCATCGATTCGATCGCTGCGTTTGACGCACGGGAGAGCATCGATTTTCCGGGCGGCGCGGAAGGGGCGACGCTGTTTCAAATCCGCGACGCGCATACCAAGTTTCCAGGTTTTGGCGAAACAGGGGAATTTACCCTGGCCAAGCGGGAAGACGGCAATATCGTCTTCCTATTGCGCCGTCGCCACGATGCGACCAGTATTCCGGAACCGGTGCCGATGTGGTCGAAGTTGGCGGAGCCTATGAGGCGCGCTCTAAACGGCGCATCAGGTGTGGTTGTTGGTCCGGACTACCGTGGCGTCACAGTGCTGGCGGCGTTTGAACCCCTTCGGGAACTCGATTTCGGCGTCGTCGCCAAGATCAATCTGGCGGAAATTCGCGATCCGTTCATTAAGGTTGCCCTGATAATCGGCATGCTTGGCGTTTTGGCTTCAACAATCGGTTCGATCGTAATCTTTCGTACCGCCAACCCGATATTTCATGCTCTTTCGGTGAACTACAACCGTTTCAGAAACCTGTTTCAATCGGTTGAAATATCGATCTGGAACGAGGACTTTTCGAAAGTACATCAACATCTGGAACTGCTCCGCGCTGAGGGCGTGGAAGATCTCCGGAGCCATCTGATTGAGCACGAAGAGGTCCTCCTGGAATTGGTTAACGAGGTCCAGGTGATTGAGGTCAACGACGCGACATTGGTCATGTTCCGCGCCGGCAGCAAAAGAGAATTTGTCGACAACCTTCAAAACAGTTTCGCCGACGACACAATGGAAACGTTCAGGGAAGCAATTCTCGCGGTTTGGCGGGGTGAGCGATATTTTCGGTCTGAAACGAATTTTCGCGCCTTTGACGGTCGCGAATTTGAAGCGATCATCTCCTACCGCATCCCGCGAACTGTTGAAGGTTTTGAAAGCATGGCCGTCAGCATCGTCGACATCTCCCAACAAAAAGAGACGGAAAAAAATCTCCGTCGGGTGAACGCCGCATTACGGACACTGTCGAAAATTAACGAGGCGCTTGTTCAATCTCCGTCCAGAACCAATCTTCTCGACAGCGCCGTTCGAATTCTAGTGGAAGACGGAAATTACCGTATGGCGTGGATCGGCATCGCGCTCGAGGACGAAACGAAGACTGTCGAACCGATTGCCCGATACGGCGCCCACACAGACTACTTGGACGAGATGGAGATTTCGTGGGCCGACGACAAAAAGGGGACCGGCCCCACGGGAAGGGCTATTCGTTCCGGAAAAACAGTGGTTTTTCAAGACCTGGTCAAAAATTCGAACTATTACATGTTTCGCAAGGCGGCGATCGCGCGGGGGTATCGTTCTTCGGCCGCAATACCGTTCATGATCAGCGCCGGCGATCGGGGAGCGATCAATATTTACGCCGCCGAAAGCGACGCTTTCCAGGAAGAGGAAATAAACCTGCTGGAAACTTTGGCGGAAGACGTCCAATTCGGCCTCAGCAAGATCGAGCGCGACGCACAGCTCTATCAGGCCGGGAAGCTTGCGACTTTGGGGGAAATGAGCACAAGCATCGCGCACGAACTAAACCAGCCCCTAAACATCATCAGCATGGCCGCACAAAGCGCGGAGGAAGATCTGGAGGACGGCCATATCGACATCGAGTTCCTCCTCAGCAAACTGAAGCGCATTCGTAAGCAGATACAACGGGCCGTCGGCATTACCGATCACATGAGGGTTTTCGGACGCAGAGCGCCAGAAGAAAACGAACTGTATGATCCTTGTGACGTAATCGAATCGGCTCTCGATCTGACCGGAAAGCAGTTGGATGTCCACGGCATCGATGTAGAGAAACATTTCCCCGATAACCGCGATGTTCAGGTCGACGGTTCCCCCCAACTTCTCGAACAGGTTCTTATCAATCTGATCAATAACGCCCGGGATGCGATCGACCAACGCATCGATGTCGCGGATAAGCACGGTCGCCTGAGGTTCGATGTGGATAGCGACATCGCTGGGGGCATCGATATTGCAGTCTCCGACAGTGGCGGCGGCATTCCCGAAGACTTGCTCGAAAAAATTTTTGATCCTTTTTTTACGACCAAGGAAGTCGGCGAAGGAACCGGATTGGGATTGTCGATCAGCTACGGCATCATCAAGGATATGAAGGGGACGATAAATGCCCGGAACGTAGGGGCCGGCGCCAAATTTACCATACATCTGCCCTCGGCTGGCGCATCCAGGGACCACTCGCACGCTTTCGCTGTGACTGGTTAGAAACATGAGCAGGGTAGATCACAGCGAACTGCACATCCTTGTCGTTGACGACGAAACCGAAAGCCTGAATGAGATTGTCGAATATCTCGAAGGCCACGACTTTGTCTGTCATCCCGCGCCGGATGCTGCGGCCGCTCTGATCTTGGCAAAGAAGATGCCCGAGATCGGCGTCGTTGTGACCGATATTCGCATGCCGGGTCAGGACGGATTGGCGATGATCGAAGACATGAAAAGTGAAGCGCCGCCAGAGGCACATCGCGAATTCGTCGTGTTGACCGGTTTCGCCGGCCACGACGAACATTCGCGCTCCATGGCGCTTCAGGTATTCGATTTTATTGAAAAGCCCGTCGATCTTGCACGGTTGTCGGACATAGTCTGGAGCGCGCGGGAGACAGCGTTATCGAAACGGTTTGAGCACCAGCATGCGGCTACCGCGGAGCAGGATACGCACCGCAGCCATGATCAACTTGATGCGGCGCTTCGCGCTCTGCATACCGCCAATCGGACACTCGCCGCTCATGACGCCGAAATTCTGGCCGAACGCGCGAGGTTTCGGAACTTTCTCGATGTATTGCGCTGGGGCCAACGAGCCAGATTCGAGGCCTTGCATGACCTGCTCGTGATGGCGGGCCCAGACGATATGGCTGAAGACTTCCGGCAACGCCTTGCGGACGGAATTGATCAGCTCGAACAATTTATCGAGGCGGTCGGCGATCCGCTTTCGGTTGGCACCGAAGAAATTGAACACCTGCCGGACAAGGAATTCAATTTGTTCCGTCTGCTGGATCGATTGGTCAAACGTTTTGAACCAATGGCCAAAGAACGCGGCGTCAGGGTCAGGTTCAATGCGCACGAGATGAAGGAGAACGTGCAGGGGCGCGTTCAACTCCTCGCTCAGGCGATTGGCGCCGTACTCGCGAACGCCATCGATTATACGCCGCGCAGGCATGGTGTGACCGTCGAACTGGAACACAGCATCGACCATATGAAAATTGTCGTTACCGATGAAGGAATGGGCATCTCGCCCGAAGCGGTCAAGGTCGCCTTGGCGCCTCTGCAAAGCATCGCCCGCCCGGTCGGCCGGTCGAGAAAGGGATTGGGACTCGGGCTGACGACTGCGGTGTTGATCGTCGGTCTTCACGGCGGCGATATCGCGTTGAAATCGGATCGGGGCAAGGGAACGACCGTCACGATCACTCTGCCCATTGCCAAAACAGAATAAGAGCAAAACGTCATGTCGCATAAACTACTGATCGTCGACGACGAGCCCGAGATCACCGAGGAGATTTCCGAGTATCTCACAGGAAAAGGATACGATTGTGCGACAGCGCTAAACGTCGGCGAGGCATTGCGGGTTCTCAATGACGACGACGACATCGCCATCGTAATCGCCGACATCAAGATGCCGGGCCGCGATGGTCTGGACCTTCTGGAAGAAGCCAAGAACAGTTACAATCGAGACATCGAAGTCATCATTATTACCGGCCATGGCGGGACGGACGAGGCAGTTTCGGCCTTGAGGCTCGGGGCTTTGGATTACCTGAAAAAGCCTGTCGATTTACGCCATTTGCTGCACGTCGTGCAGCGCGCGGATGAACTGCTGTTTCTCAAGATGTCTGACAAACTGTTGTCGAGCCAGCTTGAAGTCGAGCGGGACGCCAAGTCAGCCAAAGTCAACCTATTGATGTACGACGTACAGGAAGCCTACGAGGAAGCACTGGAGGCGCTGGCCGTCGCCGCCGAATTCAGGGATCCGGAAACCGGAAATCACATTCGTCGCGTCTCCGAGTACGCCAAAAAGATCGCAGCGGAATTGGGACTGGATCCCGACAAGTGCGACCAGATCGGGTTGGCCGCGCCTCTGCACGATGTCGGCAAGATCGGCACGCCGGAAAGCATTTTGCTCAAGAAAGGGCGGCTGACCTACGAGGAATTCGAAAACATGAAACACCATTCCACTGTCGGTCACAGCATTTTGGCCGGGTCGAAATTTCCTATCATGAAAACGGCGGCCGAAATCGCTCATGGACATCACGAGCGCTGGGACGGATCGGGGTATCCCAGGGGCATACATGGCCTGGAAATTCCGCCGGAAGCCCGGATCACGTCCCTCGCCGATGTCTACGACGCGCTGAGGTCTTCACGGCCCTATAAAGGTTCCTTCAGTCACGATGAAGCGGCCGCGACAATCCTTGAGGGCGACGGCCGGACCGATCCCAACCATTTCGACCCCGAAGTCCTCGAAGTGTTTCGCAAAAGCGGTGATTCGTTTGGCCAGATTTTTGACCGGCATGGCAGCGAAGACGAGCAATGATCAGGCCGGGCGAAACAGCGCCGGGGTGCCGGCTTGGCGACTCTAGGCGTGGCGTCCAGTAAGGCTGCGCAATGACCAGTACATCCAATCGCAAAGAGATTATCCGGCACTTGCGCGCCGAAATCGCCTCCTTGGAATCTCGACTGGACGGAAACAACGATCTTTTGCAGTCTCTGCAGGATCAGTTGGAAGCGCATGAGACCAACCGCGCCGACGAACGGCGGACCCACATTTTCCGGCGCGCCGCCATCGATATCACGCCGGATGACGGGCGACCCGAGTTTTCGGATTCGCCCGTGCCCAAATTCGGCCATTTGAGCGAAACGCTGATTGCGCTGGGAGAACGGCTGGACCAGAAGTTCGCCGAAGTCAAAGCGCTGAGCGAAATTACCGAGCGCGTCAATTCGGGCATGTTTTTCGACGAAGTCCTCGGCCAAGTATTCGAGAATTTCGGATCGCTTATCCCCTATGACCGTATTGGTGTCGCGTTGATAGAAAAAAGCGCTGCCGGTAAACCGATCGTCCGCTCGCAGTGGTGCCGCGCCAAATACGAAAAGGTGCTTCTGGGCGAAGGTTATGTCGGTTTAATGGAAGGCAGTAGTCTTGCGGCAATTGCGGCGTCCCATCAGCCCCGTATCATCAACGACCTCAACACCTATCTGCGCCAAAACCCGAAATCACGTTCGACCTCTTTGATCGTCAGCGAGGGACTGCGGTCCAGTCTGACCTGTCCGCTGGTCGCGCGGGACGAAACAATCGGGTTTATCTTCTTTTCCAGTTGCGACGAGGACGCCTACTACGACCAGCACGTCGAACTCTTTCAGCAGATTGCGGGCGAATTGGCCTTAACGCTCGAAAAAAGCCGGGCTTACGAGGACCTTTTCCTGCGTAACGAATTTCTCCGCAAGGTGTTCGGCCAGTACGTCACCAACGAAGTCGCGGAAGCGGCGCTCAGAAGCGACGGTCCGCTGACATTGGGCGGCGAACGCAAGCAGGTAACCGTCTTGATGGCCGATCTTCGCGGATTTACGCCGATGTCGGAAATCTTGACTCCGGAAGAGGTTGTTGACGCGCTGAACGTCTTTCTGGGCGCCATGACCGATATCGTCATGAAGCATGGCGGCAGCATCGACAATTTCATCGGCGACGCCCTTATGGCCGTCTTCGGTGTGCCGGTGTCGAAACCTGACGATACCGCCCGCGCCGTCGCCTGCGCCATCGAGATGCAGAACGCCATGGTGCACGTCAATTCCGAGATTGGAGGCCGCGGCCTGCCGGATTTGAATATGGGTATCGGTCTGAGCACGGGCGAGGCCGTCGCTGGCAATATCGGATCACAGATGCGGCTGAAATACAGCGTGATCGGCAGCACCGTGAACCTGAGCGCACGTATCGAGGCGATGGCGGGCGCCGGCCAGATATTTGCCTCCAAGCGGACGCACGACGAAGTCGCCGATCAAGTCGCATCAAGTGGACATTTGAATGTTCAGCTCAAAGGAATGAGCGGACCCGTGCCGATATACGAATTGATTGGGATTGGAGAGGTCAGATTGGGAGGTAATGCAACTTGACGATCAATCTGATGGGGTGAACTCAGACGAAAGACTGAATCGGGTCAAAAACAGAAGTAATCTACATCGCCGAATGACGTCCGTTAAACCCCTCAAAGCAGACATCATCGCTGAGAATGTCCGTTAAGCACAGGAAAGCGGACGTTTTCGAGTGGTGACTGGCGGGTCTGCTTCTAGCCAAAAGGAGACATTTTTTGAGATCGCGAAAGTTAGTCCGCGACTTAGTTACGATTTGATACCAGTTTTTGCCACTACCGACTGAACATCAAAATCCCAGTTAACATCAATTAACAAAGAAACAGTACGAAATGAAAGCAGTCGAATTAACTTGTTGGCGTGTAGAGAACACTTGAGGGGGCAATTAATTTTCGAATATTGACGAATGGATAATTCGTTGAAAATTTTTCGCGACCGAATTTGAGACTAATTCATGGTGATTAATCGTCTTCGGCTGTCGCCACGTGTACTCGTGGCAAGTTCGAAATGGTAACTCACGCAATTATTATGAGATGCCCATGCGCTCGTTCACAAACTCTTCGAATAGATATGAGCAAAATGCATTTTCCTTTGTAATAGCGTGGCTCGTCGTTTTATTAGTTGTTTTGGCAGTGTGGGTTTTTTTCAACCAAATACGAAATGTCGAGTTGCACCGAAGCGTACGAGATGAAGCCAGCAAACTTATGTCACTTGTCGACGCCGATGTCCGGGGCCGTTTACCTGCCTTACAGCGCATCGTCGAGAGATGGGAGGTAAGTGGCGGAACCGGGAGGCGCGAATTCGTCAGTGACGCTCGATCCCACATCAAGGACCTTCCTGGCTTTCAAGCTCTAGAATGGATCGACACCGATTTTCATGTCCGCTGGATTGTGCCGTTGGAGGGGAACGAAGAAGCGCAAGATTATTACCTTGGCTCTAGCGAACCTAGGCGGATTGCGTTGGAATCCTCTCGCGACAGTCGACGGCCTGTCATGTCGACACCTGTCAATCTAGTACAGGGCGGCAGGGGCTTCCTGATATTTTTCCCGATTTTCGTCGAAAACAAATTCTCTGGTTTTCTGCTCGCGGTTTTCAAAGCCAAGTCCTGGCTCAACTATATTTTCACTTCGGAGAGGGTACAGTCCCTATTCAAAATTTCCGTAAGTATTGATGGTGAGGACATTTATCTCCGTCGAGATGAGGAGACCGCCCAAGCAGAAGAATTTAGTACCGTCGTCGAAAGTGAAGTAATGGGGCATCCCATGTCCGTCCGTATTCAGCCGAACTCCCTATTTCTGAAACAGAGAAGATCGATAATTCCGGAGCTTGTTGCTGCAGGTACTTTTGGGTTCTCTGCCGTTTTTGTATTCCTGTTCTACTTGTCACGGATTGCCAACCAGTCGGCCCGTAGGGCCGATGACGTGGCAAAGGAACTTGAATTTCAAAAGCTGGCCCTTGATGAACACTCAATTGTCAGTATCACTGATGAAAGAGGCAATATCACCTACGCCAACGAAAAGTTCTGCGAGATTAGTGGCTATTCGTTGGAAGAGTTGATGGGTAACAATCACAGCATGTTGAAATCCGGGGAACATTCGACGTCGTTTTATGCTGAATTGTGGAAGACAATTGCCAACGGTAAACCATGGCACGGTGATTTCAAGAACATCAAAAAGGATGGCAGTGAATATTGGGTAAAGGCCACAATCGTTCCTTTTTTGAACGAGAAAGGGAAGCCCTTTCAGTATGTAGCCATCCGTACCGACATTACTGATGAAATTCACATTCAGAAGGAAATACTTTCTGCTGAAACTCGGTATCGCGATTTAATCCAAGGATCTTTGCAAGGCATAATGATCCATCAAAATCAAAAACCAGTCATGGTAAATCAAACCTTCGCCAAATTGTTTGGATACGAAAGCTCCGACGCAATCTTGGAATTGGAGAACGTTGCAGAACTCTTGCCTAAATCCAAACGTGAAGAAGCACAAAGTAACGCCGAAGCTCGAATACAGGGCGGAACCAGACCATCGCATTTCGTGTTTGAAGGGATTCGGAAAGATGGTGAAAGTGTTTGGTTGGACAATTTCGTACGAGTTGTCGAATGGAATGGCAAGCCGGCGGTTCAAGTGGTCATCGTTGATGTCACGGAAAAACGTCTGGCAGAACAGGCTCTGATTGATGCCAAGGAAGAGGCTGAGAGCGCCAATACAGCCAAGTCAGAGTTCCTGTCATCTATGAGCCACGAATTGCGAACGCCCATGAACTCCATTCTCGGCTATAGCCAACTGCTCGACGATGATCCCGAGCAACCCCTTAACGAAGACCAGAAAGACAGCCTTTCTCATATTGTTCGTAGTGGTCAACATCTTTTAGAACTGATTGAGGATATTTTGGACTTGTCCCAGATAGAAGCAGGCGCGATCAAGCTTTCCGTTGAAGAAGTATCTCTACTCGATGGCATTGAACAAAGCCTTCCCCTGGTTGCGGAAAAAGCGACGGATCGCAGCATCAAGATTTCCGTCGCGGATACGGTGACCGGTGTGCAGAGGGTTCTTGCCGATCGAAGGCGCTTTGTGCAAGTGCTGGTCAATTTGTTATCCAACGCCGTGAAGTACAACCGAGAGAACGGCAAGGTAACCATTAGCGTCGAAGAAACTTCAGGGGACATGCTGCGCATCGCCGTTAGTGACACTGGTGAAGGTATTCCGGACGATAAGCAAAATGAATTGTTCAAACCCTTCAATCGCCTCGGTGCAGAGAACAGTGGGATCGAAGGCACTGGCATTGGTCTTGTCGTCTGCAAGGACTTGATCGAGCGTATGGACGGCTTCATCGGCATGGAAAGCGAAATTGGCAAGGGATCAACGTTCTGGTTTGAACTGCCGCTGGCGAAAGGTGATCACGAAAGAATTGTTGGTGAAATTGGAGATCACACGGCATTAGACAATGGTTTGCACTCCGACCTGGTTGGTACACTGTTGTATGTCGAAGACAATCCAGGCAATCTCTTGCTGATGGAAAAGATAATCTCGCGTATTGACGGTCTAACGATGATCTCAGCCCACACCGGCGAACTTGGGATTGATCTGGCCAGGGCAAAAAGGCCGGATCTCATCATCCTGGACATCAATCTTCCTGGCCTGAACGGTATTGAGGTTCTCGAAAAGCTCCGTCAATACGAGGAAATCATGGACACGCCTATCCTTGCTCTAAGTGCCTCAGCTACAAAAGCCGACATCGCGAGAGGTATGGATGCGGGCTTCCAATACTATCTCACCAAACCACTGGAGGTTTCCGAAGTTCTTACCGTAATCCGTGAGGCAATGGACTGTGGGCGTTGAGAGGGTGATCCCTACTGCAGCGGAAAGTCGACAGGTTTCGACTCTTGCACTGAAATATCATTGAAAATGTCAGTGGTGGGTCAAAAGCAGAAGACAGCGACGGACAAATTATTCGTCTGCTTTGCACGCGAATGCGGACGATATTCGGCACTCTGATTAAAGGCTGCTAATAGCCATAAGCAGGCGTTGAGCCATCTGCGACTAGAGCAAGCCGTCGAACGAATTGACATCAGTTTCTCCACTTGATTCCGTGATGGTCTTAATCTGAGCACCATGCTGATCGCGCAACTGAACAAACCACTCTTGTACCGTCTTGATGATCTTGGCTGCGGATATTTCGATGAAGTTGAGTGTATCTGCGGTGGGGTACATGGAAGTCTCCTGTTCATTGGAACAATTGAAAGCATGTACATTTATAGGCAGACTACCTCTACGGCGCTTAAACGAAGGCTTTAGGTCTCCTTGCCCCGAGCTTTATTTCCATGAATTTTCATGAATAGGCTGTTGAAAAACGATGATTTATCAGTTCGGCGATTTTTGTTTGGACGCAGACCGTCTTGAATTGCGAGCCGATGATCAGTTGGTGAGTATGCAGCCGCAGGTGTTTACACTTATTGCCTATTTGATCGAGAATCGAAATCGTGTCGTCACAAAAGACGAAATATTTGACGAAGTCTGGCAGGGGCGGATTGTCTCCGATGGCACGCTGAACGCGCGCATCAATGCGGCTCGACGTGCACTTGGCGACGATGGGAAAAATCAAACGCTCATCCGCACCTTCCCGAGGCGAGGTTTCCGATTCGTTGCAACGATTGCTGATGACCGGGGGGGCGCTGACGCACCTTACCGAATGGAAATTTCTACAGTACCGGACTTACCCTTGGCGCTTACGCGGCCATCGATCGCAATACTGCCATTCAACAACCTTTCAAACGACCCGGAGCAGGAATATTTCGCCGATGGTCTTACTGAGGATTTGATTACCGATCTTTCCATAAATACAGGATTGCTGGTTATCGCGCGAAACTCCTCCTTTGCCTATAAGGGCACCTCGCCCGATGTCCGGGAAGTTGGACGACAACTTGGCGTGGCGCATGTGCTTGAAGGTAGCGTGCGGAAATCCGGTGATCGTGTTCGCATTAACGCACAACTAGCCGACGCTTTGACTGGCGGACACGTATGGGCGGAACGCTACGATAGCGATATTACAGATATTTTTGCGCTGCAGGATGAGATTAGCGCTCAGATCGTCAGCGCTCTTAAAGCTAACCTCGACGCCGATAGACCGGCTGAAATACGGACAACACGAAGCGCTGAAGCCTATGAGCTTTTCCTACGTGCTCGTGCTGTATTCTATCGTTTTACTCCTGCGGGGTTTCAGAAATCCATCCGTCTGTCGGAACAGGCAGTTGAGATAGATCCGAATTTTGCAGATGCCTGGGCGGGAATGGTTTTTCCTCACCAAAGTGGCTGGTCCTTCATGTGGGAAGGGTATGACGACGCCATTGAGCGGGGACTGGAAGTTGGGCGCAAGGCTGTCGAACTGGCGCCCAATTCGTCGCTCAGCCAAGCCAGGTTCGGCTGGGTAAACGCAATCGTTGGTAATCACGATCTGGCACTTGAACATTTCGGGAAGGCCATTGAAATCAACCCCAACGATTCTGACGCCTACGCCTATTTTGGCGAGGCCCTGAGTTTCTCGGGCGACCCGGAACGGGCCATAGAAATGATTGAAACGGCACTCCGTTACGATCCGTTTATTCCCCCCAACTGCGCTTATCATTTGGGCCATGCACTTTTCCTACTCGAACGAAACGAAGAAGCCGAAGCTCATGTACGAGATTGCATTGACATGGTGCCCGGATTCCCACCTGCGCGCCTGACAATGACAGCATTGCTTTCGGAAACGGGCCGGATAAAGGAAGCTAAGCAGCAGGTTAAGCTGCTCCTGGCGACGCATCCGCTAGTGACGGTTTCAAAATTTGAAGCTCGTTATCCATACAAGAGCGAACACACACGCAGGCGTATTTTGGCCGGATTGCGCACGGCCGGACTGCCAGAAGGATGAGATCACTGTCACCGTATCAGTCGAAGTCCGCATGGGGTCAGAAGCAGACCAAATCACGGCCGTCAGAAGACGTCCGTCAATCCCCTCAAAGCAGACGTAATTGCTCGGAATGTCCGTTAAGCGCAGGAAAGCGGACGTTATTCAGGCTTCGATAAATGGTCTGCTTATAGCCAACAGCGGACATACTGGCAGCAGTCACTTCGCGTGCCCAACTACAAGAAGAATTCGACGAATTTGATATTAAATGGTAGTCATCGAAAGATGAAAACTGAACCAACTTCCAAT
>Ga0315336_1003115_pt1 | contig 23060 bp, 15 predicted proteins | sample ASW5metaG_FD_204512 | JGI IMG/M metagenome (GOLD analysis project Ga0315336, IMG submission 204512) | Ammonia-oxidizing marine archaeal communities from Monterey Bay, California, United States - ASW #5 | ecosystem: Environmental > Aquatic > Marine > Intertidal zone | place: USA: California... | reverse complement strand
GCTCGGAGCCGCCTGCGGGAGCTGCCGCCTCGCTCCGAAGATCTCGACAGCGATGATCTGCGCGCGAGGCTGCCGGCGGTACACGGGATCCTCTACCTCCTGTTCACCGAGGGATACCTCTCCTCCCACGCCGAGATCGCCATCCGCCGCGAGCTCTGTGACGAGGCCATCCGGCTCGCAACCATCCTGGTGGGTCACCGCGTCGGCCAGGTCCCGGAAACCAGTGCCCTGCTGGCCCTGATGCATCTGCACACCGCGCGCGTCGCCGGTCGACAGGACGACTCCGGCGGACTGCTTCTCCTGGAGGAGCAGAACAGGGACCTCTGGGATCAAGCTTCGATTTCGACTGGGCTCGAGTGGCTTGCGCGGTCTGCCGAGGGCGGCGTGTACTCCCGCTACCACGCCGAGGCGCGCATCGCGGCGGCCCACTGTCTGGCGCCGACCTTCTCCGAGACGCCCTGGGCCGAGGTGGCCGAGTGCTATGCGTTGCTGGAGCAGGTCGCCCCGTCGGCGTTGCATCGGTTGAACCGTGCGGTTGCGGTGGCCGAGTGGAAGGGCCCAGCTGCGGGGTTGGCCGTTCTGGAGGGCTTCACACCGCCGACGTGGCTCATCGGTTCCTACCTGTGGTCGTCGGTGTTGGCCGATCTACATCGCCGGAGTGGGAATGTCGCGGAGGCGGAGCGGTATCGGGACCTTGCCATCGGCTCCGCCCCGACAGACGCCGTGAGAGTGCTTCTGCGGCGTCGACTCGGCTGAACGGGCTTTCGTCCTGGACTACACTGGATGGATGTGGCGCGACGATTCCCAGGACTCCAACTACGACGCACTGCCGGTTCCGTCGTGGGTGCAGTGTGTTCCCCGCGGGTTGACGGCCGATCTGGGTCCCGGAGGCAGATGGTGGCGTCGCCTGCTCGCTCTCGCGCAAGCTCCGCTGGGTGTGCTGCCCATCTTTGGCAGCCGGGAGATGGCGAGTCCGCAGCTGCCGGTGTTGGCCAGCACGACCCTCACCATTCGCCGCGGTCTCCTGCGGGTGACGTACTCTGTGGGCAGTCAGCGAGTCTGGTACGACGAGGTTGCGCTCTCCGATATCGTCAAGGTCATCAACGGCCGGATCGTGCACCGCGACGGCGAGATCTGGCTCCACACCACCCGCGACAGAGGGGAACTCGACGCGTTGTGCCAGCTGATTGCCCACGCCGTGCGACACCACCGCGGCGCCGAGACCTCCGTTCGCACACTTCCCTGGGGACAGCCCCCCATTCAGTCCGTTCCCTCGGTCGGAGACCTGCCCGATTGGGCGCTCGACCTCTCCCTCCACGGTGGGGAGCTCGCCTTCGCGGCGCCGCAACGACTCATCGCATCCGGGGCTGCGATGCTGGTTGCAGGCGCCCTGGGACTCTCGACGCTCGCTTTGTTCACTGCGACCACCTTCGGCATGCTCGGTCCGGGTTTGTACCTGTCTCTGTTCGCCGGTCTGTTGCTGCTGCAGATGGTCCTGGTCGCCGTCAAGGGGCTGACCGAGCTGGTCTGGGACGACTTCATTCGCTTCGACGGGGATAATATGGTTGTGCAGCGGCGCATGCTCGGTCGTGTCTACCACGAGGAGGCGATTCCGATGCGGGATGTGAATGCGGTTCGGGCTGTCGCGCAACGACTCGCCTTCTACCTGGGCGATCGGGTGGTTACGGTGGACTGTCACAGGCCCGAGGACGAGGTCGCGGCGCTCGCGGTTCACCTGGATCGCCTGGTCGGATCGGTGGGGAACGAGCTACCGGAACCGCCGGAGGAACTCTTGCGGATAGCGCAGCGCCAGCGGCCCATGGAGGGCACACATGAGTGAAATCGAACAACTGGAAGAAGTGTTGCTGCAGTGCGCGGACTTCAAGCTCACCTTGCGATCGGGGCCTGTAGGCCGCAGTAAGCAGTCGTCCATCGCGACGTGCTCGTTGAAGGGAAAGCCCTTTCGCCTGTATGTCCTGAGCGTGAGTGCCGACGGCAGCATGAGCATCGGTATTGGTCACAAGTTCGGGTCCCTGCGCGACATCCTCGCCGCCATCCCGAAGCTGTCCAGGGTGGAGCCAGAACACGTCCGAATCGGCACGGTCAACGTCCTGCGCACCAAAGACGTGATGAAGGCCGCCGATGCCAAGCTCCTGGCCATTCGGGCTGTCGCCGAGGCGATCGGCGTGGCCGCCCCCGACATGGCGGAGATCAAGCGGCAGCGCAAAGAACTCGCCGACGAGCGCAGGCGGGAGAAGGAGATCAAGGCCCAGCGGTGATAGACGTGACCATGGCCACCTGGGACGCCTCGGCACCACACAGCATCGAACTCCCCGGGTTGGCCGTCCTTGTGCGCGGCTGGCTCCACGGCAACATCGTCCGCATCGGCCCCGATCTGGTCGACACCGGCTACTACACGGGCTTCGACGCCCTCGACAGTTGGCTGGTCGGCCCGGTCGAACGAATCTTCCTGACCCACGTACACAGCGACCACTCCGGAGGCATCGCCGCCCTCCGCGATCGGGATTCGGCCGTCGCCGTCTACGGCCACCCCGACGCCATCGCCATCGTCGAGCCCTGGGATCTCGAGCGCCTGTGGATCGACAACACCGGCCAGGAGATCCCCCGGTTCTCCATCGATCACCCGCTCCCATCCCGCGTCGACATCGGCGGTCGCGGCTTCGATGTGATCCCCGCCGGAGGGCACGCCACCGGTGGTGTCTGCTTCGTGGACGACGCGGGCGTCATGATCAGCGGCGACGCACTCTGGGAGCGCGGCTTCGGCATCCTCAATCCGGTCATCGACGGCCCGGGCGTCTTCGACGACGCGGCAGGCGCGCTCGATCGCATCGAAGAGGCGGCGCCGCGGGTAGTCATTCCCGGCCACGGGGCTCCGTTTACGGACGTGCGCGGCGCCTTGGGGCGCGCGAGGGTGTTGCTGGAGCGCATGCGGGATCCCAAGGATCTGCGGCGGCGGGCGTTCATGGGTGCAGTGGGCTTCTGGGTCCTGATCGATCCGACTCTGGATGCCGAGGCGATCAAGGCGCGGCTGGCCGACCAGGGTGTCGATCCGACGGCGCCCTGGGTGGCACCGCTGCTGCAGAAGCTGGGGCGCTGATGAGCACCGATCCGGTCCAGGTGCTGCGCGATGCCGTGAAACAGAAACAGCCCATCCGGGACCTCGATCTGAGCAATGCCCAGCTCCCTGGCGAGAAGCTCTCCCGCCTCAAAGGCGACTTCTCGAAGTTCGATGGGGCCGACCTCTCTGGGGCCGACCTGAGCATGGCCCACCTCATGGACGTCGACTTTGTCGGCGCCAAGCTCTCGGGAACCGTATTTCGCGGTGCGACCCTGTGGCAATGTCGGTTCGCCGACGCCGATGGCACTGGAGGCGACTTCGGATACCTCAAGGGCGACCTGGGTTTCTTCTCCAGTGGCACCTTCGATGATGCCATCTTCGAACACGCCAAGCTGTCCGACGCGGGTTTCGTCGGCGCATCTCTGCAGCGGGCTACTTTCGCCAAGGCCTATGGCGTGAAGGCGAACTTTCGAGGCTGTTCCGCTCGCGACGCGAACTTCATCCAGGCGGCCTTCCACGGCTCTGACTTTGCGGCGGCCGACCTGCGCGGTGCCGACTTTTCCCAGGGCATCCTCAAGGGATGTGACTTTCGAGGCGCACAGCTCGAGGGTGCGGTGTTCGCGGGAGCGACAGTAGAGGACTGCCATTTCGACGGCGCGCCGCCGTCCACAGAGGACGAGGAAGACGCCCCGCCGGACCGGTCCAGCCCGGCCAAGGTGGCGATCCACTACGCGTCCCGGGGCAAGCTGGACCGAGCCCTCGCGGGTATGGCGACTCCAGAGCAGCGTCGGGGCGTCTACTACTATGCGTGTACGACTCCGGACCTTACCGTGGTCCCGTATCTGGAGTGGCTCGCCACCGACATCACCAGCGACGAGCTCCAGCTGAAGCTGAATGCGATCTACCTGTTGGGCCGAATGGCTGCCTTTGGCGTGGACATCGGCGTGTGTTTGCCAGGTCTTGGGACGTTGCTCGCACACAAGAATGTGCGAAACGAGAACAACTACGTGGTGAGGATTGGCGTCAGAGCCGCATCCCTGCTCGCCCGCGCCGCGTTGATGCCGCACACGGCCGACGCCGCGAGTCAGGTCCTCTCAGGTGCGCAATCGGCCAAGGGCCTGACCCGTGAGCACGCCAGCTCCGGCGCGGTCTGGGCGGCGCTGTATCGGGGCGACGATGCAGAGGCGTCGCGGCTGGCCACTGCGAAGCCAGGCGCCGTTCGGAGGGGTGCCTGTCACGGCGCAATTTCCCTTTTGGAAGCGGCTTTCTACGAGAAGAAGCACCCGCCGAAGGCCATCTTGGGAACGGATCAGCTCGCGCTTCCCGTCACCGCGGTACACGTCGACCGCGCCCTCCTGCTGCTGGGAGGCCTGCAGCGGGACGCCACCAAGAATGTCGTTGCTGCTGCGAAGCGATGGCGTCATCTCGAGTTCCGCTTCGGCGAGCGAGCGAGGGAGCTCGGAGTGGACACCTGGTAGGTCACATCGCGGCGCGGACCTCGAACACCACCCGGTCTCCGTCCCCGCCGTCGTCCTGAACGACGACTGTGTGTCTGCCCACCGAGGGAACCCACCAGACGGTCTCATCGGCCCCGGAGCGGCCGAGGTACTTGCCGTCCACAAACCAGGCCAGCGCGGTCCCGCCGGCATCGGCAGTCAGCGCGATCTCCTGCTCGGAAGGATCCAATCCCGGCACCAGCAGACGTACCTGATCGCGTCCAGGCGAGACGATCTCGGGGGGCTTCAGCGAAGCCACCCCTCGGCACTCCGGCGCCAGTGCCGGGATCGGATCAGAAGCGTCCTCACTCATCCAGCGACGCACTTCGGACGGCCAGATGACGGCCACCCGCGCCTCAGTCTCCCTGCCCGCGCGGCAAGCGGCGGCGACCCGGTCTCCCGTCTCGGCGAGGACCTCGATCTGCTGGTGGAGCTCGCAGCGTTCGGTGGGCACATTTCGCACCGGCGCGAGGGCGTCGACCCTGTGCGGACAGTGGGGTCCAGGCAGCCGCCCGCTCAATGCGCACACCGGGACATAGGTGAGATCGGTGGGTACAGGACGGTAATCACCCTCGCCGCGGCTGAGGCCCTCGAGCAGATCGAACAGCACCGGGCCCGCGGCCTCTGCGCCGACGAGGTGGGTCGACGACTTGTTGTCGAAGTTCCCGAGCCACACGGCGGCCGTGTACCGGGGCCCACTTCCGATGGCCCAGGCGTCCCGATGACCGTACGAGGTCCCCGTCTTCCAATGGATCTCGCGGAGGGTGGATCCGAGCTGATTGCGGGACGGAAAGTCGGGTCGATCTCGGAGGCTCAACGCCCTCCGCACCAGGTACGCGGCTCCAGCAGACATGACCTGACCACCCAGAGGCAGCGTCTGGTCCTTCTCCCAGACCAACTCGCGAGCCTGGCCTTTTTGAGCGATGCCGGCGTACAAACCGGCCAATTCAAGCGGTGTCATCTCGATGCCACCGGCGACCAGGCTCAACCCGTAGTGGCCTGGTGTCGGATGCACGCTGCGCACCCCTCCGGCCCGCAGGCTGCCGAGGAAGGGCTCGACGCCGATGTCGGAGAGCAGGTTGATGAACGGGATGTTCAGGCTCCGGGCCAGCGCCTGCTCGAGCTCGACCATGCCCGAGAACTCGCCGTCGTAGTTGTCGGGCGAGTAGGTGCCATACCGCACCGGTACGTCGGCGATGAGCTGCTCGGGCAGGGTGAGCCCGCGGTCGATGGCACTTCCATACACGAACGGCTTCAGGGTCGAACCAGGAGACCTCGGCACCGCAAAACCGACGATCTGGCCACCGTTTTCGGCGTCGAAGAAGTCGAAGTTGCCGATCAGGGCGACGATCTCCGAGGTCCGGTGGTTGGCGATGACGACCGAGGCGTTGTGGATTCCCTGCTGGGCCTTCTCGGCGCGCACCTTGGCCAGTGTTCGCTGCGCCAGTTGCTGTGCACCCTTGTCCAGGGTGGTCTCGATCCGCACCGCCGACGGTCGCTGAGTCCGGAACCACTGCGCCGCGTGGGGGATCTCCCGCGGCAGACGCATGGCCTGGCGGGGGATGTCGGTCCGGAGGACGCTCTCCATGACCTCCTGGTCGGTCTGGCCTCCACGGTCGAAGATCTCGCGATCGACCAGTCGATGGGCGATGCGGTCTCGGGCCTCCTCCAGCTCTCGATTGTGGTGGTGCCAGATGGGCTTCCGGCCGGACGGATCCTGGGGGATGGCGAGCAGCGTCGCGATCTCGGCGGTCGTCAGCGCGTCGGGCCGATGGCCGAAGTAGGACAGCGACGCGGCCTCGATGCCCTCGATGTTGCCGCCATAGGGCGCGTAGTTGAGGTAGGCCTCGAGGATCTCGGACTTGCTCATCCGCATCTCGATCTGCATCGCCCGCGCCATCTCGATGAGCTTGGAGCGGATCGTGCGCGGCCGCGGCTCGGTGATGCGCACGAGTTGCATGGTCAGGGTCGAGGCGCCGGAGACGATCTCCCTGTGCCAGAGGTCCTGCAGCACGGCCCGGGTGAGGGCGATGAAGTCGACCCCTGGATGGCTCCAGAAGCGCTTGTCCTCGAACGCGATCAACGCCTCCACATACCGGGGCTCGATCTCGTGCAGCTCGCTGTGGATCCGCCACTTCTCGTCCTCGGACAGAAAGGCGTGAGCCACCGATCCGTCCTCGTAGAGCACAACCGTCGACCCCCTGGCCTCCAGTCGTTCTGGCAGCGGAATCCACCATGCAGCCGCGTAGACCGCCGCCACCGCCACAACCGCGCCGATAAACCCGGCGACTACCCCTCGGCCCCTCACAGGTATTTGCCCTTCCAGCCACCATCGATGAAGATCTGGCCCCCGTTCTTTCTCGCCCAGATCCGCCCGTCGTACATCGCCTCGGCGAATACCGGCGGGATCTGGAAGCTGCCTGCGGTCACCGCTCTCACGGCGTAGACCACGCGCACAGATTGTCGGGGAGCGAGCTTGCCGAAGACCTGGAAGCGGTCGTCGCGGATGTCCATGTACTCGGGCACCCACAGGTCACTCGAGGACACGAAATCGGGCAGCGACCCGCGTCCGAGGCGTGGATTTTCGATCTCCCAGCCGGCGGGAATGCGGTCTACCAGCGCCAGGTTCTCCATCACGTTCGAGGTCGTGTTGGTGAGGCGGAGCTCGATGTAGACCAGGTCGCCGAGGCCATGGGTGGAGCCGACTCCGAAGGATTTGCCATCGGCTCCGTACCAGGTGCGGGTGAGCGAGAGACCGCTCCCGCCCTCTGGGAGCTCGACATTGTGCTTCGTGCCCTCGGTGGTTCCGACCAGGGTCATGCCGCCTTCGAAGCTCTTCGGCATGCTCACGTCGAGGGTGGTGGCGCGGCTGGCGCCCCCGATCTGCCAGGCGACATCTCCCTTTCCAGCGTCGCGGTCCTTGTCCACCGCGACTTTCTTTCCGTTGAATTTGAGGACCGGCACCGGCATGTCTTTGGGCGCACTCCCGATCCACTTTCCGAGGCCGGTGACCCCCCACATCAGCTCCTGAGTGGTCCACCGCTTGCCCGATCGCGTCTCCAGCTTGTCGGAGACCCGGTCGGCGAGGTCGGTGCCGTTTCTGTCTCGGCCAAAGAGCTCGTGGTAGGTGGAGAGCGTCATTCCGCGCCGTCGGAGGTCGGAGTAGTAGCTCCAGCCATTTCGGCGTTCGTCGCTGATTTCAGAGATCGGAAGGTTCTTCAGGTCCTCTTTGTAGCGGTGGTCACCGGCGTGGTAGAGGGCGGCCTTGAGCAGGTACTGCCCCTCGAGTTCCTTGCCATCGGTGGTCTGCAGGTTCGAGGCCTTCAAGAGCTTGGCCACCTGGGCACTATGGGCTTTCCCGGACAAGGCGAGCACGTACTGCACGTACCCGGGGTGGGTTCCGCGGAACTTGGGCCCGCCGGGCTCCGACTCGGCGTTTCGGTGGAGCCAGTTCACCGCGTCTTTCAGGGCGCTCTCGGGCACCCGGTAGCCGCGTTCTTTGGCGTCGTGCATCAGGTGCACCACGTAGGCGGTTCCCCAGAGCACGGGGTCGGAAGAGCCAGGCCAGACGCCGAATCCGCCGGAGGGGGTCTGCATAGAGAGGAGCCGATCGATGCCGGCTTGGACCATCTCGTCGACGCTGTTCTTGGCGACGAGATCGGGGTCGATCTGGGGGAGGATGTCTTTTACATAGAGAAGGGGCCGCGTCACCGACGTGGTCTGCTCAATTCAACCATAGGGGTAGCGGACGAGGTGCCGCAGGTGGGTCATGGATTGGGCGTACGGATTCGAGGTCACCCACAGTGTGCTGGTGTCGGTTCCTCCGACCCACCCTTCGAACTGCGGCGTGAGGTCGGTGACTCCGGCGGTCACAGGCATCTTGAAGGTCTCCCTCGTGTCGCCTGCGGTCGTCTGAATGGGGAGGTCGAGCTCCTCCTTGGAGTAGAGCTTGCCGGCGGTGGCCGTGACCAGGAAGTGGGCGGCGCCGGGCAAGTCGCGGGTGCGGATGGCGAAGACAGCGGTCTTGGCCTCTCCCGCCTTGATCTTCAGGGTTCCAGAGTCCTTGGAGAGGAACGTCACCACCGGGACCGGTGGGCTGCCGTCCGTGATGTCAGGCTCGGCCCCCATGAACAGTTCGGAGGTCTCGAGCCTGACGGTGACCTCTTGATCCCGGCCGGATTGGTTGGAGACCATCACCGGGATCTCCGCTTCGTCACTGGTCATCAGGAAACGGGGCAGCGTCGTCTGCAGCACCAGCGGGTCCTTGACCGTGACGTTGGTAGAGGCGTGGCCGACGCGGTTCTTGTTGGCCGTGACCACCATTACCCGCAGCTTTCCGCGGTAGCCGGGCACATCGAAGCTGACCTTGGCCTTGCCGTTGGCGTCGGCTTTGACCACTCCGGACCACAGGGCCACGGGCTTGACCATCTGCACCCGCGGCGGGGCGCCGTCACCGTCTCCACCCGTCGAGGAGGACGGGCCACTGGGCTCGACGAGTAGTGTCCAACCTACGGTTTCGTAGGTGCTGACGCCCAATGCGCGCTGGGTGAAGATCTCCCCGAGGGGGTCCGGGTCCTCGAACTGCGTCAACGAGAGGATGCCCTCGTCGATGGCGGCGATGGTCGCGTAGGTGTCGCCCATGCCGGCGCCCACATCGACCTCGACGCGGAGCTTGCTGTACGGCCGCACGGTCTCGGGCGCCTTGATGGTGATCTTCTGTTCGTAGTCTTCCGGTTCGATTCTGACGGACTCCACTCCGAAGGCCCGGTCGGGCAGGAAAGCGTCCGCGGACTCCAGGTGCGGGTCCTTGATGAGGAAGGCCGACACATAGACGTTCGGGGCGAACTCCTCGACGCGGAATCGCCACTCGTTCGGGCCGGCGACGGCGTCCATCCACACCGAGTCGATGATGTCGTCGGTCTCGACGGTAAAGAGCAGGCGTCCGGCGAACGGCGCGATGGCGGTCAAGGTGTTGACCTCGCCGGTGCGAATCGAGCTCGACACCTCGATGGGCAGGTTGACCGGGCGCATTGGTCGCGGCGTGGCATCGACCACGGTCTCGGACTGGCCCCACCAGTAGCGGCGGCCGGAGCCCTCGACGAAGAGCTCGGTCATGGCGTTGCCGGCCTTGGCGCGGATCAGGGTCCCGGCAGAGTCGGTCATCGGCGTGAAGGCGAGGGAGAAAGTGCCGTCCTCGGCGATCTCTACTGTCTGGGTGTGCTCGATGGCGGGTCGTAGCTGGCGCGATTGGGTGGACGTGCCCTCCCACTCATCCCACCACCAGCCGTACTCCTCCTGCATGGCGTAGGTCTCGAGGGTGAGCTTGCGCTTGGTGTGGCGGGCCTTGCCGTTCCAGTTGACGATGACGCCCTCGACGACCATCTCCTTGCCGGCTTTGGCCTTGGTGGCCGGGGTGTCGAGGCCGATGTAGAACCACTCGGGGTGGGCTTTGGCGAGGGCCGTAGCGGTGGTCGTGCGCCCACTCTCCCCCTCGAAGACCGCAGCCTGGGCGACGACTGTTGCCGGGCCATAGCTGCTGCCGACCTCCGGCGCCGGGCAGGAGACTTCGGCGCGTCCCAACTCGGAGAGACGCCCATTCACCGTGTCCAGGGACAACGGTCGCGGGACGCCGGTCAGGTGAGCGGGGCCGAAGGTGAAGCCGTCGTAGTCCTTCGCCGAGAACCGTCCGGACTCCAGGCGACAGCCCACTTCGTAGCGGGCCTCTTTCGCCGCGCCGCCGAAGAGCCAGTCGGACTTCACAGCGATGACGGCGGGCTCCGAGAGCAGGGTTCCCGACTCCTTGAGGGCGTTGGCCGTAACCTTGAGGCGCTCCGGAACGAACTCCTCGATCTGGAAGTGCACCTCGCCGGTGGTGACCTCTCCGATCTCGGCGATGACGCGATAGCGACCGGTCAAGGCGTAGTCTCCGAAGCCGAAGTCGGCGTCGACCATGCCTGCGGAGTTCGTGTGCAGGACCCGCTTGCGGACCTCCCGCCCCTTGGGATCGAAGAGCTTGACGACCACCGGTAGACCGCTGTCTGGCGCCGAGAAAGCCTCGTTTCGCACGATTCCGGCGACGTGGGCGGTCTCGCCGGGTCGGTAGACGCCGCGATCGGTGTACAGCGGCGACTGGAGCGGCTGCGCCATGGAATAGGGCCGTCCCGAGGTGTCGGACGGCGTGTCGAGGAGCAGATCCGACATCTTGATGTAGGTGAGATCCTGGCCCTTGGTGGCGATGAGGGCAACCGGAGGGCTGAAGTCGTCTCCGGCGCCGTCTGGCTCCAGGGTGCAGCCCTTGTCGCGAACCGTGGAGCACTCCGCCATGGACTGGCCACTGGCGCGAACCAGCTTCACCCGCACGCCGTCGATGGCCTCGCCGGTATGAATGTCCAGCGCCCAGGTACGGATGCGCGCCGTCCACGTCTCTCCTGGAGCGGGCTTTTCCGCTTTGGCGACCAGGTGCATATCGGTGAGCATCAGCCGGGCCTGGTCCTGGTTGTTGCCCGCTTTCAGCGTGAGCTCATAGATGCCGTTCTTCGGCTCGTCGAGGAGCTCCTGAATCGGGACCCAGGAAGTCTCGACCGTGTCGGGCGTGTTCGGGACCGCGAGTTTGGTGTCGACGACGACGTTCGAGGTCCTCCGGGAGAGCGGCTCGTCGCCGGTGAGCCAGAACACCAGGTTCTCCCGAGGAACATGGCGCACAGTGAGCCCCAGCTTGTCCACGTTCATGTGCTGGATACCGAGGTTGTTCCACGCGGAGTGGGGGAGATACCGACCCTTGGACGTGAACGAGACGGTCGGGGAGCGGCCCTTCACCACGAACTTTTTCGTGAAGGAGTTGTACAGGGAGCCGCCGTCTTCGGTAGCCGCGCCGGCGTCGATCTTCACAGTCAGTTCGCCGCGCGGGAAGGCGCCAAAGATCCGGAAGCCGCCCGGTCCGTTCGCCACCGTGACGTTTGTCATGGGATCCATGCGAATGAGCTGGTTGGCCCAAGCTTCACCGAGGATACAGCGGCCGGAGACCGAGTACGACTGGCCGGTGGTCCGGTCGTACCAATATCGATTGCCCTTCGCGGCGTCGTCATCGCAGACGACCTCCAGGTAGTACCCGTTCTGACCCTCCTTGAGCGCCATGTGATGTATCTGCATCTTTGGGCCTTTCGGCAGGTGCACCGGGAAAGACTTAACGACGGCGGATTTGATCGACGGGTTGTGGGCGTAGGCGACCCCGCGTCCGACCTGAATGTCGATCTTCTGAGCGACGCCGCGACGCCCCCAGCCGACGTTGGCTGCTATGAGCACCGTGTTCGGGTCTCCCTGGGAGATCGATGTCGGCGCGACCGGGTTGCCGTCCACTTCCAGCGACAATCGGGTGCCGATGGAGTTCGCGTCCACCGGTGCGCTGAAGTTGACCTCCAGCGTCGCCTGTCTGCTGTTCTGTGACCGGCTGCGCAGGGACGCGTGGATGGGCTGGAATGCCAGCGTGTGGAACGTCTTGGTCCATGCTTCATCGCCTGGAATCGACTCTTTCTCCACTTCGACAGAGTCGATCTTCACCGTGTAGGCGGTATCGGGAAGGAAGCTCTCGTCGGGTGTGAACTCGATCAGATCTGGAGCGGTGATCCGCAGTGCGCCATCGATCTTCGGTGTCACCGTGACCGCGAGACCGGCGGGCTCGGAGCCCACTGGCGCGTCCTTGAACAGTCGTTTGTTGAATTGGATGAGCACGTGTCTGGGCGAGACCCCCGCCGGCCCGATCGTGCGAAGCGTCGCCGACAGCGGCGCCTCAGAGCGCGCGACGCCCTCTTCTTCAGAAATGACCTGCACAATCGGCGTCTCCACGACGTCGACATCAGCAGGCTCAGGTGTACTGCCACCGCACGCCCCCAAGAGGGCGAGCGCGATCCATGGGTTCATGAGACCTCCCTCGTCGGGTACAAAGCAATCTCCGTGCCGGCCTCTGCAGGGCAATTGCGACGGATTTGCAACGATTCGGAGATCCCGCGCAATCCACAACCGATCGGGGTCAGGCGTGTCTTGTTTCCTGGGGGTCAGGCGCGTCTACTTTCCTGAGCGCCGATCTTTAAGCACCGAATCGCCGAATCTCGGGAGGTGATTAGGGTTGCTGGAGATGCTCCAACGCTTCCCCGTGACCTTCGGCCTCTGCCTGATGGTCGTCGCCGCCTTCCTGGGTCAGGCCCTACTCGGCGGGACGATGGATCCCGAGACGATGTTGCGAATGGGCGCCCTCCGGGCGGATCGACTCGTCGTGCACTGGGAGTTGTATCGGCTTTTCACGTCGATGTTCCTGCACGTCGGGCCCCTGCACATCATCCTCAACGGCATCGCCCTCTTCCAGCTCGCTCTGCTGACCGAGTGGTTGTACGGCAGCGAGCGAACGCTTGCTTTCTACCTGGTGTGTGGGCTGATGGGCGCCCTGGGTTCGGCGGCGTTGATGACGCCGTATCTGGTCGCTGGCTCCGTCGGGGCATCGGGTGCGATCATGGGTCTGGCGGGGCTGATCTTCGGTCTTCAGCTCTACGGTGCGCCCGAGGTTCGAGACCGTCTGAACGAGATGTTGGGATACCGACTCGCGTTCGGGATCGGGCTGACCTTCGCCATCGGAATCGGTGTCCAGATCTTCCTCCTGCCGTTCATCGACAACTGGTGCCACGCGGCTGGTTTCTTCACCGGCATGTTCCTGGCCTGGAGCTACCCGGATCCCAATGCAGCCCCCGAGCGGCGCGACCAGATCGCGGCCGGAGCGCTGACGACGGTCGTGCTTGTGGCTTTTGCATGGGCGGGCGTCGACGGTCATCGCGCACTGGATACCTACGATATCGACGCCGCTACCTCTTTTGAGCATCGGTTGGCAGAGCAGGACGATGGCGCTGTAGCGGCCATGCTCAGCGAGCAGATGGTGCAGTCCTATCGAGATGCCGACTCGCCAAACACCGGTACGCGCGCGCTCGAAGCCGCTCTGGCGCGCTTCGAGTCCGCCGATACGCTCTCCACTCTGGCTGGCCTCATCTACAACAACGGCTGGGACACCGAAAACCAGATGGTGCTCGAGCGCTGGTTGGAGCTCGCTCCGGAGGACCCCCTGGCGCTCAATGCACATGCGTGGCTTCTGGTGACGCTCGAGGACGAGACGGCCCGAGATCCGGCGAGGGCCTTGCCGATCTCCAGCCGAAGCCTGGAGCTCATTGGCGGGTGGGAGGACGAGGACGAGCACCGCGCCGCATTCCTGGACACCCGGGGCGAGATTCTCCTTCAGCTCGATCGACTGGAGGAGGCCCACGTCGCCCAGGTGGAGGCCGTTCGCCTCGCACGCGCGCGCTCCATCCCTGTTCAGGAGCGCATCATGCGGGCCGTTGGTTTGATTGGACCGCCGGTCCTCGACGAGCTCGAGAAGCGGCTGGAGACCATCGAGGGGAAGCTGGAGACATGATGTTGAAGGTCGCCATCGTGCTCTTCGGAGTGGCCTGCATCGTGGTCCTTCTCGCGCAGCTGGTCGGCGGAGGCGGTGGGCGGTCGAAGCCGAAAAAGCCTGTTCCACTGCCCGATCTCCCAGACGAGCCGGGCTACCGGGCGGCCGACCCCTTCGACGTGAAGTCCGTCGCCGTCGTCGAGGCGAGGGCCAAGCGACTGGCCTGCCGCAGGTGCGGTGACAGTGTGCGCGTCGACGACCACGTCGTGGAGCGCTTCGAGGGCGAGCTGCTTCGCGTCGTGGCCACCCACTGCAAGCAGAACGGTCATGCGGACCGCATGTTCTTCAGGATCCTCGCTACCGGTCCATGAGATCGTCCAGGTCCTCCCGGGCCTTGGAGCTGTTCTCGAGCTCGCGACGAAAGCCCTTGTGGCGGTCGATCCCGGCGTTGATCTGGTCGACGAGCCACTTGAGTTGAGAGTTGGTGAGCGCAGCCGTGGGCAGGGGGTGAGACCGCTTGCCGGGGAGCCGGAGGTGAACGCTCCGGTCATTGCGGACTGCACGGAGGAGATCGCCAAAAGGATAGGATTTCGCCCGCATCTGGAACATGCCCGCATACGTCGACTGAATCTCCAGCCCCTCGAGGTCCATTCGCACATCGAGCCGGCGCGCCGATGTGATTCCACCCTGGATAGCGGCGATGGCCAGCACGAGCGCGCCCACGACCAACCCTGTGGCTTCCGGCGACGGGAGCACGGGCAGCCTGCTCTCGGCGCTGAGAACAATGCCTCCGGTGACGATCCCGGCAATGGCTCCGAGAAGGCCTCCCGCCAGCAGGCTGTACCGCAGCGGTTTCCCGCCCGCTCGGACCGAACACGACCAGGAGTCTCCGTCCCACACCACGCGAAGTCCCGGGCCGAAGGGGAAGTCCTCCTTCCGGCCGACCGGCTTGGGTTGCCGGACGTGTCGGATCTGCGCGAGCCAGGTGAAGAACGCGTCCCACATCATCCACGCGCCGGGCAGGGCGAAGATCAGGCCAAATGGCAGAACCACCAGCCAGGACATGGAGAAGTCACGGTTCAAAGTGGACTGTTCGGGCTCCCAGAAATCGTACCAACAGGGGTGTGTCGTGCCCTTGCCATAGTGTGCGGCCATGACCCTGGCTCTGCCTGCGCTGGAAAAGGTGGATCCCGAGAGTGCCACTCGGTCGCCCCGCATGGCGACTTCACCGGCCGAGAAGTCGTACCGGACGTGCACTTTGTAGTTCACGTCATCGTCGCTCTCTACCTCGACGATCCACGATTGCTCGACGGCACAGGTCGTCTCCACCCAGTCGCGGCTGTCTAGCCACTCTCCCATCGGGGCGAGGCCCGACAACCAGATGACAGCGAGCCCGGCGAGCGCGAAAAGGCCACCGAATCCCATTTCCTGCAGGATGGAGAAGATTCCCGATAGGGACAGCGGTGCGGGCTCATCGGCGTCCATGGCTATCCGCTATCATGGGTCATGCGATTCTGCTTTGTGCCTTTGATCGGTCTGATTGCCTGTACTCGGGGCGGCGGCGATGACGCGAAGCCCACTGTCGAAGAGACCGACTCCGACTCGGAGCCGATTGTCGAGACGGACACCGACGCCGAAGTCGACACGGACTCCGACACCACTCCGCCACCCAATGGCCCGGAGCTTCGGGTCGAGGGCGCTTGGTTCGTGGACCGGGATGACGGCGCAGTTCTGCTTCGAGGGCTGAATGTCGCTGGCGACTCCAAGGTCCCGCCGTATGTGCCACTCACGGACCCGGCGCTCCTCGATCCGCTCCAGGCGAGTGGGGTGAACGTCATCCGCCTCGTCTTCAACTGGGAGGCCTACGAGGGGCAGCGTGGGGTGTACAACGACGCTTACCTCCTAGCGATGGTCGACATCGCGGAATGGGCGTGGGACCGGAAGATCTACACGATCGTCGACTTCCACCAGGACGGATTTTCTCGCTACGTCGCCGGCGGCTGCGGCGACGGCTTTCCGGAGTGGGCTCATCCCACCGGGACTTCGCTCGACGTCCCGAACAACGGCGCGGCCTGCGTGACGTGGGCAATACAGATGAGTCTGGATCCGCGGGTGCACGCATCATTCGGTGCGTTCTACGGCGATGACGAGGGCGTGAGGACCGCGTTCCTGGAGTTGTGGGAGAGGGTCGCGTTGGCCTTTGAGCCGAATCCGGGAGTCATTGGCTACGATGTGATCAACGAGCCGTGGGGATTCGAGTCCTCGGAGTTGGCGCCCCTGTATGACGATGCAGAGGTCGCCATCCGCTCCGCTCATCCCGACGCGATCCTGTTCATCGAGGGCCATGTGACCACCAACGGCGGCATCATTCAGACGACGCTGCCCAAACCCTCTTTCGGAAACTTCGCCTACGCGCCCCACTTCTACGACGCGTTGGTCCTGGTCTCCCACACCTACCTCGGGGTGACGCTGCCCACGGACAACGGTTTCGCGACGATGTCGTCCAAGGCCGCGGAATGGAACGTGCCCCTGTTTGTCGGGGAGTTCGGGACCCATGGCGACACCTTCGCCGCCCCCGCCTACATGGATCTGCAATACGAACGCATGGACGAGCGTCTCGCATCGGGCGCCCAGTGGAACTACACCCCGGGCTGGACGCCGACGCACAAAGACGGCTGGAATGACGAGGACCTGAGCATCGTCGACGACGCTGGCGTCCTGCGGCCGAACTGGAGAGCGCGCGCGTATCCCATGCGGGTGGCGGGTATCCCGGAGTCGTTCTCGGCGATTGGGAACGATGTGCAGCTGACGTTTGCGCCGACAGACTCGGGAGACACCGTGATCTTCGTGCCCAGCGACGCGCTCTGGGGAGTGAGTCCTCCGGTCATCCAGACCACGGAGATCGGTGCCACGTGCGCCTATGAAGAGCCGACGCGTACGGTTCGTTGCTCTGGATTCCAAGCGGGAACCGCGGCGATCAACGTGCACCCCTAGAGGGTCAGGCGCGTCCTGTTTGGTTGGGGTCAGGCGCGTCTTGTTGGTTGGTCAGTCGACGGATGCCGCCGAAAGGGCGGATTTCTCAACGCATGCTAACTACGGCGTCCTTGGCGGCTGTCCTCGAGCTGGGCAATGACTCTGGCTACGGCTGGGTCGTGCAGGTTCCGTTCGAGGGCGAGTATTCGCTTGGATATTGCTGCAGATCCGCAGCCCAACGCCGCGCCGATTGTGCGAACGGATGCATCGGTGGTTGTCGCCAACCACCACGTCATGATGCGTTTCGCGTCGCGCTCATGTCGCGGGCCCCAGGGCATCTTGAGGGTCTCCGCCGACATTCCGGTGACCACAACCACCTGTGCGAGAGCATCGTTGATGGTCTGTAGGCGCGATTCAGTCACAGGCAGGTCCTCGAATCGCCCGGTCTCTGGGGCGGATCTGAGGATCGCGCGCTCGAATCCATCTGGCGCCTCCATGTGCCCGTGGAGACAATCCTCCAGGTATCGGTCGTAAGCTTCGATGGTGCCAAATGAGCGGATCATGTCAGCCACCGTGAGCCAGTCTGGCTTCTCGTGGGGGTCGAGATAAGCGCTGTGGCTCGTCCAGAGTGGCTCTGACATTTGGAGGGTCAGGCCGGCCTTGTGCGGATTGAGGTGGACATAGGCCAGTAGATGCCGCCAATGCCGCTCGGACTCGACAACTGTGTTGAAGTATCGACCCTTCCAGATGGGGCCATCCCAATTGCCGCGCTTGTTGACGGCGCTTGCGAACTGACCATCGAGGACTTGAATGGCCTTGGCGAGGCGGCCGTCCAGGGACTCGATGACAAGGTGGTAGTGGTTGGTCATGATCGCATACGCATGGATACGAACATTGAACCTGGCGGGAAGCCTTGCCAGCAGTGCCATGAAGTACTTCCGCGCCCATGGGTCCTGGAGAATGGGCGCCTTGCGGGCGCCGCGATTGGTGACGTGGTGACGTGCACCGGGATGATCGATTCGTGGGGGTCGTGACATGCCCCGGAGGTAGCTGCTTCGTCTATTCAGACAAGGAAATCTGGAGCCCTTAGTTGTCCGGAACCGCTTGATAGGCGGGTTCAGGGCGAGCCTGAAACGGAAACAAGACGCGCCTGACCCCAAGGAACAAGACGCGCCTGACCCCAGACGCTAGCGGGTAGGGAAGTCCAGTGTGATGCGCGTGCCTCGATCCGTGCTCGACAGCGTGAGATGGCCTCCCATTCGCGTCGCCCGATGCTGCATGGACTCCAGTCCCAGCCCCGCCTTTGCCGTGGAGACGTCGAATCCCACCCCATCATCTTGAACGGTGAGGGAGAGCAGGTTCCCGTGGCGTTTGAGGGTCACTTTGACCGTACTCGCACCGGCGTGACGGGCGGCGTTGTGGAGGGCTTCGGCGGCGAACCTCTCGACATCGTTGCGGATGGGGAGCGACAGATCGATGTCCTCTACCCTCGTGGCGACGTTCACTGAGACCGCGGTGTCCTCGTCGGCGAAGAGAACGGAACACTTGTGTCGAATGGCGTCGACCAGCGCGTCTACCCTCGTGCCCTTTGGCCGCAGGGTTCCGACCAGCCCCTGGAGCGACCCGTGCAGTTCGCCCGCGGTGTGTTCCACCTGGGAGGCGAGGTCTCGACGCGAATCCTCGGTGAGATTGTCCTTTCCGATAAGGGAGGAGAGAATACGGATACTCCCCAGACCACTGCCGATTTCGTCGTGCAGATCCATCGCGATTCGGAGGCGCTCCCGCTCCCGGGTGAGGAGGACCGCGACGCGGGTTCGATAGCCGGCGAAGCCGATGAGTCCAAGCACGACGACCACGACGACGGGCACCCAGGGCTGCCTCCACCAGGGGACGGCTACGACCAGATGCACGACGGCGGGTTCGGACCAGTTCTTTCCGTCCAGGGAGGCCACCACTGCGATGGTGTGGGGCCCAGGGGGCAGATCGACGAGCTCGACTCTGCCCGATGTTGCAGGTGTCGGTGCCTCGTCGCGCCCGTGCATACGCATTGCGTACCGGACGACTTCCGGAGCTCGGAAGCTCGTGGCGGCGAAGAGAAGATCGACGCGATGAGGGGGAGGCGGCACGTCGATGAGGGTCTCGACGCCGATCTGCTCACCGTTGATCTGGGTGGAGAGCAAGCGCACATCCGGGATGGGTCGGGCCTGATCTCTCGCGGTTCCGGGCACCCTCATGATCCCGCCCGAGCTCCCCAGCCACACATCTCCATCCTGTTCTTCGACCACCGATCCCGCAGAGGAAATCTCCACGCCGTTCCAGATCCCCATCTCCTCGTAGAGCGTTCCGTCCTCGTCTACACGAATGATGCCGCCGGTGCCGACCACCCAGATCCCGCCACGAGGGGAGGGGAAGAACCCCTGGGTGTTGGGGACGCGAAGCTTGTCATTGACGACGTCCACATTGGCGACCGTGCCATGTTCCGGGGAGATGACAATCACCCCTCGATAGTCGGTGCCAGCCCACATGCGGTCGTTCGAGACTGGAGCGAAGGCGTCGATGGTTCTGGCAAAGGGGGCCTGCGCACACTGCCAATCGGCAGCTCCCGCTCGCACCTTGGCTGCGGTGGCCCAGCAGACCTGCTCCCAGTGGCCGACCCAGATCCTCCCGGCCGGATCCGCTCCAATAGAGAAGACGCCCATGTTGTCCGGCACGGGGTAGAGCTCGATCTGACCGTCGACTTCTACGCGAACAAGCGCATTTTCGCCTCGGACCAGGCCGAACCAGATCGCGCCGTCCGGTCCTTTCGTGCACTGCGCGTAGTGGGTGGTCACGTCGACGGGTTCGAGACTCGCTTCGGGGGCCGCCGTGGCGACGTACATCTGCTTGGTGACCTTGTCGTGGGCCAGGGTGCGCACCGTCCCGCCGGAATCCGTACAGAAGCCACCCTGCGTGATCAGCCCCTCTGGGAGGACCATCTCCGGGACGAGGCTGTCGTCGGTAGAAACCGCGTTGAACCAGGTCGAGCCCCACACTCGGCCCTGGCCTAGACCCAGGAAGCGGAAGTGTTGCCCGGCGCTGGTCACGGGCAGGAAGGAGGAGTCGGGTTCGGGCCAGACATAGATGCCACGGGGGCCGGTCATCCACAGAGCATTCTCCGGGTCCAGGAACAAGTGGCCCGCCCAGTCGACATCGAACCACTGGCTCGATCCGTCGCGCTCCAACCGACCAATCTTGTCGTTGGCGCTCACCCAGACGGCGCCTCCGCGGCGGGTGATGGCGAAGGCGCGTTTCTCCGTGGGCCATTGGTGGATGATCTTGCCGCGCGGATCGATCAGGGACACCGTCAGGCCATGGGCAGCCCAGACCCAGCGGTCGGGCTCGATGGCGACCGCGGTGAACATCCCCGAATCGGTCAGGTGTAGCTCCCGCTGTGGCCCGCCTGGGGTGAGACTCAGCGCGCCGGAGTTGGTCATGACGACCACTTCCGGTCCCTCGATGACGCGAACGATCTTCTCCCCCTCGTGGAGGAGGCCTTGGAGCTTAGTTTCCCAGCTTTGACCGTCCCATTTCCAGAGTTGGCCATCAAACCCGACCGCCAGGAGGCTGCCGTCGACGTCGGTCCCCACATCGCGCACGTCTTCGCAGGGGGGCATCGGGTGTTGCCACGTGCCGTCCGGGGACACCACCCAGATCTTCCAGCTGCGGTCTACTGCCCAGACTCCGCCCGCCGGTCGCGGCGCAATCTCGGACAGACTGCCCAATGGGGAAGTTGGCGGCATGGTATCGAACTGGGTGCCGTCGAATCGCGAGACGCCGGCATTGTGGCTGACCCACAAGAAGCCATCGGCGCCCTCGACGATCTGCACCGTTCCCGGCACTGGCAGGCCATGGCCGGTGTGCAGGTGTCGCACGGCGCGATCCCCGGCGTGTCCGGTGACGGCCATCAGTAGCAGCGCGATCCAGAGCATCATGGGTCAGTCCACCAGGCCAGTGCGGAAGGCTTTGCCCACCGCCTCAGTGGCCGAATTCACCCGCAGCTTGCGATACAGATGGCGGACATGCGTTCGCACCGTATCCAAGCTCATTCCGTGGTTTGCGGCGATGGTCTTGTAAGGATCTCCCTCGACCAGGCCCACCAGCACCTGGTGTTCTCTGGTCGTCAGCTTGGGTGCGGCGGTCGGGGCCTTCTTGCCGAGCCGAACCAGGTCCATCACGGAGCGAGCGACCCGCGGCGTGAGCGCAGATCCGCCATCGAGAGCGGTGCGCAAGTAGTCGACGAGCTCATCTCCGGCCGCTTGTTTGGACAGGTAGCCGTCGACTCCCGCCTGGATGGCCGCCAGGATTCGCGGCGGGTCCTCGAAGGCTGTCAGGATGACGATGGGCAGATCCGGATGATCGATGCGCACCCGGCGGGTGGTCTCGATGCCGTCCATGCCCGGCAGATCCAGATCGAGGAGGAGCAGGTCGGCGCCAGAGCCATCGAGCTCTTCGAGCATGGACTCGGCGCGGATGTGCAGGCCGGCCACCTTCATTCCAGGCGTGTGCTCGACCAACATGCGCAGCGACATGCGATATCGCGCGTCGTCCTCAACGATCATCACTGCTACATCGGACACGGGAAACCCTCCGACCACCAGGGTATCCGGCGTCGCCGCAGAATTCGCATCGCATGCTCATGCGACTGCCGAGCCCGCATGTGGGGCCATACCCTCCGGCTCATAACCAGAGAGGTGAGTCATGCAGCAAGTCATCAACATCTTCACAGGGATTCTTACCGCGCTCGGAATGGCCGCAGACGCCAAGTCCAAACTGGACAAAGCGACTGAAGGCCGGCCGCCGAAAGGGATCGGAAAGCTGAACCCGAACGACCCCGTCGCCCTCGGAGACTTCACCTTCGAGCTGATGCAGGCGGATGGCAAGGGTGAGGCGGATGCCTACGCAAAGCAGTTCGGTTTCGCGAACAAGGCGGCGGCGGAGAAGGGCATCGAGAAGATCTGGACCTACAACGGCGGCGATGAGTCGTTCAACAAAGCGGTCGGTGCACAGTCGGCGGCGCGCACGCAGCAGATGATGGACGAGATCGCAGCCGATCCAATGGCCTTCGCGCGCGAGTACCAGGACATGCAGCCGCCCGCCTAGGGTCGCAGTGAGATTGGGCGCGCTTGATCCTCGGGGTCAGGCGCGTCTTTCTTTTCCTTGGGTCTAGAGCACGCCGTAGACCGCCACTCCAATGATGCCGATCGACAGCACAATGGAACCGTAGAATAGTGCCAGGGATACTGTGCGCGTCCGGCGATAACGTAGAATGTACGCTGTCTGATTCGGAATGGTCGACTGAATCTCCGGAAGGGCGGCAGCCTCGTCCAACCAGGCGGCGAGGCGAGGCCGGTCGAGGAATCGCCGCTCGGTGGACCCGATGAGGAAGTCCAACCAGCGGAAGCGAATCCAGAACGGGGCGAGCAGGAGGCCCAGGTGACTTCGCGCTGGCGTCATCTCTACCAGAGCTTCGAGGAGGTCGAGCTCGCCGGTGACCGCGGTCTCTTCGCGTTTGCTGAGCCAGCGGAGAGGCCATGCCCGAACGGGTCTATAGAAGAGCAGCGGCACGATTTGCGCATCGAACTGCTGGACCGCCAGCCGTTGCTTGGCGCGGATGTCCGGGTCGTTACTCCAACCCGGAAAGCCATGGCTCTCGGCCAGGTATTCGGCGATCACCTGCGACTCGTAGAGGACGATGCCGCTGGGCTCCACGAGCATGGGCACTTTTCCAGTAGGGGACAGCCGGAGGAACTCGGCGTCCTTCAGAATGAGCGACGTTTCGCGGATCTCGAAAGGCAGCTGCAGATGCGTGAGTAGCGCCCGCGTTCGGTGGGCGAATGGGCATCCGGGGTGGCTGAACAAGATTCTGGGAGTCAGCGTTGGCACGTCGCACTCTAGCTTGCGACCAAGATGCGGCGGACCCCACGGGAACAAGACGCGCCTGACCCCAAGGAACAAGACGCGCCTGACCCCGACGCGCCCGCGGGAACAAGACGCGCCTGACCCCAAGGAACAAGACGCGCCTGACCCCGACGCGCCCCGGGAA
>Ga0315336_1003114_pt1 | contig 23066 bp, 19 predicted proteins | sample ASW5metaG_FD_204512 | JGI IMG/M metagenome (GOLD analysis project Ga0315336, IMG submission 204512) | Ammonia-oxidizing marine archaeal communities from Monterey Bay, California, United States - ASW #5 | ecosystem: Environmental > Aquatic > Marine > Intertidal zone | place: USA: California... | reverse complement strand
TCGCCGATCATCGCGTTCCCTGCACAAATCCGCTGCTAAGGATGAGATCGGGTGTTGCCAGCAACGGCAAGAGTGGCTATCTCGGCGCCTTCATTGGGGTGTCGCCAAGTGGTAAGGCACCGGTTTTTGGTATCGGCATTCCCAGGTTCGAATCCTGGCACCCCAGCCATCGTCTTCCAGATCGCCGACCATGCGGGAAGACAACGCGAGACAAATTTGATCGTTACTGTATCACGCCGGTTGCCAATAGGCGCGCGCCCGATACTTTCCTTACTGAATCGTAAAGCATCTTATTGATCCCCGAATTCAGGGTTGTTAGCCTTGAGGATCAAAAGTAAGGGCGTTGCGTACCCGGCGTCTGAGTGGCAAAGGGTATAAACAGAGAGCGGCCCACGCTCCAAAGCTCAGGGGAGAGGTCGGGCGTCTCTACGCCTTTCGGCTTCCACTAGACTACCAGGCCAATTGTGTGTGTGGCCATGGCATTGAAACCGGGACGTCCTCATGAGCAGGGCGCCTGACTGTCGATTTTTACGCGCAATACCTGCGCGACCGTTTGGAGAGTGAGAGGCAAACCTCATGAAGAAACTTCTGTCACCAGCTCGCGGCGTTCTCGCCGCTGCGCTGATTGCGGGCTTGGCCATGCCGGCCCAGGCCCAATTGCGCGAAGCGCTCAATACCGGCGAGCAGGCCACCCGGCGCGCCGAGCAAGTTCAGGATCAGATCAACCAGCTGGACGATGAGCGTACGGACATGGTGCGTGAATACCGCTCCCTGCTTCAGCGCCGTGACGCAGCTGACCTGTACGCCAAGCAACAGGCGCTCGTTGTGAAAAGCCAGGAAGAAGAGATCGAATCTCTGACCGAACAACTTGGTTCGATCGACGACATCACCGCCCAAACGGTTCCGATGCTCCTCGAAATGATCGAAAACCTGAAGGCATTCGTCGCGGCTGACCTCCCATTCAAGCAGGAAGAACGCACGACGCGCCTTGAGGGCCTCGACGCCGTCATGGAAACGCCGAACGTCACGCCAGCTGAACAGTATCGCCTGATCATGGATGCCTATCAGGCGGAAATGGAATACGGCCGCACGATCAGCACCTGGCAGGAAGAGATCACGCTGGACGGTAACCCGACCACGGTGGACATGTTCCTGTATGGGCGCGTTGCGCTCGTTTATGCTGCACCAAACGGCGACGCTGCTCGGTACAACCGCACGACCGGTGAGTGGGAAGAGATCAAGGGCGGTTATGCTGCCGATATCGACAAGGCGATCCGCGTTGCACAGGCAAAAGCCCAGCAAGACGTTCTGTTCGCCCCGGTTCAGAAGTTCTCCGTCGAGTAGTCGGCAGGCACCAGAGAATTAAGAGGTAATATAATGTTGAAGTTCAATTCCTCGCTGAAGGCTCTCGGTGCAGCTACGCTGCTCGGCCTCGGCTCAATCGCGGTGTCCGCTCCGGCCTCCGCTCAATCGCTCCAGGATGTTCTTGCCAAAGTCCGTCAGGACTCCAGCCAGATGTCTGCTGAAGACCAGCAGCGCCTGCGGGAATTCCAGGCTGATACTGCAGCTCAATCCCAGAAGATGGCGGACGCCCGTGGCGCTCTTGCGGCTGCAGAATCTCGCGGCCGCGCTCTGAGCGCTCAGTTTGATGCCAACGAGGCAACGCTTGCTGACCTCGAAGCTCAGGTTTCTGAGCAGGCAGGTGACTTCCAGGAACTGCTTGGTCAGTTCCGGTCCGCAGCTGGCGAAACCATGCCGGAAATTGCGAACTCCTTCGCCAACTTCGATTATCAGGGCCGCGTTGAGGGCATCGCTGAAATCGCTGAGGCTCGTACGCTTCCGAACCGCGCGCAACTTGAGCGTCTTCCGGAAGCCATGATCCAGGAAATGGTTGCTCAGTCCGAAGTAAAGTCGTTCACCGCAATGGTTGATGGCATTGGCCCGGACGCGTCGAACGCAGAAGCTGATGTGATGCGCGTTGGCGTCTTCACCGCGGCGACCGTAGACGGCACAAAATTTGTTGAAGTGAAGAAAAAGGACAATGGAGACACGTTCCTCCAGGCGTTCAAAAAGCAGCCTTCCGGTGCTTTCGCATCTTCGATGAACAGCCTTGTCAAAGCGGGCCCGGACCAAATCGTTCGTGCGCCGGTTGACCCATCCAAGGGTAACTTGTTCGGCATTCTGGGCGACCTGCCAGAATTCGGCGATCGCCTGAAGCAGGGTGGCCCTGTTGGTGCTGTTATCATGGCGCTTCTGGCTGTTGGCCTGCTGCTCGGTCTCTACAAGATGTTCACGCTCTTCACGATGGGCGGAGCCATGCGCAAGACGGCGAAAACCCGTCAGGCTGGCGACGGCAACCCACTGGCTCGCGTGTTCGAAGCTTATGAGCAAAACAAGCAGAACGACATCGAGACGCTGGAACTCAAACTGGACGAACAGATCCTGCGCGAGAGCCCACGCATCGAGCGTTTCAACGACATCATCAAAGTGCTTGCTGCTGTTGCACCTCTGCTCGGTCTTCTCGGTACCGTTATCGGTATGATCATCACCTTTACGTCGATCACAATCTACGGTGCCGGCGATCCGAAGCTGATGGCTGGTGGTATCTCCGTTGCCCTTATGACGACCGTGTTCGGTCTCGTGGCGGCTATCCCGCTTCTTCTGGTCCATGCAGTTGTGTCCGCAATGGCACGCGGCAACCAGCAGATGCTTGACGAGCAGGCTGCTGGTCTGGTCGCCGAGAAAGCGGAATCCACGCGCGGGGCGATGGCGTAAGCCATCCCCCTCGTTCACCCGAGGAGTAACCCGATATGGGTTTTGCAGATTTACAGGCTTTCCTCGATCGTGGCGGTCCAGTGTTGCTGGTCATTATGCTTGCAACATTCTTCATGTGGGGCCTGATTTTGGAACGCGTGTTCTATTTCAGGTTCGCACATAAGCAGGTAGCCGCCGATGCGATTGCGGAGTGGCGTTCGCGCTCCGACCGGAAATCCACACTCGCGCACTGGGTAAAAGACAAGCTGGTATCAGAAGTCCGCATGAAAGCGGAACAGAATGTCCAGCTGACCAAGGCAATGGTGGCGCTTGCGCCACTGCTCGGCCTGCTGGGCACCGTGACCGGAATGGTTGCTGTGTTCGACATCATGGCGATCACCAGCGGTGCAGACGCAAAGGCCATGTCGGCCGGTGTGTCTCGTGCAACGATCCCCACGATGGCAGGTATGGTCGCCTCGCTCTCAGGCATTCTATTCACGTCCGGTATGGACCGCCGCGTTAACCGCTCGGTCCAGCAGGTCGAAGATGCGATGGAGATTAGCTGATGCGAGGACGTACACACAGAGCACCGGAAGAGGCGAATGTTGACCTCACGCCCATGTTGGACGTGGTCTTCATCCTGCTGATCTTCTTCATCGTGACCTCGACTTTTGCCCAGGAAGAGACGATCGGCCTTGAGCCTCCGCCTCCGCCTTCGCCAGATCAGCAGGACCAGCCGCAAGTTCCGGCTATCCTGATTTATATCGACGAGTCGAACCTGATCACGGTCAATGGCCGCGTCACTGACATCGGATCTGTTCGTGCCAATATTGAGCGCGTGCGGGCCGAGAACCCGGAAAGCCAGGTTGTGATCCAGGCTCATCCGAAGTCGAGAAACGGGGTAATCGTCCTTATCCGGGACGCCGCCTATAACGCTGGCTACACGACAGGGGTGAACCTTGTCCTGTCGCAGACAGAGTAGAGGAGCACCGCATGGCACGCAGAAAACGTCAATCGATGGCCGGCGGTGGAGGAGCTGAGGATGATGTAAACCTCACTCCAATGCTGGATGTGGTCTTCATCCTGCTGATCTTCTTCATTGTTACGGCTCAGTTCATCAAGGAACCCGGCGTCGATATCGTCCGGCCCGAAGTGGACAACAAGGCAATCGCCAAGCCGCTTGCGATCTTGGTTGCGATCAATGCTGAAAGCCAGATCTACATCGACAAGAAGGAAGTCTCGCCAGATGAGGTGTCCTTTACGCTGAAACAGATGCGTGAAGACAATCCTCGTGGTAAGATTGTCATTCAAGCCGATGTAGCTTCAGAAGCTGAAGTGCTCGTCGACCTCATGGAGACCATCAACAAGCTTGATGGTTCGACCGTGATCGACGTGTCGGCGTCGAGAGAATAGGAGACATTCACATGCTAAATAATCCTTTTCTTCGCCTCTTGATTGCACTCGGTATCGCTATTCCGATCGTGTACGCACTCTTCATGATGATGAGTTATCTCATCAGTGTGAAAGAGGTGAAACTTGATCAGAGCGAACAGCGGGTCCTGTCGGCGATTACGCCACAACAGCAGGATGCCGATGTCCGGGTGCGTCAGCGCTCGAAGCCGAAGCGGATCGATTCCGCCCAGAAGCCGCCTCCACCGCCGAAAGTTTCGGCAACCAAGTCTCAGATCAATCTGCCAACGCCCCGTATTGAGGGTGCTGCGCCGACGGATCTGAACCTTGGCCGGATGAACTCTCTGGCAATCGACCCGGTCGCAATTTCTGACCGGGATGCCCAGCCAATCCGTCCGCCAGCCCCGTCTTATCCGCAACGTGCGGCAGAGCGTGGCACGGAAGGCAGCTGTGATGTTCGCTTCGATGTGGATACACGCGGTCGTCCGTACAACATCTCTGCCACTTGCACAGATAGTGTTTTCAAGCGGGAAGCAGAACGGGCTGTCAGCAAGGTTGAATTTGCTCCGAAGATCATTCGCGGTAAAGCGGCCGAGCGTCGCAATGTGGTATATCCGTTGGAGTTCAAACTGGCCGACTAAGGCCTGTTCGACGATGAAATTTGAAAAGGGCGCTCCAGGGAGCGCCCTTTTTTGATTCCGGATTGTGTCTCCAAAAAGCTTTTGCTTGCCGCTTGGGAATAGTAATGATATAAAGTAACAAAAATGGAGGAAGTGAAATGTCAGCCAGTTTGAATTCGAGCACGGGAACCGCGCTATCCTTCGGCGAAGAATGGCGCTCATGGATTCAAGTCCAATCCGACCCCGGTCGGTTTCTCATGGCCTCCATTCCTGCCGCTGCTGTCACAATTGGCTTGTTCGCAATCATGAACCATTTGATCCATGTGGACGAAGTGAGACTGGCAACGCCATCGGAGCGCATTTGGGACAAGATCGTATTCGACGCGGACCCGATGGAAGATCGGGTGAGACCAGATCGTCTCGTATTCGAGCCTATTGAGGTCAAAACACCTCCCCCTCCACCGAAAGTGACAATGTCACCTTCAGGCGTGGGTATGCCGCCCATCGTGAATGTTGGCGGCGTGCCGACGCGCACACCCATCGGGTCCCTTGGTCCCATCATTACAACAGCAAGCCCCGTTGGAGACCGAACCCCTGTGCCCGTCCGGCCTCCATTGCCAGCGTATCCGAGCGCGATGGCCAAACGAAACGTGGAAGGTGATTGCGTCGTTCGCTTCAATCTGACGGCTCGAGGTCTGCCCTTTGATGTTACCGCTGAATGCACGCCCTCAGGTTTCGAATCGGAGGCCCGTCGGTCCGTCTCCAGGGCAGAGTTCCTCCCACAAATTATTGACGGACAAGCACAGGAATCGCGCGGTCTGACCTACCCGCTCGAATTCCGCCTTAATGAGGAGTGATAATCATTAAAACCCTGTAGTACATCGTTGACGCACCGTGTCGCTTGCACCCATATTCGGCACGAAACGTAACAGATTTACACTCGGACGACGCGCGAGCATAAAAAGCCTTATAAAGCGCGCGGAAGTCCTTGATCCGACCGGTCAATTCCGGTTGAAAGAGCTGAACCCCGCGGTCCCTGCGGACAGGAGAGGAATTATGGGATTTAAAGCTACCCTGAAAGGTGCCGTTCTTGCCGGCATGATGGCAGCATTTGGTGCCGGCGCCGCTATGGCGCAGGCGGCTTGTGAAGAGACTCAGTTTTCATCTAAGACCGGGGAAACCTATCTGAAGGCCGAACAGGCCGCGATGACGAACAAGGACTTCAATGCCGCGGCACAGGCTCTCGGCCAGCTGAAGGCGATGGAGCTCAATTGCTACGAGGAAGGCGCAGTTCTCAAACTGTCCGCCTATATCAACATCGAACGCGGAGATCGTCAGGGCGCCATTCGCGACCTGATGTCGGCGCTCGACAAGGGCTACATCCCGGCGAAAGACGCCGCGCAAACCTATTACAATATTGCCCAGATCTACCTGCAGGATGAGAACGTCGAGAAGTCGCTCGAATACATGCAGAAGTGGCAACAGGCTGGCGGCAAGCCAGACCGTCAGCAGAAGTGGCAGCTTGCTGTCCTCTACCAGCGCGTCGATGATTTCCGCACGGCCATCAAATGGACCGAAGAAGTCAAGCGTGATGACGGCAATAACTACAAGCAGGAAGTCTATGACCTGCTGATCTATCTCTACAACGCGGTAGACGACAAAGCGAAGCTCGCGGCGGTTCTGGAAGAAGTTCTGGTTCGCAACCCGACAGAACGGAAGTATTGGGACGCGATTGCCGGCAACTATTTTGCGGCCGATGAAGAGCGTAAAGCCTTTGAAGTGCAGAAGGCCATGTATCTGGCGGGCCTGCTGACAAAGGAAGACGAGATCATGCGGGTTGTGAACTTTTACAACCGCTTCAACGCGCCTTACCACGCCGCTCAAATTCTTGAGAAAGAAATGAATGCTGGCCGAGTGACGAAGTCTCTCAAAAACCTCGAATTGCTTGCGAACCTTTATCAGGTTGCTCGTGAGCACGAAAAGGCGATCCCGGTCATCCGCCAGGCAGCTGATGCTGGTGGTGGCGGTGCCATGCTCGAACGTCTCGGCCGGTCTTATGCTGACCTCCAGAAATGGGAAGAGACCGAAGACGCGCTCCAGCAAGCACTCAAAATGGGTGGCCTCAAGGATCGTGCGACGGCCTATGTCATGATCGGCCAGTCCCGCTACGAGCGCGAGGACCGGTCTGGTGCACGTGAAGCGTTCCGCCAGGCAGGTAACCGCGCAGGTCGCAGCTGGCTGCAGTTCATGGACTCTGAAGAAGCCACCGCTGATGCGCTGGTCTGTTTTGAAGTCCAGTCGGCTTATCTCAATGTCGAGAACGAAGCGAAGATTTGTAAGCGGCTCGCGGTTCTGGGTGAAGAGAATGTCCCGGAAAACTGCAAGACGGTGCCCGAGCGCCTTACGGCAGCTCAGGAAAAGTTCAACAACACACCGGAGTGCCGCGCACAGCGTTCTTAGGTGTTCGTTTGAGCCCAACGAAGAACCCCAGCCATCGCGCTGGGGTTTTTTGATTCAGGAATACGCGCTCAGTACGTCATCTACGGCGCGCTCAAGATCCTTGAGGGTGGCGACATGGCTCATGGTCGAGCAATAGGGCCTGTAGCGCGGGATTTCACTATCCCCTGTGCCCCACGCAGCCAGCGGCTCTGGATTTAGCCAGATGGTGCGCTTGGCGCGCGAGGCGAAGCCTCGGAACAGATCTGTTCGTGGATCGTCATAGTTCGACCGGCCGTCGCCAAGAACGATGATGGTTGTTCGCCGATCGACCAGCGCTTCGTGATCTTTCTTCAAATCAGACCAGGCCTGGCCATAGTCAGTCGACCCCATGCCGGCCACACGGATGATAATATCCATCGCGTGCTCAAAGGGATTGTCTTCCAGAATATCGTCCACCTCGACCAGCTTGTTAGAAAAGGCAAAGGCATGCATGTCCGGAACGACGTCCTTCATGGACCATAACAACAACAGCAAAAAGCGAACATAGCGGGCCACGGAACCGGAAACGTCGCAAATCACGACGATCTTGGGCCGCTCCCGCTTCTTCTGGCGCCACACAACGTTGAATGGCACGCCATCAACGCCAGCATTTGCGCGCATGGTGCGGCGTATGTCGAGCTGGCCACGATTTTTCTTTCTCCGCCGGCGTGAGTGTTTCACAGCAAGCCGCTTGGCGATCCGTGCGACAAGCACTTTCATTCTCGCCATGTCGCTCAACTCAATAGCCGACAGTTTCTTGTTTTCCGCAAATTCATTGCGGAACTGTTCAGTCTCGCCCTTGCCGAAAATATCATAGCTTCGTTGGACCCGCTCGCGCGCCCGCTTGGTCAGTTCGCGTCGCATCTCGATCAGGCGTTCAGCTTCAGCTTCGCCTTCCTCGCTGCGCTCATCGAACGCCTGCATCATGCGTTCCTGCAGTTTCTCTCCCCCCATCTGCTTGAGCATTTGTTGGGCGTAGTAGGCGATCTGCGTTGAAAATCGGATATCGTCCGCATCGACTGCCTCGGCGGCGCGCTCAAGTGCAGCGGCGATCGCGACCTCATCTCCGGAATCCATCAACTCGACAGGGTCAGGCTGGCCTGAGGGTGAGTCCCGTGATGCATCGCCGTCGGAGTCAGACTTGTCCGCACTCGAAAGATTTCGCTTGGCAAAAAAGGAATCGAACAACTCGTCAAACGTAATGGCCTCATCCGGAGATTTGGCCAGCGTGCACCGGAGGGAATCCTTCAGGAGGGTGCGGTCAGCATAGCCCGCGACGGATACAGCGCGTGCCGCGTCCAATGCCTCACCGGTTGATACCCGCACATTTGATGCGCGCAGGGCCCGAATGAAGCTGGTGATCTGACGGTCCATATCAGTTCCGGATCAGCGTGTGATCTGTCCCGCATAGGCAGGTTTGCCATTGGTCGCTTCACGGACAAGTTTTGGTACATCTCCGGACACGGCGGCAATGTCGCTCTCATGCTTGAGCAATACATTCAGCGTGTCCTTGACGAAGCGCTCATCGAGGGCATTTGCGTGGAGCAACAGCAATGTTTTCGCCCAATCGACGGTCTCGGCAATCGAAGGCTGCTTCTTTATGTCCAGGTCTCGCACCGACTGAACGAAGCTGACCATCTGGTTGAGTAAGTCTTCCGAGATGCCTTCCACGCGCGCTTGCACAATGCGCTGCTCGCGCTTGTGGTCCGGGAAGCCGATATGAAGGTGCAGGCAGCGCCGCTTCAAGGCGTCTCCCAATTCGCGTACATTATTCGAAGTCAGAATAACTATCGGCGGAACATTGGCCTTGATCGTGCCGATCTCCGGTACGGTTACCTGATAATCTGACAGGACTTCGAGCAAAAAGGCTTCAAATTCCTCATCAGACTTGTCGATCTCGTCGACCAGGAGAACGCTGCCTGCGGACTGGCGCATGGCGGTCAGCAGGGGGCGAGCCTCGAGAAACTGTTCCGAAAAGAAAAGGTCTTCAAAGGAACCGAGTTTGGCCAGCGAGGATTCGAGCGATTTCTCATCGCCGACGACCTCGTTCAGCTTTTCCTTGAGCAACTGAGTGTAGAGGAGCTGCTTGCCATACTTCCACTCATACAGCGCTTTGCCTTCATCAAGGCCCTCATAGCATTGCAGGCGCAGCAGTGGCACGTCCAGCCAACGCGAAAGCGAGGCAGCGAGATCGGTCTTGCCGACGCCTGCAGGCCCTTCAATCAAGATCGGTTTGCGCAGGCCAAGTGCCAGGAAAACAGCAGTCGAGATCTGCTGGGTCGAAATGTAGCCGACGGATTCGAGGCCAGACGTGATCGCCTCAATCGACGTCATGGGCTCATAGCCGGTGGAGATTGTATTTGTCATCCCTGAAAGGGGTAGGGGCGCTGGCTGAAACTGGCAAGGTGTATCGCTGGGGTAGGCACTCGGTCGTCTACGTAGTGTGCCGGATTATTTCAGCGGTCAGTATTGCGATAGATTGCGGCCTAGGCACAGGAGGTTGGATGATGAGCGACGCCCAAGAACTGCAGGTTCGCGAAGCCGTGGGCGTGTTTGAATCCGAGGATGCACTGCAAGGGGCGATCGACGACCTTCTGTCCCACGGGTTCAATCGAGCCGAGATATCGCTGCTCGCAGCAACAGATAGTGTGGAAAAGAAGCTTGGACACGCTTATCGGAGGGTCGCTGAAATCGAGGACGATTTTTCCACGCCCCGGATCGCCTATGTGGCAGAGGAGGATGTTGGCAACGCAGAGGGCGCGGTGATTGGCGGCCTCATCTACATTGGTGCGGTTGCAGGCCTCATTCCGGTTGTGGCGTCCGGTGGTGCTATGGCTGCTGCGCTCGCGGCGTTGGTTCTCGGCGGCGGAAGCGGAGCCGTTATTGGCGCTGTATTGGCAAAGCTGATTGGTAAAGAGCATGGCGAATATGTTGCCGATCAGATCAAGCACGGTGGCCTGACCCTCTGGGTTCGAACATGGAATGCGGGGGATGAGCGTCGCGCAGTGCAAATACTAAAGGCTCATTCGGGCAAGGATGTTCATCTGCACGGCCTTCCAGACCATGGCTATGCTCCAAAGGCGCCGGTGCTTACCGTTCGGGCGAGTGATCAACAAGATGAGACGATTGTCGACGACGGTAGCGGCGTTTTCTATGTATCAGGCAAGATATTCCCAGATCGTGCCGCCGCAGAATCGTACCTGGCGCGGCAGCTATATCTTGAGAAACTGTACCAATCCAGTCGATCGCTGGACATCGACCTCGACGCGACAATGCTCGATCCCGCGTCTGTATTCCATTCAGTCAGTGACCTCATGAGGATACCCTGTTCGGACGAGATCAAGCTCGAACTGCTGCATCGCTGGGCTTATGATGTAAGGATGCTTGAAGTGGCTGATGATGAAGGCATGACAGGCCCCTCCAGGGCAGATCTCATGCAGGAAATAGAACGCGCCATTTTGAACTTGAAACCTGCTTGATTTCCGTTTGGGGAAGGTAGGCAAGTTGATCCTATAAGCGGACCTAATCCGCATTCTTATGGGGTAGGAAATGAGCATCACCGCGCTGGACAAGGACAAGATCAAGCAGAAGTACCGCGCCGAGCGTGACAAGCGGATCAGGCCCGAGGGAAACGCCCAGTACAAGCGACTGGCCGAATTCGAAGACCTGTCCGATGATCCCCATATGCCCGTGATCGAGCGGGCGCCTGTAACAGATCATGTGAAGTTTGCCTTTATTGGTGGTGGGTTTGCCGGCCTCGTTGTCGGCGCTCGGCTCAAACGGGCCGGTATTGATGATGTTCGAATTGTTGAAAAAGGCGGCGACGTCGGCGGCACCTGGTATTGGAACCGCTATCCGGGTGCGCAATGTGATACAGCGTCGATGATCTATATGCCCCTGCTCGAAGAGACAGGGCATATGCCCACCGAGAAATACGCCCATGCCCCGGAAATCCGAGACCACTGCAAACGCATCGCGTCGCAGTTCGATCTCTACGACAAGGCGCTATTCCATACCGAAGTAACGGCGCTGGAATGGAATGATGCCGCGAGTCACTGGCTGGTGCGCACCTCTCGCGGCGATGCATTCACGGCAAAATATGTGGGTATGGGGACCGGGCCGCTGCACGTCGCGAAACTGCCCGGCATCCCCGGTATTGAATCGTTCGGCGGAAAGGCGTTTCACACCAGTCGGTGGGACTACGACTATACCGGCGGCGATCCGTCCGGTGCTCATATGGACAAGCTTGCCGACAAGCGGGTCGCACTGATCGGGACGGGCGCCACATCGATCCAGTGCGTACCGCACCTGGCCAGGTCAGCGAAACAATTGCTGGTGTTCCAGCGTACACCATCCTCCGTGGACGTTCGGAACAATGCGCCTATTGACCCGGACTGGTTCAAGGAAGTCGCGGGGCCGGGCTGGCAACAGCGCTGGTACGACAATTTCGTGGAAAACCAGTCGCAGGGCTTGCCGGAGACAGATCTCGTAATGGACGGCTGGACCGAATTATCGCGCCGCATCCGCGAGAAAGTCATGGCGCTTCCCCCGAGTGAGTGGACGCCCCAGAACATGATGGTTGCCTTCGAAGATGCCGACTTTGAAAAGATGGAGGAAATCCGTAGCCGCGTGGATTCTATCGTCGAAGATTCCGAAACCGCAGGCAAGCTGAAAGCGTGGTACCGTCAACTCTGCAAACGTCCGTGCTTTCACGACTCCTATTTGCAAGCATTCAACGAGCCGGGCACGCAACTCGTCGACACAGACGGTCAGGGAGTTGAGCGGATAACCGAGACGGCTTTGGTCGCCAATGGTTTGGAGTATGAAGTCGATTGCATCATCTATGCGTCGGGCTTCGAGGTGGGGTCGACCTATACATCGCGCGCTGGCTTTGATCTTGTCGGTCGGGACGGGCAGACACTTTCGGCCTGTTGGCGTGACGGTATGCGCACGCTACATGGCAATCAGGTTCACGGGTTTCCAAACGCCTTCATTGTCCAGCCAAGTCAGGCAGCGAACCTGATCTCCAATGTGCCGCATAACATCGTGGACCATGCAAACACCATCTCCGCGATTGTGTCGCACACGGAGAAAAATGGATTTTCTGAAGTCGAGCCGACCGACACGGCTCAGGATGCCTGGGTCGACCTTGTGCTGAGTGGTTCTGGCATGATGATCGGATCCCCCGACTGTACGCCCGGTTACTACAACAATGAAGGCAAGGGCCTGACGGAACTGAACAAGTATGCGGTTGGGCATCCGGGCGGCCCGCGCGCTTATTTTGCACATATTTCCGCTTGGCGACAGAGTGGTGAGTTTGAAGGTGTGGAGTTTCGCTGACGCCTGCGAATGTCGTGAGGGGTTCGACACTATAAGGTGGACGCGCTAGGGGATTGCCCATGCCTGTCGCCCGGATTCTCTTTCCATTGCCGTTGCCCGAACCATTCGATTATGCGGTTCCGGACGGGCTCGACGTTCAGGAAGGCTCTTATGTCGCGGCGCCGCTCGGCAAGTATGAACGGCTGGGCGTTGTACTGGAGTTATTGCCAGACAGTGCAGGCGAAGGTCGGAAACTGAAAGACGTGGGTGGAGTCTATCCAACGCCACCCATGACGGCTGCCATGCGGGAATTCGTCCAATGGGCTGCGCGTTACACAGTTTCTCATCCGGGACATGTATTGGGTATGGCGCTGCGCTCGCGGGGCGGTCTTGAGCCGTCACCTACGGAGACGGTCTATCACCTAACCGGTGAGTCACCCCCACGTGTCACCGAAGCCCGCACCAAACTGATCGAGGCAGCCGAGCAGCTGGGCGCTCAGACTGCCTCGACGCTTGCCGAGGCAGCAGGCGTGTCGTCTAGCGTCGTGAAGGGACTGGCTGAAGCGGGCGTGTTGCGGGCTCGATCCATGCAGACAGATCTTCCGTTTGATGTGCCATCACCTGACTTGCCAGGCGCTACGCTGACAGACGAACAGTCTGAGGCTGCTGACGCGTTGAAACAGGCCGTCAGCGCGCGCGGCTTTTCGACCTTCCTGATTGATGGTGTCACCGGCTCGGGAAAAACCGAAGTCTATTTTGAGGCCATCGCAGAGTCTTTGCGAACGGACCCGGAGGCGCAGATACTGGTTCTATTGCCGGAAATTGCTCTGACGCAGGCCATTCTGTCTCGGTTCGAAGTGCGGTTTGGTGCCAAGCCGGCGCCTTGGCATTCCGGCTTGTCCGACAAGGAACGCCGCCGGACGTGGCGGGAAGTGGCGCATGGTCGTGCCCGCATTGTAATCGGGGCGCGATCCGCCCTGTTCCTGCCATTCCATAAGCTGAAACTCATCATCATCGATGAAGAACATGATGGCAGCTATAAACAGGAAGACGGAGTCACCTATCATGCGCGCGATATGGCGGTGATGCGCGCGAAGCTCGAAGGCGCAATTGTCGTGCTTGCCTCTGCGACGCCCGCGCTTGAGACAGTGGTGAACGCAGAGACAGGCCGGTATCACCGCCTGCAACTGTCCGCGCGTCCGGGTGCTTCACGACTGCCGGACGTTGATCTGGTTGATTTGCGCCGCGCGCCGCCGGAGCGAAATCACTGGCTGTCGCCTCACCTGATACATGCCATGCAGGAAACGCTGGCGGTGGGCGAACAAACTCTCTTGTTTCTCAACCGCCGGGGTTACGCACCCTTGGTACTCTGCAAGAGCTGCGGTGAACGTTTAAAGACACCCGGTACAGAGAACTGGCTGACCGAGCACCGTTATACGGGGCGTCTGGTGTGTCATGTTACCGGCTATTCCATTCCCAAGCCAAAGGCCTGTCCCCATTGCGGGGCCGCTGACTCGCTGATGGGGGTTGGGCCGGGCGTCGAGCGCGTGGCCGAAGAGGTCAGAACCCTGCTGCCGGACGCCCGCATCGAAATCTTTTCTTCCGATACTGCACAGGGTGGGGAGGCGACGCGCGGGATCGTGGAGCGAATGGAGCAAGGTGAAATTGATGTCCTGATCGGCACGCAGATCGTGGCCAAGGGACACAATTTCCCAAATCTTACCCTGGTTGGTGTTGTAGATGCTGACAGCGGCATGAAGGGCGGAGACTTGCGCGCGGGTGAGCGGACCTACCAATTGCTCAGCCAGGTTGCGGGCAGGGCAGGGCGGGCCGAGCGCCCCGGGCGCGCACTGGTTCAGACTTATGCGCCCGACAATCCTGCCATGATGGCGCTGGCCGACAATAACCGTGACGGATTTTTGCAGATCGAGCGGGAAGTTCGCGCGGAACTTGGCCTCCCGCCTTTTGGACGACTCGCCGCAATGATTCTGTCTGCGCCGTCTGCGCAGCAAGTGGATGAAATCGCGCTGCAAATCATACAGCAAGCGCCCAATGGTGAGGGCGTTGAGGTTTTCGGGCCAGCGCCCGCTCCAATCGCCGTGCTCAGGGGCCGTCACCGTCGGCGCTTTCTCGTGAAATCGCCCAAGAACATTGACCTTTCAGCCTATATGGCAGCATGGATCGCTCGGTTGAGGCTGCCAAATGCGGTGAGGATGTCAGTCGACATTGATCCTTACTCTTTCCTGTAAGCCCATGGTTTTGCAGTGAATGCCATTTCGCCGCATACATTGCGTCTTTGGCTCTGTTGTCAGGCTGAAAGACTGATGCTAAGCGGCGCACAGTTTGTATGGGCGCGTGCCGAAGGGTGCGGTGCCTTGCTTTGTATTTCCGGTCGATTTGGCCGACTCAACCACGGACGACAGAACCTTGGCTGCATCTAAAGTGACACAAGCGAGCGAAGCTGCCCGGCGCTATGCCAGCGCTCTGTTCGACCTTGCTCAGGACAAGGGTGAGCTCGCCAGTGTCCACAAGGATTTTCAGGCTTTTGCAAAGCTCCCGGGAGAGGCTAAAGACCTCGCCACACTGATGGCGTCTCCGGCCTTTTCTGCAGATGAAAAAGTTTCTGGCCTGTCGGCAATCATGAAAAAGGCCGGCTTCTCCGGACTTCTCGTGAATTTCGTGGGCGTAATGGCACGCAATGGCCGTTCTCAGGATATTCTGGGTGCCCAAATCGCCTTTGACGAATTGTATGCGAAACAGCGCGGCGTGAAGCGCGCCGTTGTTCGAACCGCAAAGGAAATGTCTGGTGCCGAGCGCCAGCGTATCGAATCTATCCTCGCAAAGGCCGTTGGCGGCGAGGTCGAATTGTCCAGTGAGGTTGATCCCTCGCTGATCGGCGGCATTCAGCTGCGCATCGGCTCTCAGCTCGTTGACGCAAGCCTTGCTGCCAAACTTGATCGCATGAACACCGCCATGAAGGGAGCATGAGTAGCTCGATGGACATCTCACCAGCAGAAATTTCGGGCATCCTGAAATCGCAGATCGAAAACTTTGGCGTTGAAGCTGAAGTTTCCGATGTCGGTCAGGTTCTGTCAGTTGGCGACGGTATCGCCCGCATCTACGGTCTCGACAGCGTACAGGCTGGCGAAATGGTTGAATTCGACGGCGGCATCAAAGGCATGGCGCTGAACCTTGAAAGCGACAATGTCGGCGTCGTGATTTTCGGCGACGACCGCTCGATCAAGGAAGGCGACACCGTCAAACGTCTCGACGAGATCGTGGCCGCGCCGGTAGGCAAAGGCCTGCTCGGTCGCGTCGTGAACCCGCTGGGTGAGCCAATCGACGGCAAGGGCCCGCTGACCGACGTTGCTGAGCGCGCACGTGTTGACGTAAAGGCCCCGGGCATCATCCCGCGCAAATCCGTTCACGAGCCCATGATGACGGGTATCAAGGCTATTGATGCCATGATCCCGGTTGGCCGCGGTCAGCGCGAACTCGTCATTGGTGATCGCCAGACCGGCAAGACCGCCGTGTGCATCGACACCATCCTGAACCAGAAGCCGACCAATGATGCCGCCAAGAGCGAAAGCGAAAAGCTGTTCTGTGTGTATGTCGCTATCGGTCAGAAGCGTTCTACCGTGGCCCAGGTCGTCAAGACACTCGAAGAGCGCGGCGCCCTCGACTACACGATCGTCGTCTCCGCAACGGCTTCCGAGCCGGCTCCGCTCCAGTACCTTGCACCCTTCACCGGCTGCGCCATGGGTGAGTGGTTCCGCGACAACGGCATGCATGCCCTGATCATTTATGATGACCTGTCCAAGCAGGCTGTGGCGTATCGCCAGATGTCCCTGCTGTTGCGTCGTCCTCCAGGTCGCGAAGCTTATCCGGGCGACGTGTTCTACCTTCACAGCCGCCTGCTTGAGCGCGCCGCCAAAATGGGCGATGCGGCTGGCAACGGCTCCCTGACGGCCCTGCCAATCATTGAAACCCAGGCCAACGACGTGTCGGCCTACATCCCGACGAACGTGATCTCTATCACCGATGGCCAGATCTTCCTTGAAACGGACCTATTCTATCAGGGTATCCGCCCAGCTGTGAACGTCGGCCTGTCGGTGTCCCGTGTGGGGTCCGCTGCTCAGACCAAGGCGATGAAGAAGGTCGCCGGTTCGATGAAGGGTGAACTCGCCCAGTATCGCGAAATGGCTGCCTTTGCGAAATTCGGCTCTGACCTCGACGCCGCAACTCAGCGCCTGCTGAACCGTGGTGCGCGTCTGACCGAGCTCCTGAAGCAGCCACAATACTCGCCGTTGCTGATGGAAGAACAGGTCTTCGTGATCTATGCCGGTACACGCGGCTATCTCGACAAGGTCGAGCTGAAAGACGTCACCCGGTACGAGAAAGAGCTGCTTGCTCACATTCGCGGTGCCAAGACGGATCTCTTGTCGAAAATTCGTGAGGAGAAAGCCCTCACGGACGACATCGAAGCCGGCATCAAAAAGACGCTCGACGACTTCACGGCGAAATTCGCCTGATATCACCCGCAGATTGAGAACGAAGAACCAGAAGGCCTGACATGCCCAGCTTGAAGGACCTCAAGAACCGGATCAGCAGCGTGAAATCCACGCGCAAGATCACGAAGGCCATGCAGATGGTCGCGGCAGCAAAGCTGAAGCGGGCGCAAGACGCCGCGACAGCTGCGCGGCCCTATGCCGAACGCATGGCCTCGGTTCTGGCCAACCTCTCAGCTTCGGCTGGCGCGGGCGGACCAAAACTCCTGACCGGAACCGGTGAGGACAAGACTCACCTGATCGTCGTGCTGACGGCGGAACGTGGCCTTGCCGGCGGCTTCAACACCTATGTTGTAAAACTTGCCAAGCAAAAAATTGGTGAGCTACGCGCCGAGGGTAAAACCGTGAAAATTCTCACGGTGGGCAAGAAGGGCCGCGAACAGCTGTCCCGCGAATATGGCGACCTCATCGTCAACCATATTGATTTGTCCGGCGTTAAGGGCGGGGACTTCTCGGAGTCCGCCATTAGCCTCGGAAAGTTGCTGACCCATGAATTCGAAGCAGGTGAGTTCGACGTCGCCACGTTGGTCTATTCCCAATTCGTAAACGTGCTCAGCCAGCTTCCGACGGCTCAACAATTGATCCCGGCGTCTGCGCCAGAGGATGCAGAAACGGTCGATCTCGGCAATGCACTCTATATCTATGAGCCATCCGAAGAAGCCATTCTCGAGACACTGTTGCCGCGCTACATCAATACGCAGATCCTGTCTGCGATACTGGAAAGCGCTGCTGGCGAACAAGCCAGCCGCATGACGGCGATGGACAATGCTACCAACAATGCCGGCGAGATGATCGACTCGCTGTCGATGGAATATAACCGCGCCCGCCAAGCCCAGATCACGAAGGAGTTGATTGAGATCATCTCCGGAGCTGAGGCACTCTAAATGGCCAAGACTGTATCCATATACCCGCTCCAAAGGAGACGACCCGCATGAGCACTCCCGCAAACGCTAAAGGCCGCGTGTCCCAGGTTATCGGTGCTGTTGTCGACGTCGAATTCGACGGCGAACTGCCCGCCATCCTCAACGCGCTCGAAACCGACAATAATGGCAACCGCCTGATGCTTGAGGTTGCCCAGCACCTCGGCCAGAACACGGTCCGCACCATCGCCATGGACTCCTCTGAGGGGCTCGTGCGCGGTCAGGCAGTTGCCGATACCGGCGCTCCAATCATGGTTCCCGTCGGCCCGGCCACACTCGGCCGCATCATGAACGTGATCGGTGAGCCGATCGACGAACGCGGCGCGGTAGATACAGACATGCGCCGCTCGATCCACGCAGAAGCGCCTGAATTCGTCGACCAATCGACCGAATCCGAAGTGCTCGTCACCGGTATCAAGGTCATCGACCTGCTCTGCCCATACGTGAAGGGCGGCAAGATTGGCCTGTTCGGCGGTGCCGGTGTGGGCAAGACGGTTCTGATCATGGAACTGATCAATAACATCGCGAAACTGTTCGGTGGCTACTCGGTGTTCGCCGGTGTCGGTGAACGGACCCGCGAAGGAAACGACCTGTACCACGAGATGATCGAATCCAAGGTTATCAACCTGGAAGGCGAGAGCCGGATCGCACTGGTCTACGGTCAGATGAACGAGCCTCCGGGCGCGCGTGCCCGTATCGCCCTCACGGGCCTCTGCCAGGCTGAATACTTCCGCGATGAAGAGGGCAAGGACGTTCTGTTCTTCGTCGACAACATCTTCCGCTTCACCCAGGCCGGCGCTGAGGTGTCCGCACTTCTGGGCCGTATCCCGTCCGCTGTGGGCTACCAGCCCACGCTGGCAACCGACATGGGTATGCTGCAGGAACGCATTACCTCGACGAACAAGGGGTCGATCACCTCGGTTCAGGCCGTGTACGTGCCGGCCGATGACCTTACCGACCCTGCGCCTGCCACATCGTTTGCCCACCTTGATGCGACCACGGTTCTAAACCGCGCGATCTCTGAAAAGGGCATCTACCCCGCTGTGGACCCGCTGGACTCCACCAGCCGTATCCTTGACCCGATGGTCGTCGGCGAAGACCACTACAACGTGGCGCGCGGCGTGCAGGAAATCCTGCAGCGCTACAAGGAACTGCAGGACATCATCGCCATCCTCGGCATGGACGAACTGTCGGAAGACGACAAACTGGCCGTGGCTCGCGCCCGTAAGGTTGAGCGCTTCCTGTCGCAGCCGTTCGATGTGGCTGAAATCTTCACCGGTTCGCCGGGCGTGCAGGTGAAACTCGAAGACACGATCACGGCATTCAAAGGCCTGATCGCGGGCGAGTATGACCATCTGCCAGAGCAGGCCTTCTACATGGTCGGCAATATCGATGAGGCGAAAGCCAAAGCTGAAAAGATGCTGGCTGACGCCTAAGCGATAACGGACAGGGACGAATGGCCAACAAACTCCACTTCTCACTCGTATCTCCCGCCAGAGAACTTTTCTCCGGCGAGGTGGATCACGTGATTGCCCCCGGCTCGGAAGGTGAGTTCGGCGTGCTCGCAAACCATGCTCCGTTCATGACCACGCTCAAGAATGGCGTTGTTCGTGTTCTGGAAGGCGACACTGTCAAGATGCGCATCTTTGTGCGTGGTGGTTTTGCCGATGTGACGGCCGAAGGCCTGACCATTCTGGCGGAAGAAGCCCGCATGCTGGACAAGCTGAAAGTCGAGGATGTCCAGAAGGAGCTCGACGAGACGCTTTTGAAAATCCAGTCGCTGGATAAGGGCGACAGCGCCAAGCTCGCATTGCAAGAGCACTACGATTATCTCGAAAGCCTCAAGGCGGCGATGGTTCACTAACCGAACCGACAGTTAGGCAAACAGGAACGCCGCCCTTTCGGGGCGGCGTTCTGCGTTTTGGGAGTGGTAGATCGTCTGATCAGCCCTGGGCTGGGCGTTCTTCCGGTAACTGCGTTGCGGCGTGTTGGAGAAACTTCGCCAACTTTTCAGCGGTCTCGGCCCCCTGAACGGCGATACGTCGATGCGCGATGTATGTCGGCACACCGCTTATGCCCATTTGCTGGAACAGGGCTTCTTCGTTGCGGACATTCTCGACGTCGGCATCGGTGGGCATCAATTCAGCGACAATGGATGGGTCGAGATTGATCTCACGCGCAATGTCGACCAGTACCTCGGTCTCTCCAATGTCACGTCCATCGGAGAAGTATGCCTTGAAAAGCGCTTCCTTGGCTTCTGCACCCTTCTGCTGACCCTGTGCCCAGCGCACAAGGCGGTGCGCATTGAAACTGTTCGGGCGGCGCGTGATCCGGTCGAACTGGTAAGGGATGCCTTCTTCCTGTCCGTATTGGATCAGGGCGTCACGCATGGTGTTGGCGCGATCCCTTCCGGAATCAGAGCCGAACTTCTCCTTCATATGCGCCTTGTAGTCGACGCCTTCGACAGGAATTGTCGGGTCCAGTTCAAAAGGACGGAAGATCAGTTCCACGTCCAGTTCCGGGACCAGTTTGATTGCGTCGTCCATCCTGCGCTTGCCAAGCCAACACCAGGGGCAAACCAGGTCCGATACCATTTCGATTACAAGTGTCATGCGACCAATCTAGGTATGCATCTGCCCAGACGCAAATAACGTGTCAGTCAGAACTCAGAACTTCCCGCGCAATTCGCAGGATTTCGCGAACAAGCAGGTCCAGGTCAGAGCGCCGGGTCCGGTGGTTTGTGATGTTCACGCGGATCGCCACGCGCCCATTTATCTTCGTGGTCGAAGGTGCGGCTATACCTTGCAGTTGCAGCTGGACGACAATCTCCGCGTTCAGCTCGTCCAATTCTGTATCGGACAGGTCTTCGCGCAGATATCGAAAGCAACAAATCTGCATTGAGACAGGAAGCAGCAACTCCAGTTCAGGTGTGGTCCGAACCAGTTCGCCCAGATAAGCGGCTTGGTCGCAGTTCTGAGTGATCAGCCTGCCAAGCTTGGCTTCACCATGCTCGGCGATCTGCGCCCAGACTTTAAGCGCCCGAAACCCGCGCGATAATTCTGGCCCGAGTTCAACCGGCCAAGTACCACCCGCGGCCAGCCCGCGGTCTGCTGATTTGAGATAATCCGGACGGTCTGAGAAAGTTTTCAAGTGCGTCTGGCCCGAGCGGATCAGGATGCAACCTGCATCGTAATTCACGTGAAGCCATTTATGAAAATCGAAAGCAATTGAGTCCGCACGCTCCAGCCCGTTCAGATGCGGACGCAACCGGTCGCTCAATATGCCGAGTGCACCGAATGCGCCATCAACATGGAACCACAGGTCTTCTGCTTCCGACATTTCCGCCAGCGCGGCGAGGTCGTCGACGGTACCTGCATTCACCGAGCCGCACGTGCCTGCGACCAGAAAGGGCTCGAATCCTGCTGCGCGATCTGCTGTTATCGCCTCCTGCAACGCCGAGACATCGATTTGATGTGCTGGCGTAACCGGGATCTTGCGCAATGCAGCGGTGCCTAGGCCGAGCAAGTCGAATGCCCGCGCAATGCAGGCATGGGCTTCACTGGATGTGTAGCCGACCAGTCTGTGTGTCCCCATGCCTTCGGCGCGACTGTGAAAGTCGAGATGGGCATCACGTGCGGCCTTCAGTGCAATGATGGTCGCCATTGATGTGCCTGAAACGATCAGGCCGCTCGCATCCTGCGGAAAAGAGAAGAGACGCTTGCACCACTCTATCAGTTGGCGCTCCACCTCAATCGCACCATGATTGCGACCGCCAGTATTCGCGTTGATCGCCGCTGTGATAATATCTGCAACCAGATTGGACGGTGTGCCTGCCCCATGCACCCAGCCGAAGAAGCGCGGATGCGTGTTTCCGACACCATATGGCAGCAACTCCCGCATAATAGAGTCTACACTTTCCGGCGGCAGGCCGGTTTCCGAAAGACTGAAAGCGTCTTTCATATCCTCGGGAGGCGGCGTCCAGACTCTGCCTTCGCGCGTATGCTCCATCTTATCGACGGCAGTGTCGACCATGGCATGCAACCGCTTGCGAAAGGTATTCCAGTCAGATGGATCCAGGCTGTCTTCGGAAAATGGCGGCGGCGTTTGGTCATAAGAGGTCATACTCTTCGATCTCGCCTTTTTGCTGCGGAGACAACGGGGTCGGACAGGGGCGAGCGCATGCGTCGCACCTTGAAGGGGTCAAGGTGCTGAGGGCGCGTCTTCGTCCGGTCCAATCACGCCTTCGCGCTTTAGGGCTCTGAGGGCTGCACTCGCAAACCAAGTCTCACCAGATTCTGAAGGAGACGGGCGTGCATGTTTCATCTCGAACCCGAAGGGCAGGCTCATCGTGGAAGGAGGACCGTCTGGAACAAGCTCATGGTCAGCAAATAGCGAACTCTGTGTCGGCTCCGGTGCCATGGCGGACAGGGCGAAGCCAAATGCAACAAGGGCGCCCGCCCAGACGTTGGATTTGAACACGGCAAGCGCGGCTTGCTCACGGCTCGACTTCAGTCGCACTGACTGCCAGACGCCGTGAGCGAGGAATAACAACGCGGTCAGCGCGCCTATTCGACCGGCCTCATTCATGGCAGCTGCGAGGGCGATAAGCGCCGCTGCGCCGAGGTGGAAGCAGAAGCTGATCAGTACAGCCCGCTTGCCGAAGAGGCGCGCGGTGGACCGGACACCAATCAGGGCGTCGTCTTCACGATCCTGAAGCGCGTAGATGGTATCATAAGCGATCGTCCACAGTATCAGGCCAGCATACAGCACGATGACGGGAAAGCTGACATGGGATGCAACGGCCGCGCCAACCAGGACCCCCCAATTGAACGTCAGGCCCAACCAGGCTTGAGGCCACCAGGTCACGCGCTTCATATAGGGGTATGCGACGACCAGCGGTATCGATAGTAGCGCGACGAATTTTGCGTCCAATGGCAACAGGAGCCAGACAGTAAATCCGATCAGAAGTTGGGCTCCGAGAAAATAGTAGGCTTGTT
>Ga0315336_1003113_pt1 | contig 23068 bp, 20 predicted proteins | sample ASW5metaG_FD_204512 | JGI IMG/M metagenome (GOLD analysis project Ga0315336, IMG submission 204512) | Ammonia-oxidizing marine archaeal communities from Monterey Bay, California, United States - ASW #5 | ecosystem: Environmental > Aquatic > Marine > Intertidal zone | place: USA: California... | reverse complement strand
GAGCCCTTCGACTACCTTCACGAGGATCGCGGAGGCTTTATCCTTGCACGTTTCACCCTGAACAGAAGCGACGATAGCGGCGGCCTTCTTCTCGCAGAAGCCCTTCTTCCCGGAGGCGAGCGCTGCCGCCTTGCCGCACGCCACGCTCTTGTCGCACGTCGACCCTGGCATGGCCGCTATAGCGTGGGTCGTCAGCTCGCGCAGGTTCACGAGGAGCTTCCCCCGAGCTTCTGCCACCTTGGCCCCCTCGCAAGCCGACTTCGGCTTTCCGTCCGACTTGGCGCTCGCGCAAGATTTCGCGCACGCTTCATCTCCGGCAATGGAGGCCTCGAGGACCTTGTTGACGAAACCGAGCGTCGAACCCATGCGAGACCCCAGCGGGCATTCCTTGGCCGCTGCCGCAAACTCGGCCTGGAGCTTGGCCTTCGCTTCGCCGCACACGGTGGCGTCTTTGGCAGTTGTCTCCTTCCACTGCGCAAGGAGCTTTGCGATCTTCTCCTCGGTGGCAGCGGTTGCCTTACACTCCTCGCCGGCGATTGCCAACGGGCTCAGAACAAAAACAGCGACGAACGCGACGAGCGAGATTCTCTGCATAACTCCTCCTCTAAAGGTGTCGATGGAAATTCCTTATCCCTGTTTGAGGGGGCCTCCCCCCCTCTTGCGAAACAGTAATCCTACCGCCTGCAGGGGGCAGCGTCCAGAGCGGTAAAATGGGCTTTTTTCCCCGCCTCCCGGGGAACGCTTTCCAGGCGGCACTTCCGCCAATACAATCCCGTACCCGCACTTCTCACGGGGCTAACACCGTTTCGGAGTCGAATCCATGCCCTCTGGTAGCTCTCGCGAGGTCCGCGTCGGTCTCGTGCAAATGGCCTGTTCGGAAGACCCCCAGACGAACCTGGAAAAGGCTCTGGCAGGGCTCGAGAACGCTGCCGAGAAGGGGGCTCAGGTCGTCTGCCTCCAGGAGCTCTTCCGTACGCGGTACTTCTGCCAGGTCGAGGACGCGGCCCACTTCGATCTGGCTGAACCCGTTCCGGGACCCACGACGGAAGCCGTCGGCGCGGTGGCGCGTAAGCTCGGGGTGACCGTCGTCGCTTCCGTCTTCGAGCGGCGCGCGGCAGGCGTCTATCACAACTCCGCCGTCATGATCGAGGGAGACGGCTCGATTCTGGGCTTGTACAGAAAGATGCATGTTCCCGACGACCCTCTGTACTATGAGAAGTATTACTTCAGCCCGGGAGATACGGGTTTCGTCAGCTTCGCGACGCGCCACGCCCGGCTGGGGGCTTTGGTCTGCTGGGACCAGTGGTACCCGGAGGCGGCCAGGATCACGGCCCTGAAAGGCGCCCAGATCCTCTTCTACCCGACGGCCATTGGCTGGCACCCGAGCGAAAAGGCGGAAGAGGGGGAGGCTCAGCATGAGGCGTGGGAAACGATGCAGCGAGCACACGCCATCGCGAACGGGATCTTTGTCGTGGCCGTCAATCGTGTCGGGGTCGAGGGCGGGCTGGAGTTTTGGGGCGCGTCCTTCGTGTGCGATCCGTTCGGGCGCGTGCTCGCCCGCGCGAGTCACGTCGACGAAGAGACCCTCGTGGTTTCCTGCGACCTCGGAAAGATTGAAGAAGTGAGGCGCAACTGGCCCTTTCTGCGGGACCGGCGCATCGATGCGTACGAATCGATCACCTCACGGTATCTGGAGCCGTGACCCGTGTCGCTTGTAGGTGCTGAATATCGAATGCCGGCCGAGTGGGAGCCCCACGAGGCCACCTGGCTTGCGTGGCCGCACAAGGAGGAGAGCTGGCCGGGGATCTTCCAGCGCATCCCGGCTGTGTGGACCGCGATGGTCCGGGCTTTGCGCGGAAGCGAGGAGGTACGCCTTCTCGTTCGTGACGATGATGAGGAGGCAGACATTCGGCAGGCCCTCGAGGGGGATCTTGCGGGGGTGAAGCTCTTCCGGGTGCCGACCGACGACGCCTGGATCCGCGACTACGGTCCGATTTTCGTGCGCGGAGCGAGCGGCGAGCCCGCCACCGTGACCTCCTGGGGTTTCAACTCGTGGGGAGAGAAATACGGACCCTGGGATCTTGACGACGCTGTGCCGGCGAGGATCTGTGCCCATCTCGAGCTCCCCGTTGTCGAGGGCGGAATGATCCTCGAGGGAGGGTCGATTGACGTCGATGGCCAAGGCACGCTGTTGACCACGGAGTCGTGCCTCCTGAACCCGAACAGGAACCCGGCACTGGACAGGGCCGAAATCGAGCGTCGACTCACGGAGCACCTCGGCCTCAGAAAGATCCTCTGGCTCGGTGAGGGGATTAGCGGCGATGACACGGACGGCCACGTCGATGACCTGGCGCGTTTCGTCGCCCCGGGGATCGTGGTCACGGCGGTGGAAACGGACGAGGCCGACGAGAACTACCGCCCCTTGCGGGAAAACCGCGATCGGCTCCAGGGGATGACCGACGCAGCGGGACGCAGCCTCGAGGTGATCGATCTACCCACGCCGTCCGCCGTCTACCACGAGGGTTGCCGCTGCCCGGCCAGCTACGCGAACTTTTTTGTCGCCAACGAGGTCGTTCTCGTGCCCACGTTTCAGTGCTCGGCGGACGGACGGGCACTGGGCGTCCTGGGGGAGGTCTTCTCAGGGCGGCAGGTGGTAGGAATCGACTGTTACGACCTGATCTGGGGCCTCGGAGCGGTCCACTGCGTTACCCAGCAGCAACCGAGCGATCTCTCTCCTCCGCCCTGACTGCTGAAAGCCACCTTGACCCCTTGCCCCTCTGCCCGCTATACTTCTCCGCTTCATGAGCCAAGAAACCCAAGAAAAACCCAGCGAGCGCTACGAGCTGACGGACCTGTTCCAGGGGGAGGCTCCCGAGAATCAGCATTTTTTCAAGGTCGCTGGCCTCCTGATTCTTGCGGTCCTTCTGCTTCTTGCGCTGGTGTATCCGTTCGTCGTGGCCTAGCCTTCGAGACCTTTCATGTCTGCTCCTACCAAACCTTTCGCCAAAGGATATGGAATCTTCCTGGGAATCGTGATCCTGTGGGCCGCCTCTCTCGGCGCGTTCTGGGTCGGGAAGGTCGTTATCGGCATGGTTTGTGGCACCGACGAAGCCACATAGCCCCTGATCCTTCGTACGATCCTGCGGGTTGTGCCCACGGGCCTGCCCGTTGTGCCCACGATCCTACCCGTTGTGCCCACGATCCTGCCCGTTGTGCCCACGATCCTACCCGTTGTCCCCTTGCCGGTTTTGCCCGATGAGCCTTCGACGCCTGGTTTATGTTGGGGGTGAGGGTGTCCAAGGGGTTTTGCGTCACGAAGGGGCGCCCATCGTTGCTGGGCAGGCGCTTTCGATCGAGAGGAAGCGATCTCCCTGGAACCCGCATCGGGAGTCCGAAAGAGTGATCGCCGGCTCTCACTCGAGGCGGGCCGACATCCTGATCGAGGGGGAGGGAATCCATCCGGAGCATTTGCGCCTTTATTTCCGCAGCGAGGAGCGCTCTCCGGTCGACCTTCTCGTGATCCACCCGGATTCCACCCATGTCAACGGCCTCCAGGTGGAGCCCCGTGAATGGACGCAGCTCCTGGGAGGGGAAGAGCTGCTTCTCGGTCCCTGGAAGTTCCGCTACGAAGAGGTTGAGGAGTGATGGCGGAATCCCGTGCGGCTAAATAAATCGGTCCCGTTCCTTGCCCGGTGCTTTTCGCGGCGGACTCTTCTTGCTGACCGTTTTCTTTACGCTACGCCGGCTACCCTCGGTCTAGATGCGGAGGAGGTTGTCTTTCCGAGCGCCGGTGGCGTGCGTCTCCGTGGTTGGTTCCTGCAGGGAAAAAGTAGAGGGACGGTAGTCTTCTGCTCTGGCAACGCGGCCAACGTCTCGTTTCATCTGGAGTATGCATCCCTGGCCGCACGTACCGGTTACTCTCTCCTCTGTTTCGACTATCGCGGTTTCGGGAGAAGCGATGGTGAGCCGGACCTGCGCTTCATCGTTCGCGACGTGGAAGCCGCCTGCGCCTTTGCGCGGGCACGGACGAACGATCCGGTCGCCCTTTTCGGCATCTCACTCGGCGCCAACGCGGCACTCGCGGCTGCCGGTGGAGGAGCCGGGGGAATTGCCGGCGTGGCCGCCGAAGGAGTTTCGGACTTGCGGTCAATGCTCGCGGGGCTCTTTGCGCGAGGAGTCTTCGGTCCGGTGCGCGTCCGCTGGATCGCTGGAGAAGACACGGAGCTCCGTCCTCGAACTCGTACCCAGCTTGTGCGAGGAGGGGTCCCGTGGATGCTTGCCAAGATTTTCTCGCGCGTTGGCGTGGCCTTCTACCCTTTCGAGGCCGGATCGCTACGGCCGCTTGCCGCGGACCTCGCCGGCACACCGGTTTTCCTGATCCATGGCGCCGAGGATCAGCTCCTCCCCTTCGAGGCGGCGCTCGAGCTCCACCAGGAGTTGCAAGGCTCTTCCCGACTCTGGTTGATCCCTTCGGCGGGACACGCCCAGGAGCCTGCGCTCACTCATGCGGAGGCATACAGGGCGCAGCTTGGAGCCTTTCTTGATCAGGTCTTCTGCGGTACCATGCCTCCAGAACCAGTGATCGAGGCTTCAGAAGTACTTGGGGAGCGTACGGTCGATGGAAAAACCTTCTTTCGTTACCGGCTCGAGCTTCAAGGCGAGTCCGGAAAAAGCGAGAGCCCCGTTCTCGTGAGTGCGCTGGGCGGGGGCGCTTTGCGCCAGTTCAGGGCTCGGGAAGCGAAGCCCGCCGAGATCGAACTCCCAGGGAGGCTGGAGAAAGTCACAGCGCTGGCGTTGCACGGGGGAGACGAAGATGCACGGTCCCGCTCGTATATCGAGGGGGGGTACCGTCGGCTTTTCCGGCGTCTCGTGCGATGCGCCAACGCGTGTAATCTGCCGGAGCTGGATGGCGTCCTGGGCGAGTACATGAAGCTCGAGCGCTGCTACCCGTTCGATTTTCTCGCGTCCGCATACTGTCTCCGTGCCGCCCAGGTCGGGCTCGGGCTGATTCGCGGGTGGCGGGCCCACGACGACGCGGTCGCGCGCAGGAACCTGCAGCGGTTCCGCGAGCTGTCGGCCTCGATGCCGCAGGTGCCAGGGGAGGACGTGGCCGAAAGCCCGGCGGCGTGGGCGAAGGCCGGGATGGCAGAACGGGGATGGGGACAGTGACGGAAGGCCCTGTTGCCAGCCGCCGGACTCGTACAGCGCCACCAACGTTAGCGTCCATTCGCATGCGTTTCTGCGGCGCTGTACTTGCCGCAGCTCTTCTTGGGCTCGTCCTTCTGCCCGGCTGTCGGGGAGGCGAGCGAAAGTGGCCATTCCCTGAAGTCGAGAGCGGGCACGGCGACGCCATTATCTCCCGGCTCCAGGAGCGGACCCGAGGTGTGCGAAGCCTTTATGCCGTTCTCTCGATGAGCTTCGAGTCGAAGGAGCAGAGCGCTGTCGTGGAGGCTGTCGTGAACTACGCGCAGCCTGGCAGGATCCGCATGACGGCTTTCAAGGACACGCTGGTCGCCTCGAGAGATGTTTTCGACCTCGTTTTGACTCCGCAGCGCTACTGCATGGTCCTCGAGGGTGAGGGCGGTCCGGAGCGGCACGAGGGTCCCGCACGGGACTTGCCGCAGCGCCTCCCTGGCTTTCGAGCTTTCGAGGTGTTTCGCGAAGCGATGTTCCTGCCGGGTCTTCTCGCGAGCCACCCGCGTCCCCGGATCGTCCGCTCTGACACCACGCTCCACGCGAGGACGCTGACACCTTCAGGGTTCGAGGTGCGCTGGCAGCTAGATAAAAAAACACTGGGGGTCGAGAAAGCACAAGTCGCGATCTCGGGAGATCTCATCACGGTGATCTACCTGGACTATCGTGAGGTCGATGGCCACTTCTTCCCCGAGACGTTCGAGCTGCGAGACCCCGGCGCTGGTGTATCTGTGAGGGGTGTCCTCGAGGACCTCGAGCTCAATCTGGAAATCTCCGGCGAGGTCTTCTCGACGTCCATGGAGTAGGTTTTTTCTCCGACCGCGCATGCATCCCAGCGATCTTCCACAACCCGCCCCTGGCCGTCTACCGCGGATGCTTCGCCGCACAGCCGCTCTCAGCCAACGGCATCCTGGCACGGTCCTCGTAGGAGCTGCCGTTCTTGTCGCCTCTTCCATGCTGTCCGCTCTGGGCATGCGGTTCCAGTCCGATGTGACGGACCTCGTTCCCGAGGCCACGGCGGATGCCGTCCGGCGTCTGGAAGACGTCTTCGGTGCGACAGACAGCGTCTTCCTGCTCGTCCGCTCTCCCCGGACGGGTTCGGATCAGCTTCTCCTCGAGCTGGCGCGCAACCTGGAACGACGGCTCCAGGGCGCGCCGCTGATCCGGTCTGTGAGCTTCGGCTGGTCCGAGCTGGCGGAGAAGCTGGGCTCGAAGGGACTGCTCGAGCGCGCACCACTCTTTGCGAGGCGGGAAGACCGGGAGGCGCTGAGCCGGCTCTTCACCCCGGAGGGCATTTCCGCACGCGTTCACAAGCAATCTCTCCAGCTTGGCCTTCCCGGCATGGGGGAAGCGGAGGAGTGGGTGGAGAAAGATCCTCTCGAGTTGCGTACGTTTTTCCTATCGCGCCTCACGGCGCTCAAAGGTGCCTTGCGCACGCGACCCGGCAGCCCGCACTTCCTCTCGGAGGACGGCAGTGCGATCCTGATTCGCGTCGACGGAGACGTCCGTACAGCCGACATTTCGCGGGTCAAAAGGATCGTGGGAACGTTGCGCGGGGCCATTTCCGGAGCCCGGGACGAGCTCGCCCTGGCCGACGAAGCCGCGCTCGACCTCGAGGTGGGACTCACCGGCGGCTATGCATTCGCTTTTGAGAGCGAGGCGAGCCTCCGAAAGGACTTGACCGTGAATATCTCCCTCTCGCTGGTGTTCGTACTGGCGCTCTTCGTCTTCACGCTTCGCCGTCCGGCGCTTCTCGTACCCGGAGCGGTGACGCTCGTTGTCGGAATCGTTGTAGGCTTCGGAATGTTCTCGCTCCTCCGGCGAGAGGTGGTGACGCTTGCCCTTGTTTCGGGGGTAGTTCTGGCAGGCCTGGGAATCGACTTCCTCGTCCATTTCGCGCTGCGCGTATTCGGCGACCCGCGAGGCTCGAGCCAGAGCGCTGTGCTTGACGCCGCCAGCACCGTCGGACCCTCACTTGTTTTCGCTGGGCTCACCACGGCCGGAGCGTTCCTGACCTTCCCTCTGACGGGGGAGAAGTTCATCGGCGACCTCGGCCTTCTTTGCGCCTGTGGGATTTGCTCGTGCGCAATCTCGACGCTGCTCGTTTTTCCCGCGATGCTCTCACTCTGTATAGCGAGCGCGGCGAAGGCCGACAAGATCTCCAGTGTTCCCAGAAGTCTCGGCGCGGAGCGACTGGCTCAGCTCGGCGTGCGGTGGCCCAAGCGAACTCTTTTTCTTTCACTTGCCTTGGCACTGAGCGCAGGCTTCTACTTGTGCGTCCAGCCGGTGGCGGTCGAGGCGGATCTCAGGAACGCGCACGCTGGCGAGTCGGAGGCCGTTCGGACACAGGACCGGATTACCACCACGTTTGGCGGTATGGGATCGCCCGTGCTGCTCTTCCTGCACGCGGTCCCTGCGGACAGCGCGCTCCGTGGAGAGGACGTAGAGCTCGAGGGGGCGGCCCTGCGCGCCGCGGCCAGGCTCGAAGCTCCGCTCGGCGATTTGATGGACCGTGGCCTCATTGCCGGTTGGGCGTCTCCGGCGCAGCTCTTGCCGTCGGAGGATGAGGCTCGCGGGGCCCTTGCGGTCCTGGCGGAAAAGGACGCGCAGGGCCTCGAGGAGGCGTTTCTTTCGGCTCTCGTCGAAGAGGGCTTCGAGCCGCAGCAGTTCCAGGGTGCCCTGGGCATCCTTCGCGGCGTTTTCCAGCAACGCTCGCCACCGACGGTCGCAGACCTTCGACGTCTGGGGTTAGCTGCCCAGGTAGACCGCATGCTGGCTACTACCCACGACGGCGTCGGGCACGCGCTGGTCGTGGTAGAGCCGAGGGTGAACATGTGGAGCATGGATTCCCGGGTGGTGCTGTTCGACGAGCTCGAGAGCCTGCTCAGAGAGGCGGGAGTTGCTGGAGAGCTCACAGGCATTCAGGTGACCTCGTCTAGGAACGCCTCGAGTGTTCTGGGGCAGTTTCTCACCGTTAGCGTTGCCGCCTCGCTCGCCGTCGTCGTGCTCATCTTTCTTCTTTTCCGCCGTGTTACTCCCGCGTTTCTCGCGCTTCTTCCCGTAGCCTTCGGGGCCCTGTTGATGGTCGCAGCCGGCAGCGCGCTCGGCATCAAGCTCAACTTCATGAACGTGGGGATCCTGCCCATGGTCCTCGGAATCGGCGTGGACGACGGGGTCCACCTCGTCAAGCAGTTCATCGACCGCCGCGAGGTGGGCGTGGGCGCGGGCGCCATGAGCGGTGTGGTGCGCTTCACGGGTCCAGCGGTCTTGCTGACCTCCCTGACCACCCTGATGGCCTTTGGCACCCTGGCCTTCGCCGACAACCGTGGCCTTGTTTCGGTGGGGCTCTTCACCCTCCTCGGAGTCAGCGCCTGCCTCCTTGCGTCCCTGGTGACGCTGCCGGCCGCGCTGGAGCTTTACGCGCGGCGGGAGAAGAAGGCAGAATAGAGAATCGTGAATCGTGAATTGAGAATGGAAGAGCGGAGCACACTAGGTGGTTCATCATTAATTCCTCATTCACTATTCCTCATTCACTATTCACTATTCTTCCTCCTCCTCCTAAGGATCTCCAACGCAAGCACTCCAACCGAGCTGGACTCTTTCCTCGACGCCTGGGCCGAGAAGGCGAAGGGGGTCCGGTCCCTCTCGCTTCGCTTTCGCCAGGAAAAGAAACTGCGCATACTGAGGCGGCCAAAGATCTCCGAGGGAGAGCTGCTGTATGCAGGCGAACAGCTCTGGGTTCGCATGCGAGGGCGTACGGGGGACGTGGAAAGCGAACTGCTACTGAAAGACGGCGAGCTCAGGATCCTCTACCCGCGGCTGAAGAGACTCGAGGTTCTTGATGTCGGGGAAGGCAAGTCGGGGAAAGGTTTCGGGGTGGGGACGTCGATCCCCTTTTTTGCCGGGGATCCGCGTGAGGCGAAGAGGGACTATGAGGTGACACTCGAGCGCCGCAAGGAAAGCGACTTTCTTACGCTGACCCCCAGAGCCGAGAACGCCAGAGTGAAACGGCTCGAGCTAGAGCTCGTAGACTTCGAGGTCAGGCGTTACCGTCAGCTCGAGAAAAACGGTGACGAGATGCACTTCGAGGTGTTGTCCGTCGAGATCAACCCCGAGGTGCCGGAAGGGAGTTTCGAGCTGAAAGTGCCTCGAGGCACTCGCATCGTACGGCCAGGCCGCAGAAAAAGAAATTAGCCCGGGTTTCTCACCGGGTTCCGTCGCAGCGGGAACTACGGTGAGAAATCCGAGTTAGGCCCGGCTTCCCCCCCCCTTGACAGGCAGTGAACGCTGTGGTGCCAGGCCACTCTTCAGTCTCCCGGCAAGCTTCTCGACCCGCTCGCGGACTTCCTCGGGCAGGCTGTCTATCTGGTCGTAGGAAAGATCTTCAGCCAGGACTTCGTCGCCCTTGAGAACCGTAACCGTGCGTACGGCGTTGTTGTCGACGATCGTGATATCGTAGTCGCCATCACGGATCCTTACCGTCGCGCTCGAAGCTTCCTGGGGGGGCCAGGAATTCTCAGCGCCCAGCTGATGGAACTGTCCTTCGATGATGCTCTGCAGTGTCTTGGACATCTGGTCGTGGTCGAAAAGGGTGTCCCACCGCTGCTCCACGTCCCGCAGCTGGGTGTCGAAGTCCTGGACAATATCATCCAGATCCCAGGCGCCCCTCGGGAATTGGTAGGTGAATTCGTGACCGTTTGGCCCCTTGAAGGAGACCTTCCCGCGACGGGACCCGGGCAGCCTGAAATGGGGTTCCCTGCCCAGAGACAGCTCTTTGGGCCGCGCGGCGAGGGTGACGTCTGCCGAGATCTTCGAGCCCTTTTGAAAGAACTCCAGCTTCAGCTTGTCGCCCGCCTTTTTCTCGGCAAGGATGCGGACGAAATCGTCCGTGTCTGCGATCACCTTGTCGCCGATCTTGACGAGAACATCGTTCCTCCGGAGGCCGGCGGCCTCGGCCGGAGAGTCCTTCCACACGTCGCCAACGACAATGCCGGTGTGCAACTCGAGTCCCAGGTGATAGGCCAGGAGCGGCGGGACCCGGGTATAACCCACACCCAGGAATGCCTTCTCTGCTTTGCCCTCTTCAGCGGGGACCGCGTCGGCTTCTTTCTCGCCCTGTCTGTGCCAAGGCGCCGCCGGAGCGGATCCGAGGGGGATGTCGACCTTGAGCGACTCCGCCCCGCGCTTCAGCTCGAAGCCCATGACCTCACCGGGCTTCGCGGCCTGGACCGTCTTCGTAACCTCTCGGGGACCTTTGACCGCTGCGCCATTCGCCGAGACGATGACGTCATGCGGGAGCAATCCGGCCTTCTCTGCGGGGCTCCCCGGCGCCACATCGCGAATCAGGGCGCCTTCCGTCACTCCGTAGGCGGACAGGACTCTGGGCACGGGGCCCAGCAGAACTCCCAGGTACGCTAAGTCTTTGGCGTGAGCAGCGGCGGTGCCCGCCAACAGCAGGCCGGCGACTAACAGAGGCAGAGTTGTTTTGAGTCTCATGTTTCTACACTCCTTTTGGATAAGGGACTGAAAATAATGGACTGACTGATTGCCTCACTTGTAATCCCATCGGATGAGCTTGACCGGGTGCTTTTCGATCCGCTCTACTTCCAAGAGTCCTCCCTTGTGTGCCTCACGGTTCCTGTCGGGGCGAAGAATGAACTCTCTCCAGCGGCGCGTCTCGACACCCCACGGGGAGCCGTCGGACGTGGGTACGCGGTCCAGGTCGTTCGCTTCCTCCTGGAACACGATTTCTGGTGCCCAGGGTTGCCTGGTTTGTCCGTTTGGATTCCCTGGCCCGGAGTCGCTGAGCAGCCACAAGCCGAACCCGAGGACCAGCGCTGCCGCAGCAGCGACGAGGGTCCACGCAGTGCGGCCACCGCCAAACACGTAGACCCCCCGGGAGGGTTTCGTCTGAGCCTCGCGGGCCAGATCCGCAGCGAACTGTTCCAGGGTCGTGGTGCCCGTCGGGCTCAAGGTCGAGGGGATCGTCTCACAACGGATCGCCGCACGAAGGGTCTCCGATTGGTTCCTTTCCGTAATGAGAATACGCCGGCAAGAGGGGCAGCTCGCGAGGTGTGCTTGGAGTCTCGACTCTCCACCTTTGGGCAACGGTTCTCCGTCCACATTCAGGGATATGAAGAGCTCGGCTTGGTCACACTCTAAAGGCTTCCTATTCATCGTAATCCCTTCTTATCCGTACACGTTCACGGGAACGGGAAGAAAAACTTGGTTCATTCACAATTGCGGTCAAGCCTTCGACTCCTCGAGTGATGTCCTCAGCAACTTTCTCGCGCGGAAGACCCGTACCTGCACGGCGTTCTCACTGAGTCCCAGCAGGGACCCTATCTCCTCGTAAGAAAGATCACGAGAATGTCGCAGCAAGAAAGGCTCACGAAACTGGGCTGGTAAAGCGCGTATGGCTTCGAGGAGCTTTTCCACGTTTTCCTCCTCATCGACTCTTTTCTCGTGCTCCGAAGGTACCGCCACTTCCTCGAGCTGAGCGGTAAACTGTACCTTCTTCCGCCGCGATACTTTGCGGCGTAGGTGGTCCCGCAGGGTGTTCTCCGCTATTCGATAAAGCCACGACGGAAACTTCGACATGTCTTGAAGTCGCGATACCGAGCGCAACGCCTTTACGAGAGAATCCTGGCATATGTCGTGAGCCAGGTCCGGGTCGCGCACGCGACCGCGCAACCAGCCGCTCAGCCAACCATGATTCTCTCTCACCAGCCTCTCCAGGCTGGCCTGGCGCTTTCCGGCCTCCCTGGGATCAGCTCCCATGCGGAGTTCTCCCGGCCGTAGCAGGGCGCCGAATGCACTGAGTGTCGCGGTTTCCGTTGCCATGACACCCTGAAAGACGCGGTGACCACAGCGCCCTTACAGCAAAAATCGGGGGTGTCCCGAGGGTCCTCCCTCGGGGCGGCGCTAACTCTTTATTCTGCATGGGCTAAGGCCCTACCGGCAGAGTTTCAACAACCTTTCAAGTCGATCTCTTCAGCGCCACGAAGCCGAGCGGCGGCAGGTTCAATGCCACCGACCAGGAATGTCCGTGGCTGGGAATTTCGTCGGTGTGTACGCCGCCGGAGTTCCCCAGGTTACTCCCGCGGTAGTACTCCGAATCGCTGTTGAGGATCTCGCGATAGTAGCCGGGCGATGGCACGCCGAGGCGGTACCCCGAGCGCGGCACTGGCGTGAAGTTGAAGACGCCGAGCACTTCCTCCCGCGCAGCCTTTGCGCGCCTCCGAAAAGAGAGGACGCTTTGTTCCCAGTTGTGGACGTCGACCCATTCAAAGCCTCGCCATTCAAAATCGATCTCGTGGAGCGAGGGCTCGGAGGTGTAAAGGTGGTTCAAATCGCGCACAAGGCGCTGAACGCCACGGTGATAATCGGTGCCGAGCAAATGCCAGTCAAGGCTCTGGTCACAGTTCCATTCACTGCCCTGGCCAAACTCAGAACCCATGAACAGGAGCTTCTTGCCGGGAAACAGGTATTGGAGGCCCAGGAGGAGCCTGAGGTTCGCGAACTTTTGCCATGCGTCCCCTGGCATCTTGTCGAGCAGGGACCGTTTCCCATGAACCACCTCGTCATGCGACAAGGGCAGCAGAAAGTTTTCGCTGAAAGCGTAGAGCATGCCGAAGGTCAGGTTGCGGTGGTGATACTTCCTGTGAACGGGGTCCAGCGCGAAGTAGTCGAGCGTGTCGTTCATCCAGCCCATATTCCACTTCAAGCTGAAACCGAGCCCGTCCATGTGCACGGGCCGCGAAACTCCTGGCCAGGAAGTCGATTCCTCGGCGATCGTAAGGATTCCAGGGTGGTACTGGTGACAGAGCTTGTTGAAGTTTTTCAGAAACTCGATGGCCCCCAGGTTCTCCCGACCGCCATACTCGTTCGGGATCCATTCGCCCTCCTTGCGCGAGTAGTCGAGGTAGAGCATGGACGCCACCGCGTCCACGCGGATCCCGTCGAGGTGGTACTTCTCGAGCCAGAAGAGGGCATTTCCCAGGAGGAAATTGCTGACCTCGTTGCGGGAGTAGTTGAAGATCAGCGTTCCCCAATCGACATGTTCTCCAAGCCGCGGATCGGCATGCTCGTAGAGGTGTGTCCCGTCGAAGAGCCTCAAGCCGTGGTCGTCGCGTGGAAAATGGGCGGGAACCCAGTCGAGGATTACGCCGAGGCCCGCTTGGTGACAGGCATCGACGAAGCCCGCGAAGTCCTCCGGAGAGCCAAAGCGGCTTGTCGGCGCGAAGTATCCGAGGGCCTGGTAGCCCCAGGACCCGTCGAAAGGGTGCTCGAGCATCGGAAGCAGCTCGATGTGCGTGAAGCCCATGTCCTTGGCGTAGGGAATGAGCCTCTCGGCGAGCTCGCCGTAGGACAGGTAACGATTCCCATCGCCACGCATCCAGGACCCGAGGTGAACTTCGTAGATGGCGATGGGGGCGTCCAGCGCGTTTCGCCGGCTCCGCTCTTCTGTGACCCAGGCCTGGTCCTGCCAGCGATGCGCGTCCCCGGTGTGGACGACGGACGCAGTGTACGGGCGCAACTCGGTCCGAAAGGCGTAAGGGTCGCTCTTCACCTGGACGGTGCCACCCGAGTGGGAGCGTATCTCGAACTTGTAAAGGTCGCCTTCCCCGAGTCCCGGAAGAAAGATCTCCCAGATGCCAGTGGATGCCAGACTGCGCATGGGGTGGCGGCGCCCGTCCCAGCCGTTGAAGGTGCCCACCACGCTGACACGCTGGGCACTCGGAGCCCAGACGGCAAAGTGGATGCCGTTGACACCGTCGATTTCCGCCACGTGGGCCCCCAGCTTTTCGAAGCTTCTGTGATGCGTACCTTCTGCTAGCAAGTGCAGGTCCAGATCACTCAGCACGTTCCCGAAGCGATACGGATCCTCACACTCCCACTCTGTTCCGTCTTCGGTTCGTATGCGAAGTCGGTAACGAAAGTCGTTGCCCACGGGTCCCAGCACTGCCTCGAAAACGCCGCCAACGTGCGTTCTCGAAGTCTGCAGGGGCTGGCCTCCCCGCGGGAGGACCCAGACCTCGGCGACCGCCGGCATCAAGACTCTGATGCTGAGGAGGGTCTTTCCTTCAACCTCGATGGGGTGTGGACCCAGGACAGAAAACGGGTTCGAGTGCCGGGCCTCGAGGAGTGCTTCAATTTCCTCGCTCGGCATGGACGAAGTCAATGTGCCTCCGGGCTCAGTCCTGGATGAGGTCATGGTAGCCGTTTCATGGTGCGCGTCGCACCGCGGGATTGTTCAAGAGAACCATACTATCGGAAGCTACGGGGGATATCTTGCGTTCTTTCCGTCCCCGACCCCGTGCCCCTTCCCCTCCCCGAATGGAACACAGGACACGACGAAGCATGCTAGCCCTCCACTTATCGTCGGGTTAGCGAATCACGATCGGGATCGGGGTCGGGTTCGGGTTCGGGTTCGGGTTCGGGTTCGGGTTCGGGTTCGGGTTCGGGTTCGGGTTCGGGTTCGGGTTCGGGTTCGGGTTCGGGTTCGGGTTCGGGATCGGGTTCGGGATCGGGTTCGGGATCGGGATCGGGATCGGGATCGGGATCGGGATCGGGATCGGGGTCGGGGACGGGCAGGGGGACGGGAGAAACTACTCAACCCAGAATTTGCGGATCATGAGCCACTGCTCGCCGTGCTCGCTGACGTAGCGTTCAAACACGCTCACGAGCTCCTCGAGGAGATCCCTGGGATTCGTGCCTTCGGCAGGGAAAATGGGCGGCTCGAGTTGCAGACAATAGCGGCCATCGCTTTTCCTGATGTTGAATGAGGGAAGGATCGGTGCCCCGCTCGCGAGGGAGAGCCGCGCCGGCCACACCGAGAAGGTCGCCGTGCCGTGAAGAAACGAGAAACGCTCCCCGTCCCGCGCCTCAACCTGGTCCCCCGCGAGAAGAACGATGCCGTTTTCTCGTAATCGCGACAGCGCCTCCACGCCGAAAAACCTCGATTCGTCGATGACGATCTCATCGAGGTGCTTCCGGGTCCTCCGCCGAGAGCGGATGCGCTCGAGAAAACCGATTCGCTCTTTGTTGAAGACGATGGCGACGTTACCCCTGAGCGCGGCGAGCTCCATGCTTGCAAGCTCATAGTTACCCATATGAAGCGTGCAAGCGATGATCCCCTTACCTGGAGCCGCAGCCGCATCGAAGTGCTCTCGTCCCACGGTGTCCTCAGCGAGGTTTTGCTTCGGGCTCGAAGCCTGTGGAGCGACGAAGTCCACGAGAAAGCGCCCGAAGCTCGCGAGCACTCCTCGCGCCAGGTCGGCCCGCGCCTTGGCGCTCGATGAGTGCCCCAGAATGTGAGCTGAATTTTCCAGCAGGCTCGAGCGAAGGCCAGGAAAGACGATGTAGACGACCCTCGAGCAAGCAACACTCAGACGGACGAGGGTTTCTCGGGGCACGATCCGCGCGAGCACTGTCAGAAGGGCAAAAAACGGTCGCGCGACGGCCCGTGCAATCTTTTCCCGCAGCGCCTCGAGGCGGCTGCCTCGGTGGTCAGGCTTCCTCGGATTGTTCGCGTCCTTCATCGGCCTCTTCCGGGGTTGAATAAGAGAGACATGAGCTCGGTTATTGTAGAAAAGCCGGCGCTCAACGAAAATAACGGGGTGAGCAGAATTCCCCCGCCTACAGACGGTAGCCTCGCAGTGACTGGCTTCGGCCTCAGCACTTGCCTTGGAGTCGGCGCCGCCGAGAACTGGAAGTGTATTCGCAGGGGAGCTTCGGGGCTTCGACCCATCACGCGATTTGAGCTGGGGCACTATCCTGTGCGACTCGGGGGTGAAGTGCCGGACGGGCCTGTGGAGCGCGATGAGGGCGTGGGCACAGCGTTGAACCTCCTTGCTGGCGCCTGTCACGAGGCTTGTGTGCGGGCCGGACTCGAGGATGGAAGGTTTCCCGAGCCCGACCGCGTCGCGCTCGTTGTCGGAAGCTCGCTTGCGGGGTCCTCGACCGGAGAACGCTTTTTCACCCACTACCTCGAGCGCGGCCCGGAGGGGGCAGACTTTGGACTTCTCGAGGGATACTACATAGAGAGCCACCTCGGCGAGCTCTGCCGCCGGTTCAACATATGCGGCCCTTCGGTGCTTGTGTCAAATGCCTGCGCTGCCGGTGGCAGCAGTATAGCGCGCGGCGCGGCGCTGCTTCGGGCAGGAAGGGCAGATCGGGTGCTGTGTGCCGGCTATGATCCCTTGAGCATCTTCACCTTCGCCGGGTTCGGATCCTTGCTCGCCCTGACGCAAACAGTGGTGAAGCCTTTCGACAGGAACAGGGATGGCATGCTTCTCGGGGACGGCTACGCTGCAGTGGTACTCGAGCGTCTGCAGGCAGACAACGCGGCAGGCCGGGCTGTCGCGGTACTCGCGGGTTGCGGCGAGTCTACGGATTCGCATCACTTGACCCATCCGCATCCTGAAGGCAGCGGCGCCGCCCTCGCCATGCGGCGCGCACTAGGAACGGCGGGTCTGTCGTCGGTCGACATCGACTACATCAACTGTCACGGAACGGCGACCCGTCCCAACGATGCCGCGGAGAGTCGGGCGATGCGCTCCGTCTTCGGCGAACGCCTTTCACGTATTCCCGTAAGCTCCTCGAAGCCGTTCTTCGGACACACCCTCGGTGGCGCGGGCACGGTAGAAGCCGTGGTGACGCTGCTTGCACTCGAGCACCAGTTCCTACCACCGACCTTGAATGTTGAAGAGGCAGAAAGTGAACTGGGTCCGCTCGACCTCGTTCCGAGAGGCCGGCCAGCGACGATCCGCTACGCGATGTCCAACTCTTTCGGCTTCGGCGGTTCGAACACGAGCCTGATCTTGGCTGCGAATTTTCCCGCGACAAAGGCGGGAGCGGGCAAGTTCTCCGCACGGAGCTCAAGTTCTTCGGGAGCCACCAACTTCTTCCCACCGCGCTCAGCTTCCTCGGGCGCGCCACTTTCTACAGGTGTCGCCACAGCTTTCGCAGAGCCACACCGTCCACTCGTCGCCGTAACAGGTCTGGGGGCCGTGTCCCCGTTGGGCCTCGGGGCGGACGAGCTCTGGGACAAACTGGTCGCCGGCGCCTCGGGACTCGGTACCAGCCCCTCATCATCCCGCGGAATCAACGTCCCAGAAAGCGCCGCCACGGTGGGGGAGGTGTCTCGTCGCGTCGACGACGTCGTTAGCCCGAAGTTCCTGCGTCGCCTCGCGAACCTGTCACGCTACGCTGTTGGTGCGGCATCTCTTTGCTTTCAGGAGCCTGGCCGCGACGCGCGCTGGGGGGGTGCGGCACGCCGGGACGCGACTGCGGTCCTCCTCGGGACGTGTTTCGGGTGCTCGGCCTATCACTTCGAGTACTACGAGAAGCTTTTTCGCCACGGCATCAAGGACGCCAGCCCGCTTCTGTTTTCCGAGAGCGTCATGAATGCCGCCTCAGGCCATATTTCCATCCATTTAAAGCTGCGCGGTGCGAGCCTGGCACTGGTGGGGGGAGAGGAGGTGGGGCTTGCCGCGATCGCGGACGCCGCCGATCGCATTCGGCTCGGTGAGGCGACAGCGGCGCTCGCTGGGGGAGCCGAGGAGTACTGCGACTTCGTCCACGCCTGGCTCGCCAGCCAGGGTTACGTGACGGGGAGGGCGGCAAGGCCGTACGCGGGAGATGAAACAGGGGGCTTTCTCGGTGAAGGAGCGACGTTGCTGCTCTTGGAGGATGCCAGGAGCGTGATGTCGACGGGGGGCCGTCCCCTCGCGTTCGTTGCGGGTGCGGCCACCGCTCGCGCGGGTGAAGGAGCCGTGGCGGCGAGTACAGTGGAGGCGGTCGAGCGGGCCATCCGGGATGCTCTCGGTGAGGCCGAGCTCTCGCCGCAGGCGGTGGACCTCGTGGTAAGCTCGGCGGCTGGCACCGTGTTCGATGGCTATGAGGCCAAAGGAATCGCCCGGGCTCTGGACACACGCTCCCGGACGGGCAGTGGGCGAGCGCTCTTCGTTGCGGCTCCTAATGCCGTGCTGGGAGAAGCTTTCGCATGCAGCTCAGCCACCCAGGCGCTCGTGGGGGTGAAGGCGCTCGCCGAAGGAGTCGTCCCGCCGCTCCCTGATCTGTCCCGCGGGGTCGATCTTCCCGCTGGGCTGAAGCTCGCGAGCGAGCCATTGAGGAAGGATCTGGAGCACGCTCTCGTTGTGTCGGTCAGCACGCGGGGGAATGCGGTCGCTGTGTTGTTGTCGCGGACGACATAGAAGTGTTCAGTGTTCGGTGCTCAGTGTTCGGGAAAGGGATAAGAGCCAAGAACGCAGAGAGAAATCCAGAAGGACCCAAGACGGCACGGTCCATGCGAGAATTCGAGGCACGCCTCGCATCGGAAGCCCTGAACACGGAACACCGAGGGCTCCAAGCCAGGGTCGAAACGCCGCGTCGAAGACAGTAACCTCACAGGCGCTTCAACACCCTCGTGGCGGCGTCGACCGCCTTGGCCACGTCTGCTGCCGAGTGTACGATGCTGTGGTACCAGATCCCCCGGCCGATCACGCGCACCCCCTCGTTCAGCATCCCCAGCTCGAAGCGGGCATACTTGGCGCTATCGTAACTGGCTACCGCTTCACGATAGTCGTGGACGTCCGTCGCCTGGGTGAAGCCCATGTGAAAGGCCGGGCCGGGCCCCTGGATCAGCACGTCGTGACCGGTGCTCTTTGCAGCGTGACGGAGGCCTTCCATGAGTGCCTGACCGTTTTCGGCGAGCCGTCGGTAAGCGGCGTTGTCGTCGGCCGCAAGGAGATCCAAGGTAGCGACCACCGCTGCCATGGACGGATTGTTGCTGTTGAGCGTTCCGGCGTGAATCGCGCGACCGTCGGCGACGTAATCCATGAACTGCTTCCGGCCGGCGAGAATGCTCACTGGATAGCCCCCCGCACAGGCTTTGCCCAGGACAGCGAGGTCGGGCGTCACCTTCAAGGATTCCTGTGCGCCACCCAGGGCAACCCGAAAGCCGGTGATCACCTCGTCGAAAATGAGAACGATGTTGTGTTCCTCGCAGAGTGCTCTCATGCCTTCGAGGAATCCTTCCTGAGGCAGGATGCAACTGGTGTTGCACATGATGGGCTCGGTGATGACGGCGGCGATTTCCGCAGCGTTCTCGCGGAGGGTCTTCTCAAGGAGCGCCAGATCGTTCCACGGCAGAATGATGACTTCCTCCAAGACGCTCGAGGTCTGCCCGCCTGTCCAGGGCACCGGGCGCGGTGACTCCCGCGGACCGGCCTCCTCGAGCGACGGATGGATGCTGATGGCGGTGCTGTCGAGCCAACCGTGATAGTGCCCCTCGAACTTGATGAACTTCCGGCGGCCGGTAACGGCGCGTGCTACCCGGAGGGCCATCTGATCCGACTCGCTCCCCGAGAGGGAGAAGCGAATGAGGTCAGCGCACGGCAAGATGGCGCACACGCGTTCGGCCGCTTCGATCTCCAGGATGTGCTGACCGGCATAGAGCTGCCCCTTTGCGGACTCGTCGGCCACCCGCTGGAGGAGAACGGGGTGAGAATGTCCGAGGATCATAGGGCCTTGGGAGAGGGTGAAATCGAGATAACGGTTGCCGTCGACGTCGGTGATATAGACGCCTTCGGCGTGATCAAAGGCCAGCGGGTGGGGCTGCCCGAAGATCCGAAAGTGGCTACTCACTCCTCCTGCGAGTGACTTCGCCGCGCGTTCCATCATCGATTTGCTTTTGGAGAATTTCGGCATGCTGTTAGGGTCTCCTTGTAAGCTTTGGTGTTCGAGAAGAAAAGTGTTCGGTGTTCAGCGCCTTCGATGCAAGGCCCCCCGCGAATTCCTTCATGGGACCGCGCCGTCTTCGCTTTAGGGTTCAGGGTTTTACGCGGTGATCCCGCCGTCGACCGAAAGCACCTGACCCGTGATAAAACTGGCGGCGGGTGAGGCCAGAAAGCTCACGGCGGCAGCCACTTCCTCCGGGGCACCGAAACGCTGCAAACAAGCGGCGTCCCGCAGCCACTGTTGCTGCTTGTCGGAAAGCTCGTTGACGGAAGGGGATTCGACCGCCCCCGGTGCCACGACATTGACAAGGATCCCGTAACGACCGACCTCTCTCGCCAGAGCTCGAGTGAAACCATGAATGCCTGCCTTGGCGGCTGCGTAATGGGTCTGACCTGGAAGACCGAGGAAAGCGCTTGCCGAGGAGATGTTGATGATCCTTCCCCCCTTCTGCGGGATCATGGCCTTTACCGCGAGGCGCGTTACTTCAAAGAGGGTGTCGAGATTAGCCGAGAGCACGCGATTCCACGAGTCGCGTTGCATGTAGAAGAGGAGCTCGTTGTTCGCGTCCCCTGCGTTGTTCACGACTACGTCGAACCGGGAAGCGGCGCTCTCGAACTCGCTGACCACGCGTTTGGCATCCTCGCCACGAGTAAGATCAGCTTCGAGAAGCACCCCGTCGGCACCCTGCGATCGTACTTGGGCGAGCAGCGCTTCCGCGGGACCACGCGACTGCCTGAAATGGATCCCTACGAAGTATTCATCGGCTGCGAAGGCTCGCACGAGCGCGCTGCCGAGCACGCCCGCCGCGCCAGTGATGAGCACGGATCGCCTGTTTTTCTTGGTGTCGTTCACGTGTTGTAGGGTTCAACGGGCTGTGAACAGTCCGTGGAAGAAGTGCTTCGTTGCGAGAACCGAGCAATTTTCGTCCAGGTCAAGGAGCGACACGGAGGCGATATCGGAGTTATCGCCGAGTATTTGCGACGCAGGGATGGGCGAAAAGGGCCGGTCCTCGTAGAACATGACTTCTTCAACGGGCTGTTAAGGCTCTTGTTTTGCGAGCACTCCATCAACGAAGGTGAGTTTGACGAGCGTCGGCGCAAGGCCAATCATTTGGTACGGATACACCCACTGGTTGCTATCGAGGATCTGCTCGTGGGTGAGATCCAGTGACGAAGTTCCTTTCCCGACCCTCATGGGTGGGCCGAGGGCCGTATAGACTTGCTCCTTCGTCATACGAACGACGTGCTTGCCGCGCAGCACCATCTCCGTCAGCTCCGGCGGGCCCATGGCAGCCACGTTCAGCTCTTCCTTCTCGTTGACAAAGTATTTTTTCAGGAAAGCAGAAATCCCGACGTTAGTGGTCGGAAATGCCGGGGCACCCACGGGGCGCATCACGTACTGGAGGCCTTTGATCTTTACGTGAACCTCTGCGGCGCTGTACATCGTTAACTGGGCACGGCTGCCCGCGGGGATGGTGCTCGGCAGAACCAGGAATTGTGATGAGCCCAGCACCCTGGCTTCAGGTCGAAAATTCACCCGGGTGAATCTCTCCCTGTCCAGGCCACTTTGATAAATCGGCGTTGCCGGTGCCGCGCATCCCGCGACGAGGGCCACTAGCACCAGGGCATGAAAACGTATCATCTCGGTCTCAATTCTGCAGAAACAGCCCGTTGAAGAAGTGCTTCGTTGGGAGAACCGAGCAATTTTCGTCCAGATCCAGGAGCAAAACGGAGGCGCTATCGGGGTTATCGTCGAGTATTTGCGACGCAGAGATGGGCGAAAAGGGCCGGTTCTCGTAGAACATGACTTCTTCAACGGGCTGTTAAGCTTGTCTATCCAAGCACCGACTCGCGCGCTAGCGCACCGTTCAGGGTCGATTCGTAGACCTCGAGGAGCCGGCGAAACGTTCTGTCCCAGGAGTAAGAGCTCTCGACGTGGTCGCGGCATTCGGAAGCCATGACGTTCCCACGGAGCACACAACGGAGTTTGGCGGCGAAGTCCCGCGCATCACCCGGGGTCGCCAAGGCGCCTATCCCGGGAGCGCAGATCTCCGATGGTCCTCCTTGTTTCACTGCGACGACAGGAAGTCCGGAGGCGAAGGCCTCCAGGACGATGAGACTGAAGGTTTCGTTGCGGCTGGGGACCGCCAGGACATCCGCCGAGCGGTAGAGTTCCGCCAGTTTCTCGCCGTGAGCGCAGGTGCCCAGGTAAACGATTCCGTCTCGTAAGCGAGCGTGGCGTCGGGCTTCACGGCCGAGGGGACCATCGCCTGCGATCAGAAGCTGAGCGCCGCTCTCCTTCGCCAGCTCCCGGTGAGCCGCATACAGCATGTCGAGATCCTTTTCCTTGCTCAGGCGGCCTACAAAGAGCACCACGGGTCTATCCGGGTCGAGTCCTGAGACTGCAGGTCGTGCCTCGTTCTCACGCGGGCGAAAGAGATCCAGGTTGACACCCAGCGGGACGACCTCGAGCGGGGGAAAGGACCTCCCCTCGAGCCGGTGGTAGAGATCTTCTGTCGCCACCACTACGCGCGTGCAGGGTCGAGCGCAGTAACGCGCGTAAAGCCAAGCCAGGGGTTCGGTCTGGCGGCGGAACCCCCGCCGTAGCAGGTTTCGCACTGGCCGGGTGTAGAGCATCGGCAGGTGGACGTGATAGAAGCCGAGGATGGGTACCTTGCGCGGCCGGAGGGCTCGCGCCGCAACGTGCGCGAGGAAGTAGCTGCAGTCGACCTCGACCAGATCGGGTTGCTCTTCTCGTAGGATAGCGCCGACTCGGGGAAAGTTGACCAGCAGCCGGTGCTGGGCGTTGCCCGGAACTCTCGGACTCTTGATCGTGTAGAACCTGGAGTCGCCAAGGGTCGTTTTCCGATTTTGTAGACCGGGCACCACGATCGTGTGGCTCACCCGGCCCGGGGAGCTACCGTTCGTCCCTCGGCCGATCTCCGCGAGGCAGCGCGACTTTTCCCTGAGGTAAGTGTTTACTCCCCCTTCGCCGCCATCGATGTATAGTGTGTTGAGGTCGAGTACTCGCATTCTCCACCGGCTGGCCAGCAGCATCGAGAGTCTCCTCCAAGCGCCGTTGACGTAAGCCTTACCCCCTGTTAATTAGGGCAGCTGATCGCGGCCGAATT
>Ga0315336_1003111_pt1 | contig 23071 bp, 18 predicted proteins | sample ASW5metaG_FD_204512 | JGI IMG/M metagenome (GOLD analysis project Ga0315336, IMG submission 204512) | Ammonia-oxidizing marine archaeal communities from Monterey Bay, California, United States - ASW #5 | ecosystem: Environmental > Aquatic > Marine > Intertidal zone | place: USA: California... | reverse complement strand
AACGGAAATCCGCACGGCTTACGCCCCGGCAGCCAAGCGCCACATGCGCCGCCAGCGTTAACCTTCGGACTTCCTGGTAAACAAAAGGTAAAATAGGTGCAGGCAGGATGTGTTTTGATGCGCCCGGTGAGTACTTTGCCTCGTAATCGTAGAATTTGATTAAAGGTACGATCTCGATCACCCCGGTTGGCTCGCCATTGATGACCGCACAGGTGAGTTCCTTGCCCGCGATGTATTGTTCGACCAGAAGCTGGTCGCCATGGGGCCAGTCCTCGCGGAAAAGTTCCTGCGGCGGGTGCGCATGGGCCTCGGTGACGATGAAAACCCCGACGCTGGAGCCATCCGCCACCGGTTTGATGACGTAAGGCGGTGCCATGACATGGCCCTTCGCCACCTCGGCGCGGGTCAGCGTCAGCCCTTGCGGCACCGGGACGCCAGCCGTTGCCATCACCGTCTTGGCGAGATCCTTCTGCATCGACAGCGACGACGACAACACCCCGGAATGCGAATAGGGAATCCCCAGCGTCTCAAGCACGCCCTGGATGGTGCCGTCTTCGCCCGGCCGGCCATGCAGCATCACCAGCGCGGCGTCGGGCTTCAACTGATCGAGCACGGTCGCGATATCGCGCTTCACATCGATACGGGTGACACGGTAGCCCTTACGCTCCAGCGCATCGGCGCAGGCCTTGCCCGAGCGCAGCGAGACCTCCCGCTCCGACGACCATCCGCCCATCAGCACCGCGACGTGTTTGAATTGATTCATGATCTCTCCAATTCGCCCTAACTACGCTGATTTGTGCCGATGACCAAGCCGCCGCGATTCAGATAATGTCGCAACAGCACCGAATCCGTCGCAACGCCCGGTACCCAAAAGAAGGTTGTTTCCATGATCCGAGCCTGGCTCGACCTGCCCACCGCCGGTCTCTTCGCGGTCCTGATCCTGCTGTACTTCGGGTTTCCCCTGCTGCTCGCGGTGATCACGTTCCGCTCGCCGCTGGCCCGGCCGATGTTGTCGCTGAATGGCGTGATCGCGCCGTTCTTCAGCGGCATCGCCATCCTGTTCGCACTGCTGACCGGCTTTCTTGCCAACGATGTCGCCGAGCGCGGGCGGCAGGCCTATCGCGTCGTCCACACCGAGGCAGGTGAGTTGCGCAACATTCATACCCTCAGCGTCGCCTCGGCCTCGGACATGCGCAGCATCCGCGTCGCGCTCAAGGCCTATGTCACCTCCGTGGTCGCCGAAGAATGGCCGGCGATGAATGCACAGCGCCCGTCGCCGGCCACGGCTGCGGCCTATGACAATCTGCTGCGCGAGGTGAGCATCCCGGCCATTGCGAAGGATTCGGGACAAGCCGTCCATTCGGCGCTGCTCACGGCCACCTTGCACGTCGGGACCGCACGCAGCGACCGTCTCGCGCTGGCCTCCGATCATACCAACGACCTGAAATGGCTCGCGGTGATTATGCTCGGCGTGCTGACCCAGATGGCGATCGGCCTCTGCCATCTCGAAAAGCCGCGCGCATTCATTGCGTCGCTTTTGCTGTTCGGAAGTGCTGCCATTGTCGCGCTCGGCATTATCGCCTTGCAGGAATACCCGTTCGACGGGACGTTCCAGATTTCGTCTGCGCCGATCAAGGCGCTTCAGTCGTTGAGTGATTGAGAATCCGGAGCGCTTACGAGCGCTCCACCCCGATCCGCTTGATTTCCCAGTGCAGATCGATGCCTGAATTTTCCATCACGCGCGCGCGCACGGTCTCGCCCAGCGTTTCGATGTCGTGGCCGGTCGCGTCGCCGGTGTTGATCAGAAAATTGCAGTGCATTTCCGAAACCTGCGCGCCGCCGACGCGAAAGCCGCGCATCCCCGCCGCATCGACCAGTTTCCAGGCGCTGTGACCGGGCGGATTCTTGAACGTCGATCCGCCGGTCTTCTCGCGGATCGGCTGCGCGGTTTCGCGATGGGTCTGCACCTCGGCCATGCGGGCGCGGATTGTCTCAGGCTCGGTGATTTGTCCGCGATAAAGCGCTGAAGTGAAGATGATCGAAGTGTCGACGCCTGAATTGCGATAGACAAATTGCATGTCGGCATTGGAGAAGGTCACCTTCTCGCCCGCGCGCGTGACGCCCCGCGCCTCGACCAGCACGTCCTTGGTTTCGCCGCCGTTGGCGCCCGCATTCATGCGCAGCGCCCCGCCGATCGAACCGGGAATACCGAAGTAAAATTCAAGCCCGCCGATATTGGCGGCAGCAGCCGCTTCCGCCACCCGCTTGTCGAGCGCGGCCGTGCCCGCGCGGATGGTGTCGCCATCGGCTTTGGTTTCGCCGAACCCGCGCGGCGAGAGACGAATGACAACGCCGGGCATGCCGCCGTCGCGCACGATCAAGTTCGATCCTACGCCCACGGTGTAGACGGGAATCTCCTGCGGCAGCTTTGACAGAAAGTAAGCAAGATCGTCTTCGTCCGCCGGCGTGAACAGAATCTGCGCCGGGCCACCGACGCGAAACCATGTCAATGGTGCGAGAGGCTCGTTCGCGAGTAAGCGCCCGCGCAGATCGGGCATTGCGGATTTCAGATCGGCGCTGATATCGGGAAAGCTCACGCGATTATCCCAGTGCCTTCAACTCGCCCGGCAGTGCGTAGGCCCACTGGGTGATATTGCCCGCGCCGAGCAGAACAACGAAATCGTCCGGCTTGGCGATATCCCGCACCACCGACGCAAGCTTGTCCGCACCCGGCAGCGGAACCACCTCGCGGTGGCCGTGGGCACGGAGGCCAAGCACGAATGAATCGCGATCGATGCCGGGGATCGGGTCTTCACCTGCGGCATAGATATCGGAGACGATGACAGTGTCCGCGTCGTTGAAACAGGTGCAAAATTCCTCGAACAGCGATTGCAGGCGCGTATAGCGATGCGGCTGCACCACGGCGATCACCTTGCCTTTGGTAGAGTCTCGCGCAGCCTTCAGCACAGCGGCAATCTCCACCGGATGATGACCGTAGTCATCGATGATGGTGACGCCGTTCCACTCTCCCGTCTTGGTGAAGCGCCGCTTCACACCGCCGAAGCCGGCCAGCGCCTTGCGGATCGCGTCATCGGAAATACCGATCTCATGCGCCACGGCGATGGCCGCCGTCGCATTGAGCGCGTTGTGGCGTCCCGGCATCGGCAACACCAGATCCGTAATCTCGTGGACAACGTCGGTCTTGCGGTGCTGGAATGCGACCTTGAATTTCGAGCCACCGCTGAACGGCTTCAGATCGACCAGCCGCGCGTCAGCCTGCGGATTGACGCCATAAGTGATGATGCGGCGATCCTCGATCTTGCCGACCAGCGCCTGCACCACCGGGTGGTCGATGCACATCACAGCGAAACCGTAGAACGGCACGCCCTCGACGAAGTCCTTGAACGCTTCCTGCACGGCATCGAAGGTCTTGAAGTGATCGAGATGCTCAGGATCGACATTGGTGACGATGGCGACATCGACGGGAAGCTTGAGGAAGGTGCCGTCGCTCTCGTCGGCCTCCACCACCATCCATTCGCCAGCACCAAGCCGCGCGTTGGTGCCATAGGCATTGATGATGCCGCCGTTGATAACGGTGGGGTCCATGGCTCCAGCGTCGAGCAACGTCGCGACCATCGACGTCGTCGTGGTCTTGCCGTGAGTGCCGGCAATCGCAATGCAGCTTTTCAGCCGCATCAGTTCGGCCAGCATTTCGGCGCGGCGCACCACAGGGATGCGCATGCCGCGCGCGGCGATCAGTTCCGGATTGTCGCGCTTGATCGCGGTGGAGACCACCATCACGTCGGCGCCGTTCACATTCTCGGCCTTGTGGCCGATGCTGATCTTGATGCCTTTATCGCGCAGCCGGGTGACATTGGCGTTCTCGGCCGCATCCGAACCCTGCACGGTGTAGCCGAGATTGCACAGCACCTCGGCGATGCCGCTCATGCCGATGCCGCCGATACCGACGAAGTGAATGGGTCCGATCTCGCGCGGCAGTCTCATAAATGTCTTCCGATCAGGGGATGCGCGGCCCGGCCCGGCATCCATGGCGTCCTTCAAACAGACGAAGCTGGCCGGGACAAGCCCGGCCAGCTCAGAAAAATAGCACGATTCTTTTCAGATCGCCGGGCGAACGGCCTTATTCGGCGGCTTCCGGGCAGGCAACCGCCGGAACCGGACCAACCGACCGCATCTCCAGCCGGTGGCTGACCATGGCCAGCACCATTCCTGAGAGCGGCACCAGCGCCGCGATCCACGGCAGCGATTCGAGGCCCGGACCGTGATCGATCACGACACCGCCGAGCCATGCGCCGATAGCGTTGCCGAGGTTGAACGCCGCGATGTTGAAACTCGATGCCAGCGACTGCCCCGCGCCCTGCGCCTTGTTCAGCACCCACATCTGCAACGGCGGCGCGGTCGCGAAAGCCGTTGCACCCAGAAGCGTCACGAACACAACGATCGCGATCTTGTTGTGGAGCGCGAAGGTCATCAGCGCGAGCACGACCGACAGCGCGAACAGGCTGCCGAACACCGTCGGCATCAGATGTTTGTCCGCAAGGCGGCCACCGACCAGATTTCCGATCATAAGCCCTACACCGAGCATCAGCATGATCGGAGAAACGGCAGCCTCTGAGAAGCCCGTGATTTTCGTCAGGATCGGCGCGATATAGGTGAAGGCTGCAAAGACACCGACCCATCCCAGCACGGTGGTGAGGAATCCCACCAGCACAGGCCCCCGCCGCAGCACCGCAAGGTCGTCCTTGAGGTTCGACGCCTCCGGCACGGCGTTATCCTTCGGCACCAGCGCTGCGATGATTGCGAAGGCAACGACGCCCACGAGCGTCACCGCCCAGAATGTCGAACGCCAGCCGAAGCCTTGGCCCAGCCATGTTCCGAACGGCACGCCAAGAATGTTCGCCACGGTCAGGCCGGTGAACATCACGGCAATCGCCGTGGCCTTCTTGTTCGGCGCGACGAGGCTTGTTGCCACCACCGAGCCGACACCGAAGAACGTGCCGTGCGCGAACGCGGTCAGCACGCGTGCGGCCATCAGCGTCCAGTAGTCTGGCGCGAGCGCACAGGCTGCATTGCCAATCGTGAACACAGCCATCAGAACCAGCAGCACGGTCTTGCGCGGCCAGCGTGCGGTGGCAATTGTCATGATCGGCGCGCCGGCCACAACGCCGAGCGCGTAGCCCGAAATCAGCAGGCCTGCGGCGGGGATCGAGACATGCAGATCGGTTCCGACCTGGATCAGCAGGCCCATGATGACGAATTCGGTGACGCCGATTCCGAAGGCCCCGGCGGTGAGCGCGTAGAGTGCGAGTGGCATGGTGTAGTCCTCGGGCGAATCCGGCCAACCGCCGGTATTCACGACAAGTGGACGTAAAGCCATTCATGAAATAGACTGCTATCAGTAACAATATTTGTGAACCAAAGTCACAATGGCTCAACAAGACATCAACCGCTCCGGCGAAATGGAAGTGTTCGCCCGAGTGGTCGACCTCGGTGGATTTTCGGCGGCGGCACGGGCCTTTCGAATCAGCCCGTCGGCGGTGAGTAAACTTGTCGCGCGGCTGGAAGCGCGGCTCGGTGTCCGACTCATCAACCGCTCGACCCGCAAGCTGCAGCTCACCCCGGAAGGCATCGCCTATTACGACCGCTGCGTTCGCATTCTCGACGACATCAACACGGCGGAGCAGGAAGCTGCCATCGGCGCTGTGCCCCGTGGCCGGGTGCGGGTCAACACCAGCGTGCCGTTCGGATTGCATTGGCTGCTGCCGCTGCTGCCGGGGTTTCTCAAACTGCATCCGGATGTCAGCGTCGATGTGGCGCTGACCGATACCGTGGTCGACCTGATGGAGGAACGTGCGGACGTCGCCATTCGGGTCGGACCGTTACGCGAGTCCCGCCTGATCGCACGCAAACTCGGCGAAAGCCGGATGGTCGTGATCGCAGCACCTGCATATCTGAAACAGCATGGCACGCCGCAAACCCCTGCCGATCTGTCCAAGCACAACATGCTCGGCTTTTGCTTTTCAAAGCAGATCGACGGCTGGCCGTTTCGCGACCGCAAGGGCGGCAACATCTCCGTCCCGCCGGTCGGTAACGCGCTGGTCTCTGACGGCGAGGCGATGCAACGGCTGGCAATCGCGGGCGCGGGTCTGGCCCGCCTCGCGCGCTTTCACATCGAGGCCGACATCAAGGCCGGACGGCTGGTCCCGGTGCTGGAAGATTTCAATCCCGGCGATCTCGAGCCGATCCATGCGGTGTTCGTCGGCCATGGCGGGCAACTGCCGGCGCGCGTGCGCGCGCTTCTGGATTATCTCGTGCAACATGTCCGGCTTTAGAAGCGCGGCGACCTAGATTCCTGCGACCTTCATCAACAGATCGGCGAGCCGCTCGGCCGCGTCGAGTTTGCCGACAGCACGCGCGGCCTGTGCCATCGCGGTCAACCGCGCAGGATCGGCGGCAAGCGCTGAAATTTCCGCGGCCAGCCTATCCGGCGTGAACTCGGCCTGCGGAATACGGATCACACCGCCGGCTTTCTCCAGCACGCCTGCATTGGCGTGCTGATCCTGATCGATCGCGCCGGGCAGCGGCACCAGAATCGATGGCCGTCCAATTGCGCCGAGTTCGGCGACGGTGCCTGCCCCCGACCGCGAGATCACAAGGTGCGTCGCAGCCAGCCGCGCCGGCAAATCCGTGAAAAACGGCGCCAGTTCGGCCTCGATCTTGAGACGGTCGTACACCGCGCGCACGCGCGTCATGTCTTCGTCGCGTACTTGCTGAACGAGATTAAGCCTGCGCCACAGCGCCGGCTCCAGCCGTTCGATCGCGCCGGGCACAATATCGGCCATGATGCGCGCGCCCTGGCTGCCGCCAACTACAAGCAGGCGTAACGGACCATCGGCATCCGGCGAAACATAAGGCACGGCAGCCGCGGCGAGAATCGCGGGCCGCATCGGCGTGCCCGTGACAGTGGTCTTGCCTGCCAGTGAAGGATCGCGGTCCAGCACACCCGGCAACGACGTCGCGATTGCGCTCACGCGCGTCGATAGCAAACGGTTGGCGCGGCCAAGTACGGCATTCGAATCGTGAATGACCGTCGGAATGCCGAGCAGCTTCGCCGCGATCAGCGGCGGCAATGTCGGATAGCCGCCGAAACCGACGACGGCCTTCGGCTTCCGGCGCAGCAGCACTGCAAGCGACATCGCGCCACCGACGGCGAGCAGCGTGCCGGTCCGCGCCAGCGCCCATGGCGTGCGTCCGCGCACGGTTTCGCTCGGCACCACATCGATCATGTCGCGGGTGAACATCCCGCCATAACGCAGCGCGCGGGAATCCGTCATCAACCGCACGCGCACACCGCGCTTCATCAGCGCGACACCGAGTGCCTCGGCGGGAAACAGGTGACCGCCTGTTCCGCCCGCCGCCAGCATGATGAGAGGTGTGTCGGACATACCTTCTGGCTCCGCAGCGCTATTCATTCACCAGCGCGTATTCTGATCGCAAAACCGGTACCCACTTTTGCGGAATACGCGCTCACGCGAAGCTGTGCGCGGCGTTGGCGGCGCCGATCGATTCCATTTCGACGCGTGGGCGCTGACGCGTCAACGCCAGCAGCATGCCGACGCCGTAGGCCAGCGAGATCATCGAGGAGCCGCCATACGAGATGAACGGCAGCGTCATGCCTTTCGCCGGCATCAGATGCAGGTTCACCGCCATGTTGATCGAGGCCTGAATGCCGAACATGATCGCGAGACCCGCCGCGGCGAAGCGCGCGAACAGGTCTTCGCTCCGATAGGCGCGCGACAGTGCACGGATCACGATGAAGGCGAACAGCGCAAGCAGCGCCAGGCACAGGATGATTCCGAATTCTTCTGCCGCAACCGCGAACACGAAGTCGGTGTGACTGTCAGGAAGAATGCGCTTCACCGTACCTTCACCCGGTCCCTGCCCGAACCAGCCGCCGTGCGTGAAAGCTTCCATCGCGGTATCGACCTGAAAGGTGTCGCCCGACGACGGGTCCATGAATCGTTTGATGCGGCCCGCGACGTGCGGCACCAGCATGTAGGCGCCGAACAATCCGGCAGCACCGGCGCCCATCAGGCCGAACACCCAGATCATCCGCATTCCGGCGATAAAGAACAGCGTGCCCCAGACCATCAGCAGCAGCATGGTCTGGCCGAAGTCCGGTTCCAGCACCAGCAGAGTGACCGTCACGAGAAGAAGCCCCAGCGCCATCGAGGTCGCGGGCATTTCGGGCCGCTTGGCGGATTCAGCGAACAGCCACGCCACCAGCACCACGAATGCAGGCTTCAGGGATTCAGACGCCTGAATGTTGATGCCGACAATGGTGATCCAGCGCTTGGCGCCCTTGACCTCGGGTCCCAATAGAAGCGTCGCAACGACAAGCACGATGCTGATCGTAAACACGATCAGCGCGCTCCGGCGCACCTGCCGCGGCGACAGGAACGAGACGCCCAGCATCACGATCAGCGACGGCAGCAGAAACAACACATGGCGATTGAAAAAATGAAACGGATCGAGGCCGATGCGTACCGCCACCGGCGGACTTGCGGCCAGCGACAGGATGACGCCGCCGAGCATCAGCGTGATGAACGCCGCCAGCAGCAGCCGATCGACCGTCCACCACCATTCGCTCAGGGGCGTGCGTTGTTCGCGGGAGATCATGTGCGTGTCCTGCGCAAAAGATTAACGAGGTATTACTCCCGCATCATGGTTTCCGGACGGTTAAAGAAGGACCAATACGAGAAAATATCTCGTCAAAATGTCGGGAATGGCCGGGCGGTACCTGCCACCAAGCCGTCATTGCGATGAGCACTTGCGACGAAGCAATCCAGACTTCGTTTGAAGGTCTCCCCGGCTGGATTGCTTCGCTTCGCTCGCAGTGACGCAGAAACAATGACGCAGAAACTAAGGCGGTGTCAGGCCGCCCGGCAGCGCGTTGGCCACGTCGCGGAAACGATCGCCGCGTTTTTCGAAATTCGGAAACTGGTCGAACGACGCACAGGCCGGTGACAACAGCACCACAGGCTCGGCAAGACCCGACGCTTCCGCATCGCGCGCGGCGTGCGGCACGGCGCCTTCCAAAGTCCCGCTAATCTCGTGCGGAATGTCGCCAAGGGTGTTCGCAAATTCCTGCGCCGCCTCGCCGATCAGATAGGCCTTGCGGATACGCGGGAAGAATTCGCGCAAGCTTTCGATGCCGCCGGTTTTCGGCTTGCCGCCTGCGATCCAGAAAATATCCTTGAACGACGACAGCGCGCGTGCCGCGGCATCGGCGTTAGTTCCCTTGGAGTCGTTGATGAACAGCACGCGGCCGTTGCGGCCGATCTGCTCCATGCGATGGGCGAGACCGGGAAAGCTGCGCAGCCCCTGCTGCAACATCTCGCTGCTGACGCCGAGCGCCAAGACTGCGGCCGACGCGCAGGCTGCGTTCTGCGCGTTATGTAATCCGCGCAACGAACCGATCTCGTTGAGGCTGGCAATCCGCGTCCGCGCACCGCCATCGACGCGAACGATGGTCTCGCCTTCCAGACAAATTCCGTCCGCTACCGGATGCTTGACCGAAACGCGGACAACGGTCTTGCCGGCTTGCGCCACCCGGTCGGCAATCGCCGCGCACCAGTGATCGTCCACGCCGATGATCGCCGTGCCGTTACGCTGCACGCCCGCGACCAGACGCTCTTTTACCGCCGCATAATGTTCAATGCTGCCGTGGCGATCGATGTGATCTTCCGTGACGTTGAGCAGGATGCCCACATTCGGATCGAGCGATGGCGTGAGATCGATTTGATACGACGACATCTCGATCACGTGAACGCGGCCTTTGGCCGGCGGCTGCAGCGACAGGATCGCGGTGCCGATATTGCCGCCCATCTGGGTGTCGTAACCGGCCTCCCGCATCAGATGCGCCAACAATGCCGTGGTGGTCGATTTGCCGTTGGTGCCGGTGATGGCGACGAACGGCGCATCCGGCGCGTGACGCTTGCGTTCGCGGCAGAACAATTCGATATCGCCGATCACCTCGACGCCCGCGTCTTTTGCGGCCAGCACTGTCCAATGCGGATGCGGATGGGTCAGCGGCACGCCGGGCGTCAGCACAAGTGCGGCGAAATTCGCCCAGGACACCTTGCGCAGATCCGCGGTGATGAACCCGGCTTTCGCGGCTTCAGCCAGCTTTGCCGGCGTATCGTCGCTGGCGATGACCTCCGCGCCGCCGGCCTTCAAGGCATAACAGCTTGCAAGCCCCGACCCGCCGAGGCCGAATACGGCAACCGTCTTTCCAGCGAAAGAGGTGACGGGGGTCACGCGTTCACCGCAGCTTTAGCGTCGAGAGACCGGCCAGCGCCAGCATCACCGAAACGATCCAGAACCGGATCACGATCTGAGGTTCGGTCCAGCCCTTCTGTTCGTAGTGATGATGGATCGGCGCCATGCGGAAGAACCGCTTGCCGGTGAGCTTGAACGACGCGACCTGCACGATGACCGACAGCGCCTCGACCACAAACAACCCTCCGATCACCGCCAGAACGATCTCGTGCTTGGTTGCGACCGCAATTGCGCCGAGCATGCCGCCGAGCGCGAGCGAGCCGGTGTCGCCCATGAAGATCGAGGCCGGCGGCGCGTTGAACCAGAGAAATCCGAGACCCGCGCCGAGCACCGCGCCACACAGCACAGCGAGTTCGCCGGTGCCCGCGACATAGCGGATTTGCAGATATTCGGCGAACACCGCGTTGCCGACGAGATAGGCGATCATGCCGAAGCTTGCGGCTGCGATCATCACGGGGACGATGGCGAGACCATCGAGGCCGTCGGTGAGGTTCACAGCATTTCCGGCGCCCACGATGATGAACATGCCGAACATCACATAGAACCAGCCAAGGTTGAGCACGAATTCCTTCACAAACGGAATCGACACCGCCGTGACCGATGCGTTGCGGCCGATCCAGACCACGAAGCCGCAGGCGATCAGCGCGATCAGCCCTTCGACTGCGAGACGCGAACGTCCCGAAAACCCCTTGTCAGTCTGCTTGGAGACTTTCAGGTAGTCGTCATAAAAGCCGACAAAGCCGAAGCCGAGCGTGACCAGCAGCACGATCCAGACATAAGGATTGCGCAGGTTGGCCCACAGCAATGTCGCCACGATCAAACCGGACAGGATCATCAGGCCGCCCATGGTAGGCGTGCCCTTCTTTGTGACGAGATGGGTCGGCGGACCGTCGGCGCGGATCGGCTGACCCTTGCCTTGCGCCAGACGAAGCCGATCGATGATCCACGGGCCGAACATGAAAACGAACAAGGCGCCGGTCACCATCGCGCCGCCGGTTCGGAAAGTAATGTAACGGAACACATTGATGCCGGGGATCGTGCCGGCCAATTCGGTGAGCCAATAAAACATTTCAAAGACCTTAGTGTGTGACGCCGTCGAGAGCGGCTTTTTCCGGAAAGCGCTTTTGCAGCGCTGTCACAATCAATTTCATACGCGAACCGAGCGACCCTTTGACCATAATGGCATCGCCGGCGCCGATGGCGGAAATAATCTGCTGCTCCAGCGCCGCCGAGCTATCGGCATAGCCGCCCTTCTTGGTGGAAGGAAGGGCCTCCCACAGGTTGCGCATCAACGGACCACAGCAAAAAACGGTATCGATGCCGTTGGCCTTGATGGCCTCGTTAAGCCCGCGATGCAGATCGGGACCGGCCACGCCGAGTTCCAGCATGTCCCCGAGGACTGCAATGCGCCGTCCGCGTGGCCCGACAGTTGCCTGACCCAGCACGGTAATCGCTGCCGCCATGGACGCCGGGTTGGCATTGTAGCTTTCATCGATCAGCGTGGCGGAGCCGTCCGTCAGGTCCAGTTGCTGGCGCACGCCGCGTCCGGTCGCGGGCGCAAGCTGCGCCAGTGCCAGCGCTGACAGCGCGAGATCGGCACCGGCCAGCGATGCCGCCGCCAGCACCGCCAGCGAGTTCATCACCATGTGACGTCCGGGCATACCGATCTTGTAGGTAATATCCTGTCCCAGAATATCCGCATGCACCGCAGAACAATCCGCATGCAACGACAAGTCGATCAGCCGCGCATCTGCTTTTTCGTCACTGCCGAACGAAACGATGCGTTTGATGTTCGCGGCCTTGGCATTCTTGCTCAGACGCGCGAACTGGGCATTGTCACGATTGAGAACCACGGCCCCGCCCGGCTCGACGCCGGAAAAAATTTCGGCCTTGGCATCGGCGATGGCTTCGATGCCGGAGAAGAACTCCAGGTGCACCGGCTCGACCGTGGTGATGATCGCCACATGCGGCCGCACCATCTTCACCAGCGGCTCGATTTCGCCTGCGTGATTCATCCCGATCTCGAAGACCGCAAACTTCACCGACGCCGGGCAACGCGCCAGCGTCAGCGGCACACCCCAGTGATTGTTGAACGAGGCAACCGACGCATGGGTTTCGCCTTGTGCACCCAGCACGGCACGCAACGCTTCCTTGGTCGAGGTCTTGCCGACCGATCCGGTCACCGCGATGACCTTTGCGCCGAGCCGCGCCCGCGACGCACGGCCGAGATCGACCAGACCCGCGAGCACATCGTCGACGATCAGAAGGCGCGCATCGGCACTAAACTTGTCCGCATGGCTTGCCGCAACAACCGCGAGCGCCGCGCCGTTTTTCAGCGCGGCCTCGACGAAGTCGTGCCCGTCATGCACATCGCCCTTGATGGCGAAGTAGGCTTCGCCCGGCGTCAGCGTGCGGCTGTCGATGGAAATTCCGGTGACATCTTTCGGCAGCACACCGCGTTGAGCGGCACGCATCGCCTCAGCCATCGCAGCGCTGGTCCACAGGGGCGCACTCATGCGGCATGCTCCGCCAATGCCGCCAGCGCGGCTTCGTGGTCGCTGAACGGCAAGACTTTATCTCCGACGATCTGCCCGGTCTCGTGGCCCTTGCCCGCGATCAGCAGCGCATCGCCCTGTTGCAGGCCTGCGATAGCTGCACGAATGGCTTCGGCCCGATCCGCAATGTCGCTGGCACCTGTCGCCGCCGCCATGATGGCCGCGCGGATCGATGCGGGATTTTCCGAACGCGGATTGTCGTCGGTTATAATGACAGTATCCGCATTCTCGGCAGCAATCGCCCCCATCAGTGGGCGCTTGCCTGCGTCGCGGTCGCCGCCCGCGCCGAACACCACCACGAGTTTGCGTTTGGTGTAGGGCCGCAACGCCTCCAGCGCTTTCGCCAAGGCGTCGGGCTTGTGCGCGTAATCCACGAACACCGGCGCGCCGTTGCGCTCGCCGACCAGTTCGAGACGGCCCGGTGCGCCTTCGAGATGCGCAAGGGCTGCGAATGTGCGGCCAGCATCGCCACCCGTTGAGATCACAAGTCCCGCCGCGACCAATGCGTTTTCGATCTGAAACTCGCCGACCAGCGGGAGGCGCACCTGATGACGCTTGCCGTCATGCTCGAGCGTCAGCTTCTGCGCAAACCCGTCCACTGCGGCTTCGCGCAGCTTGATCCCCTCGCCGCTTCGGCCGACCGTCATAATCCGCAACTTGCGGATGCGCGCGGCATCGATCACGGCCTGCGAATGATCGTGATCAGCGGCGATCACCGCAGCGCCGCCATCGACAATCAGATCGTTGAACAGCCGCAGCTTGGCTGCGAGATAATGCTCAACGGTCGGATGGTAATCCATGTGGTCGCGCGACAGATTTGTGAATCCCCCCGCGCTGACCCGAACCCCATCGAGCCGGTGCTGGTCGAGCCCGTGCGACGATGCTTCAAACGCCAGATGGGTCACGCCTTCACCTGCAATCTCATCGAGCGAACGATGCAGCGCGATCGGATCGGGCGTGGTCAACGAGCCGTAGACCGTGCGTTTGGGCGAAACCAGACCGATGGTGCCGATGCTTGCGGCCGCATAGCCGAGACGCTGCCAGATCTGCCGCGTGAAGACCGCAACCGACGTCTTGCCGCTGGTGCCGGTGACGGCGGCAATGGTTGCGGGCTGACGCGCATAGAACTTCGCAGCAGCCAGCGCCAGTGCGCGGCGCGGATTCGAGACAGCGATGAAGGGAACGCGGTTGTCGTTTTCGGGAACGCGGTCGCTGACCACCGCTTTAGCACCCGAGGCAATCGCCTGATCGATGAAGCGCGCGCCGTCGGTTTTGACGCCAGCCAGCGCGAAGAACACATCGCCCGGCTTCACCGCGCGGCTGTCCATGGCGATGCCCGCGACCGCAACATCGGCATGTTGCGCGCCGATCACGGCATCACCGGTGAAAAGCTCGGCTAGCTTCATGTCACCCCAGAAAATTCAGGTCATGCGTCTGGCCTGGCCGCAAACCCGGTGCCCCCTGTCGCGGAATACACACGCCGCACAGAATCCAGCGTGCGATTACCGGCTTTCCTTCGATGCCGCAAGAATAAGGCGCTCGGACGGCGGCAGATCGAATCGCGGGGTGACCCCGAGCAGCGGGGCGATTCGCTCGATCACCTTGCCGCCGGTGGGCACGGCATTCCAGCCCGAGGTGATAAAACCGTGGGTCTCCGGCAGCGCCTGCGGTTCGTCGATCATGACAAGCAGCTGATACTGCGGATTGTCCGCCGGCAGGATCGCCGTAAACGCGTTCAGCACTTTCTTCTTGGCATAACGGCCGTTGACGACCTTCTCCGAGGTGCCTGTCTTGCCGCCGACATAATAGCCCTTGATGTCGGCTTTTCTGGCGGTGCCGATCTCGGCATTGAGGCGCATCAGGAAGCGCATCTTCTCGCTGGTGTCGGGGCGGATCACCCGCTTTGCCAGCGCCAATGCCTCCTTCTCGGAGCGCTTCAGGAATGTTGGCGGAATCAGCAAGCCTCCGTTGACCAGCGCGTTGATGCCCATCACCGCCTGCAGCGGTGCGACCGCGATTCCGTGTCCGAAGGCGATGGTCACGGTGTTCAGCTCTCCCCACCGGCGCGGCACCAGCGGCGATGCGCTTTCCGGCAGTTCGGTGCGCAACCGCGCCATCTGACCCATTTTCGCGAGAAACGCCTTGTGCGCCTCGACGCCCTGCGCCAGCGCGATGCGCGCAGCCCCGACGTTCGACGAGTAGGTGAACACTTCCTTGGTGTTGATGAAGCGGCCCAGCGGATGATCGTCGTGAATCTTGAACTTGCCGTAATGCAGCGGCCCGCGCGCATCCCACATCGAGTTCAGCGTCGCCTTGCCCGAATCGAGCGCCATCGCCAGCGTGAACGCCTTGAAGGTCGAGCCCATTTCGTAGACGCCCGTGGTCAGGCGGTTGATCCGGTCAGGATCGTGAACCTCGCGCGGATTGTTCGGATCGAAGTCCGGCAATGAGACCATCGCGATGACTTCGCCGGTCCTGACATCGCTGACGATACCGGAGGCGGCCTTGGCGCGGAATTTCTCCTTCGCCTTCATCAATTCATCGCGCAACGCATGTTCGACACGCAAATCGACCGCGAGTTCGACAGGCTCCTGCTGCCGGTCGGTGGCAAAGCCCGCACGATGCAGATCGGCGAGGCCGTTGGTGTCCAGCCACTTCTCGATACCGGCGATGCCCTGATTGTCGATATTGACCAGCCCGATCAGATGCGAGACGTCCACACCGCTCGGATAGACCCGCTTGTTCTCGCGCAGAAACCCGATGCCGGGAATGCCGAGCCGGTAAATGTCCTTCTGCTGCTGCGGCGTGATCTCGCGCTTCAGCCAGACAAAGCCCTTCTTCGAGGAAAGACGGTCGCGCACTTCGCCGGCATCGATGTCCGGCATCGTCGCGGTCAAAAGTTCGATAGCCTCATCCTTGTCGATCAGCCGACGCGGTTCGCCGAACAGCGACGGCGACTTGACGTCGGTGGCCAGGATCGCACCGTTGCGATCCAGAATATCCGGCCGCGCGGTGGCGATAGCATCCTGCGACGCCGTGCGCCGCGCGCCGTGACTGTCGCCGCCAACCGCAAACATCACGAGACGGCCCGCGATCACCGCATAAACCAGCGTGAATGCGACAATGGCGAGACCGACACGCGCACGCGCCTTGGCGGAGCGGTCCACATTTTTCCCGTAAAGCAGCGTGCGGATCAGCCGCTGCCGCCACGGTTCAGGAGGACGTGTGATCTGCTCGGTCACCGTGCGTCCTCCGGCTTGGGAATCGAACCGGTCAGCGATTCATCTTCCGACGCCGCGGCAGCAAGCGCCTCGATATCGACGCTTTCGATCATGGTGCCGATCGGATCGGGATCGCCCGGCTTAACGAAGGTCGGCGGACGTGGCGGCAGGTTCTTGAGCGAATCGTATTGCGTGGCCTCGATCGAGCGCAGCGACAGATGGCGCGAGGCCAGTTCCTGCAAACGCTTCGGCGATTCGAGCTTGGCCCACTCCGCCTTGAGGCTGGCGATCGCGTCGCGCTCATGGCGAATATCCGCGCGCAGTTTCAGCACGCGCTCGGTGCGCACCGTAGATTCCATCTTGATGCGGTAAACATAGGCTGCCGCGAAAACCAGCGCACAGATGACGAAGAGGTGGACGATGCGCATGGTCAGCCTCCCCTCATCACGTCGGCGAGTTGCGGCCAATCCAACGAAGCGGTTTCAGACTGCGCTGGCGCGTCGGTGCGCGACGCGGCACGCAGTTTTGCCGAACGGGCACGCGGATTGGCCGCGACTTCATCGTCCTCGGCCACCACCGGACGCTTGGTCAGAATATCGAAGCTCGGGAGCGCCTGATCGACCTGTGGCAGATGCCGCGAACCGCCGCCGCGCTTGCCGCGCTCGTTGAGGAAATTCTTGACGATACGGTCTTCCAGAGAATGGAAAGACACCACCGCCAGTCGTCCGCCGGGTTTCAGCACCTGTTCGGCCGCCACCAGTGCAGCGTGCAACTCGTCCAGCTCTTCGTTGACGAAGATGCGCAGCGCCTGGAACGTGCGCGTCGCTGGATGAATTTCGTTCGGCTTGGAGCGCACAACACGCGACACGATGTCGGCCAACGCGCGCGTCGTGGTGATCGGCGCTTCTTTGCGTGCCGCGACGATGGCGCGCGCGACGCCGCGCGAATGACGCTCCTCGCCAAAGATATAAATGACATTGGCCAGATCGGTTTCGGAGGCCTTCGCCACCACATCGGCGGCGGTCGGCCCGTCATGGCCCATGCGCATGTCGAGCGGACCGTTGAGACGGAATGAGAAACCGCGCTCGGACTGGTCGAGCTGCATCGACGACACACCGACATCCATCACGACGCCATCGACCGCGCCGAGACCTTGCGCCGCACAGACATCGGCCAGATTGGAAAAGCGATCCTCGACCAGTGTCAGCCGCCCTTCGGACGACTCCACCAGATCGAAACCGCCGGCAATGGCGGTGCGGTCACGGTCGATGCCGATCACGCGGGTGCCGGGAATTTTCAGGATGGCGCGGCTGTAGCCGCCGGCCCCGAACGTCGCATCGACATAAACGCCGCCGTCATGCGGGGCGAGCGCCTCGACGGCCTCAACGCCGAGGACCGGGACATGGCGGACTGGTGCATCGTCGGGCGACATTTCAAACGCCTGCCGGTGAAAGACGGCCGCATGCCGGCCCGAATATCCGGGCCGATCCGCAAGATCCCGCCCGAACAACCCAAGATTGGCCCGTTCCGTCGCCCAGATCGACCTGAACGCGGAGGCGCTGGCGATGACCCGCCGTAAATTCGAGGTTCCGCATGAGATTTTCTGGCCAGCCATCGGGCTTTTCGCGGGACTTTTTGCGCATCAATGAACCGGGCCGTGCCATTTGCGGCGCGACTCTACACCCTTCAGTAGCGGCTGTTATCGTTAAGGAATGGTTGACGGACCGGATCGACTTTGAACAAGCGGCTTTGGGGCGGCCTTGGTTGAGCAACCCGGCCATGCGCAATGTTCTGGGGGCGATGGAACCAGCTCGATTGCGCCGAATGGGCATTGCCGTATCACTAATCCACTACCGCCCTTCTCTCGCCCCGTTTTGAGTACCTCTATGCCGCGAGGATCGTTTGAGTCTGCTGGATTTGGTTCGAAGCGTCAGCGTCCCGATTGTCCACTCGTGGAGTGGATTTGACATTCGCCGCCTCACGAACGGCGAGTTCGCAAGGCGAATGTCAAATCCGAAACTCCACGAGAAACTTATATTTGTTAGTGGTCCTTTGATTCTGACATTCGCGATGATGCCTGCTGAAAGGGAGCGCGAATGTCAGAATCGGACCACTCGGGGAACCTGCTGAAATGCCGAACTTCGTGCCCGATTCGTCCGTCGTCTCGAACGTTACGCCGTCGCCGAACTATGGCGACCGCAAGGGCGTGCTGTCGCCGAGCATGGTCGTGCTGCACTATACCGGCATGGCCGACGCCGCGAGCGCGATTGTCCGGCTGTGTACGACAGGCACCGAAGTGTCCGCGCATTATGTCGTGCTCGAGGACGGCAATATCATCCAGTGCGTGCGTGAAACCGATCGCGCATGGCATGCAGGCGCGTCGTCGTGGGGCGGCGAGACCGACATCAATTCCGTTTCCATCGGCATCGAGATCGTCAACCGCGGCCATGACCTTGGCTACACCGACTTTCCTTTGCGCCAGACTGCGGCGGTGATCGCGCTCTGCAAGGGCATCATGATCCGCCGCGATATTCCGAAACATCGCATCCTCGGACATTCGGATGTGGCTCCCGGCCGCAAGAAAGATCCCGGCGAGAAATTCCCGTGGCGTCTGCTGGCGGATTCGGGTGTTGGGTTATGGGTCGAACCTGCGCCGATTGTGCGCGGCGTGCAGACCATGCTCGGACAGTCCGGCGATGACATTCTCGCCCTGCAAAAGCTGCTGGCGCGTTTCGGCTACGGCGTTCCGCTCAACGGACTTTACGACGCCGCGACCATGGACGTGGTCGCTGCCTTCCAGCGGCACTTCCGGCCCGAGCGCGTCGACGGCGTCGCCGACACCTCGACATTGACCACGTTGAACGATGTGCTCGCGTTGCTGCCGAAAGAAGCCCCCGTCACCTCTTGACCTTGCGCGCCGGCGCGCTCATCACTGCGGCGTCAGTCGGCTGGACGGCCGCTCTCGCAAGGATCGAAAGGTCGCGAGGGAGGAAAGTCCGGGCTCCATCGACATACGGTGCCGGATAACAACCGGCGGGGGCGACCCCAGGGAAAGTGCCACAGAGAACGAACCGCCTTCGTTTCGGCGAAGGTAAGGGTGAAAAGGTGCGGTAAGAGCGCACCGCATTTCCGGTAACGGAGATGGCATGGCAAACCACACCGGGAGCAAAACCGAATAGGGACGGCACAGCGGACAGTTCGGGCTTTGCCGAAAGGCTTGGGCCGATAACTCCGCGGGGTGATGTCAAACCCGCTGTCCGGGTAGGTTGCTTGAGGCGCAAGGTAACTTGCGTCCCAGACGAATGGCCGTCACGTCTGCATGGTGCAAGCCATGCAGGCCCTACAGAACCCGGCTTACAGGCTGGCTGATACCAATCGCATGATCCGACCAGATCGTGCGCAAAGAACGAGGGGTCCGGCGCAACAACGCCGGGCCCCTCACCATTTGCGGTTCCAGATCGATCAATTTTGACATTTCCGCAGTCCCATCGTTTTACCCGGCACCGGTAGAAACGATGACCGGCCCATGAACAACGGGCGCGATGAATTGCGGACCGCATGAATCTGTCACCGCTGAATTTGTTCCGCGAGCGCCGTCTCCCGGACAGCATCTATATCGAACTGATCGGCAACCTGTTCAGCGCGACACCGCTGATCGTGGTCTTTGCAATCAGCCAGTGCGTGATCGGCTGGGCCATAGTGGCCCAGACCGGCGATACGTTCGTGCTGGCACTGACGATCCTGGCGGTGCTGGTTTCTGCCGAACGAATCCTGATGATCCGCAGCTACCACCGCGCAGTCGCGGCAGGCCCTCTGTCGCGCGCGGACGCCACCGTCTGGGAGCAACGATTCGCAACGAGAAGCATCGCCACGGCCATTGTCGTCAGCGCGCTGTGCGTGCGCTGCTTCATGCTGCCGGACGCCGCCGTCCACATGCTGATCATGGGCGTGCTGTCGACCTATGCGGCAGGCACCATCACGCGCGTGGCCTACAGGCCACGGCTTGCGTTCACCAGCATTCTCATCGTTACCATTCCGCCGACCATCGCCTGCGCGCTGCACGGCGGCGCGATTTATGTCTGCGTCGCATTGACGACGATCATCTTTCTGTTCGGTGCGGTCGATGTGATCCGGCACGCCTATGACACGATTGTCAGCCAGCTCACGCTCAAACGCCGGTTCGCGGGTCTCGCGCAGCAAGATGCGCTGACCGGTCTTTCGAACAGGCTCGGGCTGAGCGAAAATCTCGAAACCGTCATTGCCGATGCACAACGCAACGGTTACGGCCTCGCCGTTCACAGCCTCGATCTTGATCGCTTCAAGGCCGCGAACGATCTTTACGGCCACCCCGCCGGTGACGCGATCCTGAAAGAAGTCGCACGCCGGCTGACGCGGCTGACACGCGCGAGCGACCTTCTGGTCAGGCTGGGCGGCGACGAGTTCGTTCTGGTCCAGACCGGCGTGGCGGAGCGCGAACAGGCGACCGGGCTAGCCTCGCGCATCGTCGCAGACATCGGCAGCTATTACAGCATCAACGGCTACACCATCGAAATCGGCACCAGCGTCGGCATCGCGCTTCTGACCGACGAACCACTGACGCCGGATGACTTGCTCAACCGCGCCGATGAAGCACTTTATCAGGCCAAGCGAACGCGAAGCGGCTATGCGGTTTACGCGGTTGCACCGCATCTCGTGCCCTCACTGAACGATGGCGACGAGTTTCAGACGACCAGCGCCGTCAACCGCAAGACGGTCAACCTGCGCTGATCCTGTTCAGGTCTTCACAAAATACGGCGTGCGCAGACTGGTGAACGGCCTGAACTCCGCCACAACGTGATCGCCGAGGCGCAAATTGTTGTCGCCGTGCGCCATCATGCGAAAGCCCTCCGCCATATCGACCAGCAGGATCGCATACGGCACATGGGCCTTGGCCTCGGGCGTCGCCGCGCGGCGCAGGATTGTGGCGGCATAGACAACGCCCTTGCCGCTGGCCTTATGGGTCTGCGGCGAAGCATCGCCGCACGACGGACAGAACCCACGGCGAAAATACCAGAGATGGCGGCACGCCGCGCACGATTGATAAAGAATGGCGTCCGCCCCGTCGGTCCAGCCTTTGAGTTGCGTGTCGCTCATCGCACCCGCTCCAGAAACATGCTGACATGGGACGACATCACGCCGCCATCGCCGTGCAGCAATGCCAGCGACGCATCGCGCACCTGGCGTGGTCCCGCCCGGCCCGTCATCTGCAATTGCGTTTCGACCAGATGCGCCATCGCGCCGCCGCAGCCGCAATGGCCATAACTCAAAAGCCCGCCGTGGGTGTTGATCGGCAGCGCGCCGCCGATACCGAAATCGCCGTTGCGCACGCGCGCGGCGGCTTCACCACGTTTGGCGAGACCAAGCTCCTCGATCAGGATCGCGAGCGTGATGGTGAAGCTGTCATAGATGCCGGCATACTTGATGCTGCGCGGATCGACGCCAGCCTTCGCTTGCGCGCGCGACAACGCCACCGCCGCGCCGACATCGCTCAAGCTGCGTGCCGCCGTAACGTGCTGATGCAGATGCGCCTGCCCGCAGCCCATGATGCGAACATGATGATCGCCGGTCGGCTCGCGGCTAATGATGAAGGCCGCACCGCCATCGGAGACCGGGCAGCAATCCAGCAGCTTCAGCGGCGAGGATATTTCACGCGATGCCATCACGTCGGCGACCGTGATCGGATCGCGAAACTGCGCGCCGGGATGCAGCATCGCATGGTTGCGCATCAGCACGGCGAATTCCGCCATGTCCTTCTGCGTCAATCCGTAATCGTGCATGTAACGCGAGGCGAGCAGTCCGTAATAAGCTGGAATGGTCGGCCCGAGCGGTACCTCGTAATCGGGATGACCGACCTGCGCCAGCGTGCTCATGGCCGAGTCGCGAGCCTGCCCGGTCAGGCGGTTCTCGCCCGCGACCACAAGAATTGTTTTCGCAACGCCCGCCTCGACCAATTCATGCGCCAGCATCACCATCGCAAGGCCAGTCGCGCCGCCGACTTGGATGGCGTGCGCGTAAGACGGCTGCACCCCGAAATGTTCGGCGAACACGGTCGCCAGCATCAGATGCGGCATGGTGGTGGAATAGCCGGTGAGCAGGCCATCGATGTCGCGGCGCTTAAGGCCAGCATCCGTCAGCGCGCTTTCGGCCGCCTCGCTCATCAGATCGAGAGTCGAACGGCCTTCATGCTTGCCGAAAGCCGTCAGTCCGACGCCGCTGATGAAACTCATGTGCCCGCGCTTGCCGTTGCCGTGTCCGTGACTGATGTGCCACGGCCGCGACCGGACTTCAATGCGCGTCGGGCGGAGGACCCATCATGTTGGGCTTGTTGACGAAGAACACCAGCGCGCTGAGCGCGAGATAAAAGCACGTCAGGATGAAGAAGGCGTCGCCGAAGCTCATCACCACCGCCTGCCGGTGCACGATCATCGACAGCTGCTTCATCGCCATCAGCGAGGCATTGCCCGCACCCTGGAACTTCTGCGTCAGCATGTTGAGCGTTTCGACCGCCATCGCGTTGCCCCATGTCACCCGGTCATGCAGCCGCGAGATGTGCATGTCGGTGCGGGTGTCGAGCACGGTGTTGATGACGGCCAGCCCCACCGCGCCGCCAAGGTTGCGCGTCAGGTTAAACAAGCCCGATGCGTTTTTCAGGCGCGAGGGTGCCAGCGTGCCGAGCGCGATGTTGTTCACCGGCACCATCGCCATCATGATGCCGACACCGCGCAGAATCTGCGGGATCAGTAACTCATGGAAATCATAATCGCGGGTGATGCCGGTCATCATCCACGAACTGAGCGCGAAAATCATCAATCCGGCGGCGATCAGGTAGCGCAAGTCCACTTTGGTCATCAGCCGGCCGATAATCGGCGCGCTGAGAAACATCGCAGCACCGGA
>Ga0315336_1003110_pt1 | contig 23072 bp, 24 predicted proteins | sample ASW5metaG_FD_204512 | JGI IMG/M metagenome (GOLD analysis project Ga0315336, IMG submission 204512) | Ammonia-oxidizing marine archaeal communities from Monterey Bay, California, United States - ASW #5 | ecosystem: Environmental > Aquatic > Marine > Intertidal zone | place: USA: California... | reverse complement strand
GGTCGAGGGCTGTTCAGCCAGCTGCTGTATCTGCTCGCAGACATGCCATCAGTCATCACTTCATCGAGCATCGCTACAAGATCAGCTACGTCTTTGTCGTAATCGACAGGTCGTATTTTGTGTCCCAAATTTAACTAGCCCCCGGAATCATCAACTTGCCATCAGGCTAGATCACGGGGCATGGCCGTGCGGAGGTTCAGGTGGTCAATTCCAACTATGTCTGATCTTTGATCATTGCCCAGGTACGCACCTGAGAGCCGAGGATGTACTCTTCGGCGACTCGGAAATCTCGCTTCAGGTAGTACTCAACGTTCTGCTCAGTCATGGTTTCTAGGTATACGGGGAGGTTTGATGAGGCTGCCTTTTGGAGCCCTGCGCTCAATGCCGCTGTGCCTAATCCTGATTTTTGCGACGATGGCGCTACGCCAAGTGCAAGCAAATACCAGTGGTCATCGGGCATCAGTCTCTTGTGAGTAGAGTCTGCCTCATCTGAAAACTTGCCCAAGTTCTTGAAGCCGGTCATGCCTAGACGAAACGGCGCCTGGCAGAAGCCGATGCGCATTAAATTCAACGAAGTCATTGATGTGTGACCCGGCTTGAGCCATGCACTTCCGGCGGTGAAGGAATCATTAGTGTGAACTTCACCCCACCGTTGGCAGTAGCGATAAGTCGTAGAGAAAAACCACTTGAGCTGCGATCGGCGTTTCGATTCGTCAGGCATCAGATAGACAGCCATTGGGTCGTTGAAAAACGCCTCGGAGACGGGTTCTCCGAGTTGCTTTGAATCCGATTCTGTAGCTATGTGTATCGGTGTACTTTCGTTCATCTACGAAACTATTCGACTCTTCACCACATCCATGTCGAGTTCCACCCCTAGTCCGGGGCCAGTTGGTGGAGTTATAAAGCCGTTTTCGAACGCCAGTGGCTCTTTGAAAATCGTCTTGTGTAGTGGCCCTTGGTTGGCTTCCTGAATGACGAAGTTTGGCGAGCAGGTATCGACCTGAATTGCTGCAGCAGCGGCGATAGGACCGCAGTACATGTGCGGAGCGATCATCGCGTAGTGCGCTTCAGCGATGGCTGCGACTTTCTTCGCTTCAAGAATTCCACCCGCTTGTCCGACATCGATCTGAATGATCGATGCCGCGCCCTTTTCGATTAGCTGAGCGAATTCGTACTTGGTAGCAAGTCGTTCGCCACTGGCGATCGGGATGGTCGTGTGGGCGGCGACTCGTGCCATTTCATCGTAGTTTTCTGGCGGCACAGGCTCTTCAAACCAGAACGGGTTGTACTCCTCAAGGATGTTGGCAACTCGAATAGCTGAGTAGGTCGTTAGCTGACCGTGGGTGCCGATTCCTACTTCGAGATCATCGCCAACTTCTTTACGAATTGCTTCGAAAATGTTGGCAGCTTTGCGGATTTCGGGCAACGAAATGTCACGAGGTCCCGGGTGCAACGGTGTGAATGGATCGAGTTTGCATGCCGAATTGCCTTCTTCGAGTAATTGTCTCGCTATTTCGCCAGCTTTTTCGGGGCTGTCTTGCCAGCCCGACGGCATATAGGCGTAGGCACGGAGCTTCTCGTGGAACTTGCCTCCGAGAAGATTGTAGATCGGCTGATTCGACGCCTTGCCGACGATGTCCCAGCAAGCCATATCGATTGCTGCGAGCACAGACGTGTAGTGCAAGCTCGGGTGTCGGTAATCGTGTCGGCTACCGTAGGCATCACTCCAGATCTTCTCGATGTTGAACGGATCTTGGCCGATCAGAAACGCTTCGCAGGTTTCGTGGATCAGCTGAATCTGAGAGGTGAATTCTTTCCACCCACTCTGATTAAACGAGCTTCCGGTTACCTTTTCGCCAAGCCCTGTGATGCCCTCATCGGTCTCAACCTCTAGAAAGAGGAAGTACTTGCCACCGATGTACGGAGCCTCGTTTTCGACAACCGTTGTTTTGACGCCTGTGACTTTCAATTCACTACCCTCGAGATGCTTTTTGCGAACCGCGCCATCTATCGAAGAGTTGCCTTCGACCGCAGCTTGGCGGGAGTGTATACCTGTTGGCCTTCTCGGGAATACGGTTGACGGCAGACGAGGCAGGCGTCTGATCGATTGGCTGAGACGTCCTTTAGGAAAGTGCGTTCAAACAACCCCCGAATCGTAGTTCTTAGCTCGACGAAAGTGGGAAGATCGTTGGACGGTGAGGAACAGAAGATTTTCGTCCTGCCAAAAACCGACTGTCACCAGTCACCTGAATCTGCCAAACGGAGCGAATAACTAATTGAGCATTCTGATCGTTCTTGCGGCTCTGGCTATGATCGGATTTGGCCTGCCGGCTGGTGTGCTATCGGTGGCGTGGCCATCGATGAGCGCAACGCTCTCTGGGCTTGGATACGTTGCCTTCACCGTGGCTCCCGACTGGTGGTGGCTGCTCGCTGTATCGGCAACCGCTGGAGCGGGACACGGCTACTTGGATACTGGAATGAACCTGTACGCAGCCACCCAGTTGAGCGCGAGAGCCACCAACTGGATTCATGCGTTCTTCGGAATTGGTTCACTTGCAGGATCGAGTCTGATGACTGGAATTTTGCTGATTGGAATAGGCTGGCAGTGGGGTTATGTGATTGTCGCCGCACCGTTTTTAGTGCTGATACTTGGATTCGCTGTTACCCGCGGTAGATGGCACGCCGGGCAGGCCGAATCGGGTGAAGTTGTGAAGAGTGCTGGAACGTTCGAGACGCTTCGGGTGCCGGCAGTGTGGATGGGTGTCGCAGCGTTCGTTCTGCACACAGCAATCGAAGTGGCTGCAGGTGTTTGGTCGTTCACGCTGCTAACTGAAGGTCGTGGGTTGTCGATCGGTACGGCAGGTGTTTGGGTTACTGCGTACTTTGGCGGAATAGTCGGTGGAAGAATCGCACTGGGTACGTTCGCCGACAGGATGTCGTTGGTGACATTGCTCAGAATGTCAGGAGTTCTTTCGTTGGTCGGAACGTTACTGTTCTGGCAGTTCACAGTTGTCGAATTGAGCTTTGTCGGATTAGTGCTTTTGGGATTCGGCTTGGGCCCAATTTTTCCTACGCTCGTATCAGCAACGCCGTCTTATGTAGGTAAAAAGCACACACAGAATTCGATGGGAATTCAGATGGGCGCATCGGCGGTTGGCGGAGGCCTGCTTCCTGCTGGAGTAGGAATAATCGCTGCTGCTGTGGGACTGGAAGCCGTTAGCGTTTCGCTAGTAGTTGGCGCCGTGCTGATGCTGATCGTTCTATGGATGTTCGACCGATTCGTTCGGTAATTATCTGTTGTTGAATACCGACTAGCGTGCGCGGGCTGGTTTGGTGGCTAATCGAACCCGCTAGTTACGATGCTTTCTGGCTTTAGGCGGATGATGCCTCGTTCAGGGCGATCGTTTCTGACGGTTTCCATGTACGGCTCGAACTCGTCACCAAGTTTGTACTTGCGGACTATTCTGGTTGTGACTTCGTGAGGCGAGTTTTCGGTCCACATCTCAGCGATTCCACTTACCGAGATATAACGTCCGTTTGGAGCATCGATCACCCCTGTGCAGCGTGGGTCCCGTTGCAAGTTCTTCCACTTGGCAGTCGTTTTGGTAGTCGAGATAAGTAGTTCGTTGTCATGCCAAATGAACCAGACTGGCGACAGCTGGGGTCGTCCGTCCCGGCGAATCGTCGCAAGAACCAAGTTCGTTCGCTCAGCGAGATAGTTCTCAGCTGAAGCTGTGAATTGGGCGCTGCTCATGGGATTATTGGCGGGTCTATCGCCGCCACTAGCGCAGCGCAGTGACCGAGGGCGTGCTCCTCGTTCGCCCCTTCGCACAGCATAACCATGTTGCCGTAGATGGCATAGCCGCCATATAGGGCTTGCACCGAACCGCTGCCGTGCGAGGAGGGGGCTGCAAAATATGCTTTGCGATCTTTCAGACCTTCGTCCCATGTGGCGTCTTCTTCGTCGAGTAGCGCCGTTTCGCCAGAGCCTTCGATTGCGTATTCGGTGCCGAGTTCTACGGCATCCGCGTGCGACTCGTAAAACCGGATTTCATATTCTTTGGCGACCGTTCCTGAGGGAGTCCAGAATCCGAACCATGCTGCGGTTGCCCCGGGAAGTTCAGTGACATCGTATTCAGTGTTGGACTTGAACCTCACAGCCTTGAAATCGTCGATAGTGAAGATTTTTTCCGACGGCGTGATCTTCACGAAAGCGTCTATTTGCGATTGAGCAGGATCATCCGATCCACACGCTGTGAGTGCGATCATGAGGAGGATGGCGAGGGTTGGTAGTACGTAACGGGTACGGCTCAATGGGCGATTGCTTTCACATGCTAGGTGCTGTTGGTTTGTGGTCGGAATGGTAACTGGTGCGTCGAGTTAGAGGCGTTTGTGGTGTGGTTATGCGAGTAAATTTCCAATATGAGCATTACCGCAAGCTTGATACCGCATCCGGTGTGCGGCGAGCAATCGCATGGATAGATTGGGTGGGAAAAGGTCTCAGTTACAGTAGATGCAGCAGACTTAAGATCCGCTAGCAAGGAATTAGTGCTGTGATTCTGTTCAAGAAGCGATTTGTCGACCAGATTCTTTCAGGTAAGAAAACTTCAACTCGCCGTGTCGGAAAAAAACGCTGGAACATCGGTTCCAGCCACCAGCTGAAACTAAGTTTCTTCACCAAACCGTTCGCAATCGTTGAAATTCTTGGCGTTCGTCAAGAATTTCTCGGTGATATATCGAATGCTGACGCCAAATCGGAAGGGTTCAGCACTCCGGCAGAATTCATTGCGTCTTACAGAGAGATACATAATCTCACCGAACTGGACGACATATCAAACACTTTAGTGTGGGTTGTCGACTTCAGACTAGTTGAGTGAACTGACAACTACATTTTCGCTTCGGTTGCGAAAATTGGTCGGGGTGCTCGGATTTGAACCCTGAAACCGTAAGTTCAAACTACTATCGTTTTGAGTTCAATTCCTACTTAGAAATGTCTCGTGTTGTCCGTTGTTGTCCTATTTCGTCTGCTACATAAACTGCTACATAAATTAGTTCCGAATTCGCTGAGGTTCCAACTGTCAGACCTGAGCTAGTGAGACTTTTATGAGGTCTTTACATAGGGGATTGTATTCCTTCGTAAGTCGAGCTAGGCTGCCGGCATCGCACGATGAGCGCTGCGTAGTCGGAACCAAGTTCCGACTGATGGGTATGGGAGAAATGATTTGGCAAAGATTTATTTACCGGCACGGATGTTATTCCTCATCCTGGCAGCAATTACGCTGACATTTGGAATAGTTTCCTCAGCGTCCGCGGGCGTGACTCCAGAAACACACGATTTCGGAGTTTTGAATCCGGGGGATACCTCCTCTGAGATAACAAAGACGGTTGATGTTCCAGCGATTTCACCACTGCTGGATTTCGTGATGCTAGTTGACCTATCCGGTAGCTACAGAAACGACTTGCCGAACATAAAATCGGTCGCTCCTGGTCTCTGGGACACTCTCAAAGGCCCCCCGGCTGACCCGAGAGATTTACAGACTGGGTTGACTTCATTCATAGATTTTCCACAATCACCCTGGGGTGGGCTTTCGGACTATCCGTTCAGGCTCCACCAGGATCTGACGTCGGATAAAAGCAGCTGGACTACCGCGATCAACGCCATGTCGGCAAGTGGTGGAAGAGATACTCCTGAAAGCCAGTACGAAGCACTTTTGCAAACTGCAAATCAGATTTCGTGGCGTGCAACCTCAACACGGGTTATCGCGATCACCACAGACGCAGCATTCCACAATGACACAGACAGTGGCGGAACTTACCCGGGGCCATCTCAAGCGGCAACGATTACTGCATTGAATGCCCAGGGAATCAAGGTGATAGCTATTAAGGCGCCAGGTGCCACCTCGCAAATGGATGCGATAGCGTCTGCCACCGGCGGTGCAGTTGTATCGTCCACTAGCACTAGCTCGGACATTGCTAGCGCAATTCTCACAGGGTTGGCGGCACTTGAGGACACTGTTACGGGGTCACTTATTTCTTGCGACCCGGCGGCATCTCCGGTGCTGAATTTGACTCCAGGTTCTGTGTTGAATGTTGAGGCTGGTGGATCGGCTACATTTGCGGAGTCGATAACCGTTCCAGTAGGAACAGCACCCGGTACGTACGAATGTGATGTTGAATTTACGTGGGGTGAAACCGGCGTTGGAATTCAAACCATCAGCTTTGAAGTTCCAATTCCGAACACGCCGCCGCAAATCACAGTTTCGCCGAGCGTGACACTGGAAGCGACAAGCGCTGCTGGGGCCGAATACTTATGGTCGGCGACAGCGTGGGATCTTGAGCAGGGTGACCTCACCGGATCAGTCATCTGTGATTACGCTAGTACAACGTTCCCACTGGGCGCGCCGACTGTTGTTAAGTGCAGCGTTATCGATGCAGGTGGATTGTCGGACGCCGACGAGTTCACTGTGACCGTCGTAGACACGACTGATCCACTAGCAACCTGCGACGAAACTGCTAACCCTTCAGGCAAAAACGTGCCTAAGGCGGGCAAGAATGCAGGTAAGAGCGGTCAGAACCCGGATGGCTTCTACGTACTTGGAGGTTCAGATTCTGCTTCAGGAGTCGCTTCGATAGTTGTTGTCGATGACGTTAGCGGAACGGTTTTCGGTCCATGGCCTGTTGGCACAACAATTAAGTTGACTCAGGCTGAGGGCGCAACTCCGGATGCCAAACCTGGATCAGGTGACATTGATTGGAAGGTGAAGACAAATGGTGATGCCACAGTAGTTGTGACTGACCAAGCCGGGAATAGCTCTGGCGCAGCTTGTCTGGTGCCTAAGCCTGCAAAATAATCGAACCTAGTTCGACAAATATTGAACCCCTGACTGAATGGTCAGGGGTTCTTTTGTTAACTGGTCTCGGGTGACAAAAGCTTCAGATCGACCGGCAGTGCACTCCGTCTACCACATAACGGATTACGACCAAAACTCGTAAGAAAATGACATCGCTCAGATTTGGTCAGTTACCAAGCAACGCATCCATTGCCGTAGCCGCTATGTGCTGACTGTTTGGGATAGCGTGGGAGTAGATAGCCATTGTGAAAGCAGGGGTTGAATGCCCAAGCATCGAACTCACCAACGGCACTGGTACGCCATCAGCCAGCAGCAGAGACGCGGCAGCGTGACGCAGGGTATGGAACTGCATCATTGGCGGTAGACCAGCCTCTTTGAGGAGCGGTCGGAAGTACTGTTTGAGAACTTGCCTTCGGTTCAGTGGTTGCCCAGTCTCAGTAACGAATACCAAGTTCATTCGGTTAGACCACTTGCTACCTAGTCGCAGAGCGTCTTCGTTCTGTTTGATACGTAACCGCTTAAGAGAAGCTGATGCTGTCGCCGTGAGTGTCAGAGTCCGCACTCCGCTGGGTGTCTTTGGTTCGACTAGTTCGGGTTTACCGTCAAGGTACTGCAACGCACGATCTATTCGTAGTGTGGACGGTTTGTCTGCGTTCTCAGAGAGTGATAGGCGATCCCACGTGACCCCTTGCAGTTCGCCGACTCTTGCACCAGTCGTAACAGCCAGCGCAATGATTGCTTCGCTCCTAGTTCCAACTGCTACATCAATTAGTTTGCGAGCTTCGCCCGGTGTGATAACCGTAGGCGGCTTACGAACTATTTTTGGTAGATCAGTAGCAGCGATCAGCGCAGCAGGGTTGCGACTAATCCAGTCTCGTCTTACCGCCCAGTCGAATGCCTGTTTCAATGCAGCGTGCATGTTGCGGATTGACTTAGGCGAGATCGTCTCTGAGCACGTCTTATATAGCTGTTCAAAGTCTGACGGTGTGACTTTGGAAATCCTCAAAGTCCCTATGTTTGGGAGTACGTGTTTGCCGAGCGTCAATTCGTACCCCTGAAATGTAGTCGGTCTAACAGTAGGTTTCTTAGCTTCTAGCCACAGCGTAATGAGTTCAGTGATCGTCATACGCTTGGGTAGTTGGATACCTTGTGACAGAGTTGCCCTAATCTCGTCTACCTTGCGAACAACATCAGCCCGCACTTTGGCGTAGACAACTTTTCTGCGACCACTCGCCACGGTCACTGCACCGACCCAGTAACCGTCTGATTTGCGCTTGTATATCGACGCTTCGTTCTGTCCGCGTGTTCGGTTAGTTGTCACGGCCGGTCTCCTTTTGCTTCTCTGCTTTTTGCCGTTCGATAAGTTCCATAACCTGCAGTGCAATCTCTCTAGCGTTTGCCGTTTGCTGTTCGGCCTGAACTCGCTCGGCCTTGCACTTTTCGGTGTTGATCTCTTTCATAACTCGGTTCCCGATCTCTCTAGCCTTGTCCTCTTGTTCATCAAGCGAAAGCGATTCCCAGATCGGCGCATCCCTAGCGGCCTCCCAGAATTGAACGGGATTCGTGATTGGGGGGTAGGAAACCCCGGATGGACTTACATCGATGAAATCAACAGCAGACTCACCCGACTTCGCCACAAACTCAGTCTGTTGTTCGGCGTAGGCCCGGAACCAGAGCAAAGCCCTAGTCGTTGCCTCGCAGCTTCCAACTAACTCAGGAACAACCTTGAGTAACTGAACGTAAAGCGTTTTGACCTCATCGGAAGTTGGCGTTATGCCCATCCTGACACCAGGGCCAGTAGGCCAGATTGGTTCAGCGGTGTATTCCGCTTCGATAAGCACTTCGTAGAGAGTCCATGCCGGAGCCGTAACGGATTCTGTCAACGCGACAATCACATCCAGCGGCCACGTATCCGCAACCGATTCGTGCCCTGACGGTAGTACCGATTGGCCTGGGTTGAATACATAGGCAATAGCGGCGACTGCCATCTCTCTCGCTGAGTAGGCAACTGCCAATCCGTAAATGTTTGTGATCTCAATGTCTGTCGCCTGTTCCGGGTCGAGGTGAATAAGAGCGTTCAGTCTTGCGACCCACATCGCTTGTCGCGTTGTTAGTCGTTTTCCACCCGCGAATGCTCGCATAGCGGTTTGCATTACGACCGGGAGTTGATCGGTCGAAAATTCCAGTTCGTAAGAGTCGTTGACCGCGAAGATTCCGGTATGCCAAGGATTGTCGAGCCACTTTCGGGACTGGGCGTCGCGAATCGCCTTTATGTACCCCTTTGACGTAGAGGACGCCTCAGGAGCTTCCCAGTTAAATTCTTTTTTCCATTTTTCTCTACCGCTCCACACCCGGTCGTGTATTTGATCTTGTGAATCTGTCGGGTAATCAGACAGCACCAAGGCATAGATGTGGAAGCCTTTTTTCCTTTTGAGCGAGAAATGACCCTTTGACGGCATATTTTTGTCTAACCTCTCTTGCATAATCGGCTGGCAAGTACGATATGAGTATCTACTCTGTTGGTGTTCCGGTCAACATTCCGGAACAGAAAGAGACAGGTATGAATTCACAATTCAGCGGTTACCCGCCGCTTATCAGTGTTACCGAAGCTCAGAAGATGCTCGGAGGCAGAGGCAGAGGGAAGATATACGCACTACTCGCTACTTCCGAGCTTGATTCAGTAAAGGATGGGAATAGGCGGCTTATCTTGACGGCGACCCTGCTCACCTATGTTGAATCTCTCAAGGTCAAAGGCGAAGGTCATTCAAATGAATCTGACTAGCCCAAACCAGAGATTTAACCTCGTCATCCACCAGTTGTTTCAGAAAACTCCCAGTGAGTTGGCTCAGATTCCGGATGGTGACTGGTTGAAAATTGAACTATTGGAGATTGCTGTCTCGGAGGTTATTGCAGGTGATGACTGTGGTTAACCGATTCACTGTCAGCTCACCTTGTCCGATATGCCAAGGTCACAACCGCAATCCGCGAGGGCAAGGCACACGCTGTTACGGATTTCTGTCGAGCGACAGAAAATATGCCAACTGCACCCGATCTGAGTTCGCTGGTGATTTGCCTCAGAACCACGAGAACGACACATATGGGCATCTGTTGGTAGGAAGTTGCAGGTGTGGTGAATCACATGGCTCTCCAACGTGGCCCGAGCGGAGCAACGTATCAGCTCGTAAACAGCCGTACTCAAACAAACCCTCAGATGATTCGATCATCTATGAGTACCAGTGGGCGAGCGGTGAACCTGCTATCAGGGTGATTCGGACTCCCGAAAAAGACTTCTATCAACAACACCTAGACGATTTAGGTAGTTGGGTTAACGGGACAGGTGCTATAAAGCCACCGCTGTATCGACTGCCTGAGTTACTAGCTGCTGATACTGAACGAACTGTGTTGCTCGTTGAGGGCGAGAAGGACGTAGATCAAGCAATTCAGGCGGGTCTGGTCGCTACAACGAACTCCAGAGGAGCAAAGGGATTTCAGCAGCACATGGTCTCGTGGCTTGCTGGTCGCAAGGTTCTGATCATTGCAGACAACGATTCAGCAGGAATCGAAGGCGCTAACCGAAAAGCGGAACTGCTTCGCCCACACGTCAAAAGCGTGAAGGTAATTCAGTGTTTGCCAGGACTAGAAGAAATCGAAGGCGGAGACCTTTCTGACTGGCTCGAAGCGAAACGTAGTGTCACCGAGCTCAAGGAACTAGCAGCGTCGCTACCTGAATGGCGACAAGCATCAGCGACAACGAAACTAACGCTATCGAAGTTGTCAGATTTTTTAGTTCAACCGGAGAATGAGATTGCTTGGTTAGTTGATGGCTGGATGCCCATGGCGGGATCGTCAGCAGCCATAGCTAAACCAAAGGTCGGTAAATCTACGTTTGCTAGAAACTTAGCTCTGGCCGTTGCCAGCGGTTCAGATTTCTTAGGTCGCCCGACTCAGCAGGGGCCGGTCATATACCTCGCACTAGAAGAGTCTAATAGACGTGTACGCGAGCAATTCCGGCGCATTGGTTGCACCGGACTAGAGCCGATATACGTTCACACTGGCCCTGCTCCTCTGAAGCTGTTTGAAGAGTTGTATCCGTTCATGGAGTCGCTCAACCCAGTACTCGTGGTGATCGACCCTCTTTTTCGGGCGGTTCGAGTGCAAGATTCATCCGCCTACGCAGAGATGACGGCCGCTTTCGATCCGATACTTCGCTTGGCGCAATCGACTGGCTGCCACGTTCTCGTACTTCACCACGCTTCAAAAATGGCAACGGATGCAACCAATGCTGCGCTCGGCAGTACAGCTATAGCGGGATCGGTTGATTCGATATTCCACCTCAACAATCTCGCTGGCGAGCGAACCATAGAAGCGGTTCTTCGTGAAGGTGATGCTTCTCCAAAGGCTGTGCTTACGATTGATCCTGAAACTGAGCAGATTTCGCTAAGCGGCACAGTGGAGGAGCGAGAACGGGGCAAGGTACGTGATGCCATTCTCGAAATAACGGCAGACGCATGGTTACCCGAAGATAAAATCACGGATGGAGTCGAAGGTCGAACCACCTATATCCGGAGTGAATTGAGGAGCCTTGTCGAAGACGGAAAACTTGCTAAAGAAGGCAAAGGCGGGAAAAGTGGCAAGTTCCACTACGCCGAATACATGTTTTCCTGTTCCGAACCTTACTTACTAGATACGGAACAACAAAACAACAATCCTGAACAGGCGTCATCGAATCAGCTTCACCGTGATAACCCTGAGCAAGAACCGTTGCCGTTCGCTGATTTGTCTCCTGCTGAGCCTGCTCAATACCACTAGCTATCGAGCACTCGCACTTCGCCCACGATAGCAGGCTGACTCTGGGCTGAGTCCAGCATCAGTCGTAACTCGTTCTCGGTGAAACTCTGGAGTGCTTCCACGTCATGGGTTACCGTGGATTCAGACATATCAACGAACATCCTGAGTGTTTTACCGAGAAGTTCGTAGCTTCGGACTCGATTGCTCTCGGTCTTCGCGTTCAAAGCCAACTCACGAAGGCCAGCGATCACGAAACTCCGGTCAACCTGGTCTGCTTCCACCTGAGCAGCCTCTAGTGCAGCGATCTCATCCTGCACGTCAACACAAGTCAACAGCCTTGAACCTTGCTGCTTAGCCGTATGCACAGAGTAGCCAGCCCGTTCGGCGGCTTTAGTCGCATTGCGATCTACTAGGAACTCTCTGGCGAACGATTGGCGTTTTGTTTGCAGCATCTCAGTATTTTAATTGAGATTTGGAATCAGCGATCCAGCTACATCGCCCCCTACCTCCATACAGGCGCCCGCACGTAACCCAGTCGTGCATGTCTGCGTGTGAGCCACACGAGTGATTTCTGTCCACATTTTTGATGGTGTTTCAGAAGACCGAATCTCGAATCTTTACCGTTTCCTGACTCGATATTCTTAGAACTCTATTGGGTGCTCGTTAAGCTGCTGCACATGTACAGCGGAAGACGTTTGTACGATGAAATAATGATTAGGTTAAATATGACGCACGCACGATCGTTACTGATTCCGAAGGTGACCCAGTCAATCAAGGGCAGCATGATGATGCTGGCGATGATGGCTGTCACTGCCGGAGTACTCGTAGCCGGCACAAGTCCGGCTCTCGCTGCTGGACCGGACGCAATACGTTCGGGATTTGACAGCAACACACTTGCCCGAAACGACGATGGCTCTACTGGATTGGTACCAATTGGCTTCAGTTCAGACATCGACTTTTTCGGCACTGAATACAGCCATCTCTACGTCAACAACAACGGAAACGTCACATTCGATGGGAGCCTTTCGACGTATACACCGTTCAATATTTCCACAGCAGGACGAGTAATCATTGCACCGTTCTTTGGAGATGTGGATACCAGTTCGAAGGGTGAACCCGTCCGGTACGGGTCAGGTACTGTCGATGGACGACTTGCATGGGGTGCTACTTACGAAAACGTAGATTGCTACGCTTCATGGACACCGCGCACGAACGCCAACTCGTTTCAGGTAGTCTTAATCGAACGATTCGACACAGGTCCTGGCAATTTCGACATAGAGTTCAACTATGATCAAATCCAATGGGATGCTGGTCAAGCCAGCGGAGGAAACGCTGACTGCCTGAATGGTTCACCAGCTCGTATTGGTTACTCGAACGGTGACGACGTGTCCTATGAACTGCCTGGTTCAGCCGTAAACGGGGCCTTTTTGGACAATGGTCCAGCAAGTACTAGCTTGATACAAAATAGCCTTAATAGCGGTCACGACGGTCGCTACGTATTTAGCGTAAGAGAAGGTGACGTTCTACCACCTGAGCCGACGAATGAGGCTCCAGACGCAGATGCCGGCCCAGATCAAATTGGAGTTGAGGCGACTTCTACCTCGGGTGCTGAAGTTACCTTGGACGGAACAGGATCGAGCGATCCTGATTCAGATCCGATTACCTACAGTTGGACCGGCGGTGGTATTACCTTTGACGACTCAACGAGCGCAACCCCAGTTGGTACATTCCCAATTGGTTCAACAGAGATAACTCTTACTGTTGATGATGGGAATGGCGAGACCGACACGGACACAGTCGTGATAACTGTTGTCGATACAACAGCCCCAGATGTGAGTGCAAGTGTTGTCCTAGACACACTCTGGTCACCAAACCACAAGCTTGTGGATGTTGGTCTGTCGTACAGCGCATCAGATACTGCATCTGACGTAAATGTGGTGGTTACAGTCACCAGCAGTGAAGATGACAACGGTAGTGGTGACGGAAATACTACGGACGATGCCCAGTTCGATGGCGACACTCTTCTACTACGCGCCGAGCGTGACGGTGGAGGGGATGGTCGCACATACACGATTACTGTCACGGCGACGGATGCATACGGAAACAGTTCATCCGATGAAGTAACGGTAACTGTGCCAAAAAGTAAGGGAAAGAAGAAGTAGTTCTTCCTCACTGAAATCCTTAGAGATCGCCTCGGCTTCTGCCGGGGCGATTTCGCGTCTGACATATAGGCATCGGAGATTAGCCAACGCTTTAGTACATTCTCTGCATGAATCCTTGGTCGAAACGTCCCGGCAAGAAAGTCTCCGTCCCCCGCTTCTCCTTGGAGTCCTGGGCGCAGCACATGGCAGACCCGAAGCAGTACGCGAACATGTTGCGAGAACTCGTGCGTTCGATTAGAGAGCAGTTGAAAATTGCTCGCGGAATAAATGTGGGTCAACAACACAACCAATATCAACATTCACTAAGGACTACTGGGGGGCACTAACACAGCAGCCATCCGCCTTTACCAAGCAACAAACCGCTACTGCCATCAAGCCTCGGAGCTATCAGTAACCACAGGCTAGACTCGCCGTATGATCCCGTGGTCACAGCGACCAGGCGAGAAGGTGATCATCACCAGGAGAGCATTAGAGGACCTGGTTCACCATCTTAGGATCTAGGAACGCTCAAAACTGACTAACCCTCCACCGTAAGACCTCTAAAAACATACCGACATATTTTTGGGTATACGGTAGGTTTCGCCCTGTCCGACACGGACGAATATTTTGGAGGGGGAGATATGAATAAATTTTCACTAGTACTGAGGCTGATGGTTATTTCAATAGCCATGATCGCCGCGGTAAGTGTGTTCGATTCGGAAAGTGCTTCTGCAAAGGGGAAGGGCGGAGGCGCTGTTGTTACACACGAAAACATTGACATCGTTGATGATTGCTCAACAAATTCGTACTGGAACTGGTACTGGTGGGTCATAGATGACGCCTGTGAAACGTCAAGTGGTGTAATGCACAAAGTCGAGACTCCAAGTGGGAACACTAACTACATCTGGAGCAACGAAGGAACCACAACGTTCCAGAGGACTTGGTGCTGGTATTACTGCGGCGGCGGATGGGACTGGGTTGAAATCAACAACCAAGAGTTCACGGAAAGTCACAATGAACATATCAAGAAGGGTGAACCTCACGTGTTCAGCTGGACTGAAACTCGGGTTACGACATCCGGGTACATTGCGACTCCTCCAACTTCAGGATGGACTCCGTCTCAGTCAGTTTGTACTACCGAAATCGAGTACCACTACGCAAACGGCAATGTGACCAAGGACATTAACTCGGTCGTGTGCGTTCCCGCGTAACTGATTGTTAATTTCGATCAAGATAAGACGGCATCGAATAGATGCCGTCTTTTTCTTTAACTTTCAATGAGGCAAACAAACTCTGGTTGCTACATTTTCTGCTACAAAAAGACCCCAGCCGGGCGATTGGTCCAACTGAGGTCTAGTTTGAGTCTATGTGGTCGGGGTGCTCGGATTTGAACCGAGGACCTCTTCGTCCCGAACGAAGCGCGCTACCGAGCTGCGCCACACCCCGACTTATCGAGCTTTCTAGATTATAGCGAGCGTGATATCTAGGTTGGGCGTGATGGTTTTGTGGCGCATATTTAAGCGGCATCGTCCGAGCTCGCATAAGGAATGCAAGTACTTCGAATTTTTTCGAGGTCCTGAATCAAGTTCAGGATGAAGTGATTCACGTCCCGAGCGGCAGCCGAGGGATCCGGTGTGGTGAGGTTGGATGGCACGTTCGTATTTGTCGCAACTTGCCGTTGGTCAGCCGTCATTTGTGAACCTCAGGATGACACTGGCGATGCGGGATCTATCGTGCGTTAGTCACTACTGGGCGAAGTGTCACCGCCCCGCCCCGGGTCCCTCTACTTTGGTCGGGACGCGGGAGATGCAGAATCTAGCTAAACCGGTTTTACGATCCAGTCGGCGCCTTCGCCTCGAACTACTCGGCCAGCGTTTTCCATGGTGAACTGTGCTGCGTTCCATTCGGATTCGATGGCTCGTGTTGCGAGGTGAGGCGTAACAACTACGTTGGACATTGTCGGGAGTGGGTTGTCGGCTTCAATCGGCTCGATCTCGGTTACATCGAGACCTGCTGCGAATATTTCTTTCGACTCAAGCGCTCGAATCAGAGCGGTTTCGTCGACCACAGGACCGCGGCAGGTGTTAATGAGGATCGACGTTGGCTTCATCATTTCGAACTCACGAGTCGACATCATGTGTTCGGTGACACGATCGTGTGGAACATGAAGAGTAATGATGTCGCAAGTAGACACCAGCTCGTCGAAGCTAACTTGCTTTGCGCCAGTGGCTGCAACGTAGTCGGCATCGTGATCGACCACATCGTGGTAGACGATTTCGCACTCCCAACCGGCAAGTCGCTTGGCAACTCGTGAACCGATTCTACCTAGCCCGACAATTCCGATTCGCTTGCCGACGAGCGTGTGGAATTCAGCTCGGTCGCCTTCAACTCCAGCCATCCAAGTGCCGTCTTTCACACTTTGGATTTGAACATCGAGCTTACGGTTAGTCGAGAACATGAGTCCGATTGCGTGCTCGGCAACTGCCACAGCGTTCGCTCCGCCATTGTTAGCAACATCAACACCGAGTTCGGCAAGAGCGGCTTTGTCGATGTAGTCAGTACCCGCACTGAACGTTTGGACAAGTTTCAGCGTGCTCAATTTTTCCGCCAACGGTACTAGTCCGCTGTTATGTCCAGCTGGAAGTATCACAACCGCACCCTGGCACTGCTCGACGATATCGTCGAACGGCAATTCACTATCAACAAACCTAATATCGATGCCACCGACCTTAGCGGCTGCTTCAGAAACCTCTTTCATGCGGGTTTCCGATCCGGCGTTATTCGGACCAAGGACTACTACGATGTTCGACATGTTTTGAACTGCTTTGCTTCTGGCTTTTGTGTTTGCTGCGTTGAATATGGCTTAAACGGATTACTAATTAAGCAGTCCGTACGTACGACGGCAGATTATACTTACAAGGTTGGTTCGAATTGCAACTCGTAAATCCGATCTTCACCGTGTCGTACTTCTAGTTAGTTTGACTGAAGTGCGTATAAACCTCGAAATACCTAGCTTCATCCCACGACTACGAACTTGAACTCAGTAACAGTACGCGCTCCCGCAACAACCGCCAATCTCGGACCCGGATTCGACAGCATTGGCATGGCTCTCGATATGTGGAACGACCTCACAGTCACCCGCGGCACGTTCAACGTTTCGACCACTGGTGAGGGTGCTGATCTGCTTCCGCAGGACACTAGAAACCTTGTCGTGACTGGTCTCGAAGCGGTGTACAACCATATTGGTGAACCAGTTCCAGCCCTCCAGTACGAGTGCACGAACCGGGTGCCTTATGCACGTGGCATGGGCAGTAGCTCGGCAGCGATTGTGAGTGGACTAGTAGCCGGATCGGCTATTTCAGGTGCTGATCTTTCGAACGAAGTGCTAACGATTCTCGCTGCCGATATTGAAGGCCACCCCGACAACGTTGCTCCGGCAATCTACGGTGGTTGCACGGTTGGTGTTCGAAATGGCACCGATAAGTGGATTGTCGATCAGGTGAATGTTCCCGAAGAACTTCACGCAGTTCTGTATGTTCCTGAAATGCTCACCAACACACACGAATCTCGTGCTGTGCTGCCTGATCAGATCAGTCGAACCGACGCGGTTTTCAACATTGGTCGAGCAGCCTTGTTGGTGAACGCGCTTTCATCAGGTCGGCTCGAATTGTTGAAGTACGCCACTGATGATCGACTTCACCAGCCGCATCGAACCCAAGCGTTCAAGGCATTGCCTCATTTGATTAAGTCTGCCCTCAAGGGCGGAGCGCACGGTGCATTCTTGAGTGGCGCTGGTCCATCAGTGCTGGCTCTAGCTACCGGACGTGAAGTGACGATTAGCTACGAAATGTCGGAAACTGCTCGGACGTTCGGCGTTGCGGGTAAGCCGATGATCATGGCTATTGCTCACGAAGGTGCCTCTGTGGTTTCGAGCTCATGACCACCAGTTCTGAAACAGAACGACGACCGGTTGTTGTACAGAAATATGGTGGAAGTTCGCTTGCCACGGCCGAACACATTCACAACGTTGCAGCGCGTATTCGATCTAGGAAAGATGATGGCGTCGACGTAATTGTTGTCGTTTCGGCAATGGGTGATTCGACAGACGAGTTGATAGCACTTTCCGACGCTGTCACCAAAGGTCAAACCCCTGATGCTCGTGAGATGGACACGCTTCTATCGACGGGTGAATTGGTTAGTTCGACGCTGATGGCGATGGCTCTGAAGGCTAGCGGTTACGATGCGATCAGTCTGAGCGGAATTCAGGCTGGAATTAAGACCGATATGGTCCACGGATCGGCACGAATCGCCGACATAAAAACTGAACGCCTGCGCCGTGAGCTAGACAAAGGGCGAATCGTGATCGTGGCAGGATTTCAGGGTCTTGCTGAATCTGGCGATATCACGACTCTGGGTCGAGGTGGGTCAGACACTACAGCGGTTGCATTGGCAGTTGCCGCCGAAGCCGAACGTTGCGAAATTTACACAGATGTCGATGGTATCTACACCACGGATCCACGACTAACCGACAAAGCGCGAAAACTTACTGAGATCAGTTTCCAGGAAATGCTGGAAATGGCTGTCCTCGGTGCAAAAATGAACCCGCGCTCAATCGAACTCGGTGCCGTTTACGACATGCCGGTGTACGTCGCATCGTCGTTTTCAAACGAGCCCGGAACGCTTATCCACGGAGGAGAGCAAACAATGGAAGTTCGCAAGGCAGTTACCGGTATTGCCGTTGATCGAAACGTCGGCAAAATCACCGTTCGAGGTGTAGTAGACCGACCCGGAGTTGCAGCAGGACTATTGCAACCGCTTGCCGATGCTGGCGTGAGTGTCGACGTTATCGTCCAAAATGCTAGCTCGGACGGCACCACCGACTTCACTTTCACAGTTGCTCAGGCAAGCGTAGATAAAGCTGCCTCAGTGCTCGATAACGACTCCGACGTTGAGTACGCCGAAGTCGTGACTGGATCAGACCTCGCTAAAGTAAGCATTGTCGGCACAGGTATGGAAAATGCGCCCGGATATGCTGCCAGAATGTTCTCGACACTATCCGAAGTTGGTGTGAACATCGATATGATCACCACTTCCGAAATTCGAATCACGACTATCATCGAGCGTGATCAAGTTCAGAAAGCCGTTCAGGCGCTGCACGATGCGTTTGAACTCGAAAAAACTGAGTAGACTCAGCTTGGTTTAGTTCCCGTCGGTAAAAGAACTTCAGCACTGAAATCGTAATTTGACCCAGCCGTACCTAAGCATCGTGATTCCTGCCTACAACGAAGAGGTTCGGATCGCGTCGACCGTCAAGGCACTGACTGACTATCTCGGTGTTTGGGCTGGCGAGTCTACGGGTACATCTGGCGAACGAACTTGGGAGCTAGTTGTCGTGAGCGATGGCTCGACCGATTCGACTGCCAGCATCGTTTCTGAGATCAGCTCTGCGGACGATAGAGTTCGCCTGATCGACGCCCAGCACGGTGGCAAAGGCGCTGCTGTCCGCCGAGGTATGGACGAAACAACCGGTGAATGGCGATTCCTGTGCGATGCCGATCTTTCGATGCCTGCCGACAATCTAGGCAGGTTCTTTGGTGGCTCAGGTGCTGCCGAAGGTCAACCGGCATACGACGTTGCAATCGGATCTCGAGAAGCCCAGGGTGCGAAACGGTTCAACGAACCTCGCAGCCGTCACATTAAAGGCCGTTTGTTCAACTACGCAGTGAAGGTTCTTGCACTTCGAGGGATAGAAGACACTCAGTGCGGATTCAAGCTGTTCTCGTCGGAAGCGGCAAAAAAACTGTTTCCACATCAGTCACTAGACGGTTGGGCGTTTGACGTTGAGTTGCTCGTGATGGCTAAAAACGCTGGATTCATTGTCGGCGAAGTTCCGATCGATTGGTACTACGGTGAGGGATCGAAAATGACCCTCTCAAAAGGCGTACTGGCTGTGTTGGATGTTGCGCGGGTAGGCGTGAACAATCTATTCAGGAAGTATCGAGTCGTTGAGCGGAAGGGGCAGGTGTGAACATGTTTTCTAACCCTTCAACTGACGATATTCGCACGATTCTGCGAGACTCAAAAACGATTGCCGTAGTGGGTATTTCTGAACGGGAAGACCGTGCCAGTCGGTACGTTTCGGAATATATGCAGCGCGAGGGCTATACGATCTACCCTGTGAATCCCAATCTTGATTCATGGAACGGGTTGAAAGCCTACGACACGGTTGCTGAAGTGCCCGTAAAAGTCGATATCGTCGATGTATTCAGGCGTTCATCGGAAGTTCTACCCCTTGCGGGGGATGCAGTAGCCGCTGGAGCGAAGGTAATGTGGCTTCAGCAAGGCATCGTGAACGAGCAGGCAGCGGAGATCGTATCGAACGCAGGAATCACCATGATCATGGATTCCTGCATTATGGTTGAGCACAAATCTATGAAGATGGGCTTTTAGGGTTGGTCGAAGAAACCAAACATATTAGTGAGAATCCTTTCAAGGTTGCGATCGTTGTACCGACTTACAACGAAGCTGAGACCTTGCCCGTACTTATTACCCAAGTGCTTGAACAGAACATCGAGGGCCTCGGATTCATAATCGTCGATGATGGCTCACCAGACGGTACTGGCGATATTGCCGATCGCCTGGCTGATGAGTTCGACGGTGTATTCATTGTTATCCACCGCGAAGGAAAGCAAGGACTCGGTACTGCCTACATGGCCGGCTTCCAGGCAGCACTCGACGCTGGTGCCGAACGAATCGTCGAGATGGATGCTGATCTTTCGCACCCTCCTGAGGTCTTGAATGGCTTGATCGGCGAACTTAACAATGCCGATGTAGCGGTTGCCTCCAGATATGTTCCGGGTGGTGGAGTTGATCCGAATTGGAGCTGGGGACGTCAGCAGATCAGTTACTGGGGCAACGTTGGTATCAGGATGATTCTCGGACTAAAGGTCAAAGACGCCACAGCTGGATTCAAAGGATTCCGTCGAAAGACCCTTGAGGCGATTGGCATCGAACGACTGACACTAAGTGGTTTCGGGTTCCAAGCCGAAGTCGCCTACCGTTGCCAGAAGGCCGGTATGAACGTTGTGGAGCATCCGTACGTGTTCATGGAGCGAACAGCGGGCAAATCGAAAATGTCGTTCGGAATTGTCGTAGAAGCCTTCTTCCATCTTTCTTGGCTGCGCATTCGCGGCTAGCTGCCGATCCGGTCATCGAGCAAACACGATGCAAGTAAACGGCAAGCAATATCGAGCGGTTTGGTGGGACGACGGAGTTGTTAAGTACGTTGACCAACGTCTAATTCCATATCGATTCGAAGTAGCCGAAGCTCGAACGCTTGCACAGGTAGCTGATGCGATCATCACGATGGGCGTGCGTGGTGCGCCGACCATTGGCGTAATGGCTGCCTACGGAATGGCGTTGGCAGCGGAGCAAGGCGATGATCTTGCTGCGGCATATCGCACACTTGCCGAAACCCGACCAACAGCAGTGAACTTGAAAGTTGGACTCGATCGGGTGATGGGCGATGATGCCGCCCAAATCCTTTCGGATGCAAGAGAGTTCGACGAGTCAGAAGTCGCTGCTGCCGAAGCGATTGGCGATCATGGCAACAAACTGATCGTACCGAACGCGAAGATTCTTACCCACTGCAACACTGGTTGGCTCGCCGCCCAAGATTGGGGCACGGCAGCCGCGGTTATTTTCAAAGCCCAACGTGCTGGCAAGAATCCGTTCGTGTTTGCAAGCGAAACTCGCCCTCGTCTTCAAGGATCACGACTAACCGCTTGGGAGATGACCAACGAGGGTGTCGATCACGTTGTGATCGCCGATTCAGCTTCTGCATTGCTAATGAGCAGAGGCGAGATAGACGTCGTAATAACTGGCGCAGATCGAATCGCCGCAAATGGCGATACCGCCAACAAGATAGGCACCTACTCACACGCACTTGCTGCCAAAGCTCACGGCGTGCCGTTTTACATCGCTGCTCCTAAATCGACCATAGATTTAGGTACGCCGACTGGCTCCGACATCGAAATTGAAGAACGAGACGAAGATGAAGTTTTGTCGGTGCGGGGAGTCGATAGCGACGGAATCCTACGATCTGTCAGGATCGCTTCGTCGGAATCAGGCGCTCGCAACCCCGCATTCGACGTGACACCAGCTGATTTGATTGCCGGGATCATCACTGAATCCGGGGTTGTTCAACCCTCGATTAAAGCCATCTTCGCTCATTTGGAGTAATTGGCGCGTTGCACTTGTCGGGTCGGTGGGTATTCAACTTTGCACACCTGAATCACAAGTTCTACTAAGACAAAACCTACGTGCAGACCCACATGAAAAAAGCGGGTTAGCACTGGTCGAGTGAACCTTTAATAGCGATATCACGTCTGTAGTAAAGCAGCGGACACTGCAATTACCCACTGAATTCGAAGAAATATCGAACCACAAGAAAACTCTAATCATGGTTACCCAAAGCCAATCATTCCAATCCCCACGATCCTTCAAGAAAATTGAAGAAGACGCTATCGAGCATGCTCTGGCGGGTCGATGGGAAGAAGCTATCGAAGTGAACCTCGAAGGCATCGACTTGGTGTCGGACAACGTTGGTTGTCTGAACAGACTGGCGAAGGCATATTTGGAGTTGAGCAGGTACAAGGATGCGAAGGCATCGTTAGAAGCTGCTCTTGCCTCGGACCCTCACAACAGGGTTGCCACCAGGCAGCTGGAACGACTTTCAAAGTTGAACAGCAGCGGTATTGCTCGAAGGACATCGGGCGGTACGGCAACTAATTCGGCTTTGTTCATATCTGACCCAGCGATTGCCACAGTTTCAGAACTTAAGAAAGTCGCATCACCAGATGTTCTTGCCGCCGTTTCTCCGGGCGACAAGTTCAAGCTGGTGGTCGACGATACGATCATGTCGGTGACGACCAATGGCGGTGATTACGTTGGCACACTAGAAGTTCGTATCGCCACTCGATTACGCAAGATGATCAACGGTGGCAACAAGTATGAAATTCGAGCCGCAAAGCTGACCGATTCAGAGGTTGTCGTGGTCGTACGAGAGACCAAGCGGTCTGTCGAACAGGCTCGTACTGCATCATTTCCTTCTTACCTTCAGAAGAAAATCGGTGACTTCGATCTTGATGACCCTATGGAAATCAACGACGAACTCCGGATGGAAGATGACATGGACGAGTTCGCACCGGCTCCTGTCGAGAGCGAGTCGATGAAGTCGATCATGCGAGGCGAATTCGGCGGGGCAGCCGAAGATTCCAGCCTGAAGTTCTAA
>Ga0315336_1003109_pt1 | contig 23077 bp, 22 predicted proteins | sample ASW5metaG_FD_204512 | JGI IMG/M metagenome (GOLD analysis project Ga0315336, IMG submission 204512) | Ammonia-oxidizing marine archaeal communities from Monterey Bay, California, United States - ASW #5 | ecosystem: Environmental > Aquatic > Marine > Intertidal zone | place: USA: California... | reverse complement strand
GCCGCCGACGAAGAGACCGCCGAAGACACCGAGGTCGCAGCCGCAGCGCCGCGCCCGTCGCCGCGTCCGCGTCCAGCTGCATCGGCGCCCGTTCCCGAAGAGCCCGTTGTCGAAGCTCCGCCCGAGCCCGAAGACGAGAGCCTCGACGACTTCGATCCCGAGATCACCTACGAGATCGTCGACCTCGACACGCCGGAGCCCGTCGACGACAAGAAGAAGAAAGGGAAGAAGAAGAAGTAGGCGGGGCTTTGGTTGGCCGGGGGTGGTTGGCCGGGAGTGGTTGAGACCCGGGTGTAGACGTGGCTCGAGACGTTGGTGCGGACGGGCTGGATCGCGTGCGCCTCGGATTCGTAGGGCGGGACGAAGGTTAGCGGCGGAGGGCTGCAATGGGGAGGTTGTGGACAGGTTCCAGGTCCTGTCTACAGTTAAGGGGGAGCGCTGCGCTTCCCCCTCAACACCCCCTCCTGCTCCTTGACACCCAGGGTTGTGATTCAACCTGAGTCGCGGTGGCGGCGTGGGTGCCAAGCGTCAGGGCGTATTGCTTGGGTCATGCGAGCGCCTGGCTTTGTTATGCGATCAGTGGAAGCCGGTCATCGCGGCGTCTCGATCCTCGAGCCATTGGTACAGATAGGTCTTCTCGCCGTCGTAGTCGGTCCAGTCATTCGCGGTGTCTCGCGCCCCGCCGCCCCATCCGTAGTTCCGGTACTCCGTGCCCCACAGGAACCAGTCCTTGCGCGCTCCCGTGTCGATGAGCGCGTAGTACTCGTCGGCGAGGGCGACCTGACTGTCGAGGTGCAGTGGCCCTCCCGGAGCGCGCATCTGGGCGAAGCGGTCCCACATCTCGGTCGACGCGTCGGGGTCGTCCTGCAGGTGCGCGAAGATCTGGTTGTTCCAGCGGAAGTCGTTGTAGGCGTCGGCTCCCACCCGGGCCGTGTACCAGTTCTGGCCCAGCGCGTGATTGAAGTCCCACGGCGCGTAGCGGAACTCCGGTGCGTCGTTGTCGTTGTACAGATAGGCGTTCTTTCCTGCCGAATCGTCGGACGCCGTGTAGTGCACGAATAGGAACCAGTCCATGAACTCGTCGATGCGGATCCAGTCCGGCGCCACATTCCAGAACGTCGCGGGAGTCGTGTCGGCGGCAAAGGCAACGAGGGCTTCGATGTCGGTCCAGACGCCCTCGGCACCCTCCTTCTTCTCATAGCCGTCGTGCAGGGTTCCCTTGAGGCCGCCGCCTGAGTTGGTGCGCTTGAAGTTGGCGTCGTGGTTCACCGATTTGTACAGGTTCCCTGTGCGACTGAGGCCCATCTGGTCGACGAACTGATTGTCGACGTGGTCGGCGGCGACGAAGAGCCCGTGGTAGCGACCGTCGAGGTACATCACGGCGAAGAAGGTCCGCGGGGTGAGGCGATCTTCGTTCCAGAAGTCCGCCATCTGCTCCCACATGTCGTAGACCAGCTTCTGCCGGATGTAGGCGTTGTCGTCGAAGGTCGTGATGAGGACGAGATGGTCCTTGTTCTTCAGGCCCCACTCGGACGCGTCGAGGTGGTTCTCGTCGGGATCGGGAAACTTGACGGTGAAGCTGTGCTTTGGATATCCGAGGCTCGCCGCGCCGCGCCATTTGATCTCCAGGTCGTGGTGGTTTCCCTCGAACCAGCCCTCACCCGTGGTGTAGACATCCGACAGCGGGCCATCGGCGTTGACGTGAAGTACCGGGAGTCCGTATTCCCGGGTGTAGGTCTCGGGATCGACGGGCTCGTTCCCCGCTGCGAACCACGCATCTGCAATCCAAAGCTCCGTCCGGATGGTCTCGGGGATGTCGGAGCCGGTGATCGAGAAGATCATTTCGACCGGCCCGGCGTCCGCGGTATCGGACGCCAGGGTCGCGACCCAGGTGACCGGGTCGACGACGAAGTCGTGGGTGGAGGTGTGAATTGCGGGAGTGAAACCAGCGCGGTCGACGCCCGAGGTGCAGTCGATGGCGATGGTGATGGTGTCGCCCTCGGTGTGATCGAGGCCCTGGACGGTCGCCTCGGGGTCGCATCGCTCGGCGTCGGGTTCGACGATGTCGTCGTCGTCACCGGTCACCGGTTCGAGCGCCGTTTGGGGAACGCAGGACAGGAGTGCAAAAAACGGGAGGAGTCGCCTCATTGTTCGAGCTGCTCCCGGGCACGCTGGGTGCGTTTGATTCGCGCGCGCTCCGCGATATCGAGCAGGGGGATGTCCCGTTCGAATCGCGCCCGCTCATCGGGGGCGACGCCGGCCCAGTCGATGTCGACCAGCAGCCGGCGCAGGGTCACAAAGGCGTCGTTGAGCAGGAGATGGGTCTGGGGCGCGTCCCGATCGGCGTCGATGAGCTCGCGAAGGGCGGCGACCAGAGCCGCGGTATCCAGGCCGAATCTCGACACGTACACCGCGGTAGCCAGGGCGACGAATTGGTCCTCGATGGTGCGGAATGGGCGGATCCAGTCGGTCCAGCCATCTCCCGGGAGCAGCGCGTCGACACGCACGGCATCGAATCGGATCTCACAGTGGCGGATCTCGGGACAGAACGGCGTCTCGGGCATCAGCTCGCGCCGCGTATCGGCTGCCCGAACGTGGGCCATGCGGAGCAGGTTGCGATCTCCGTCGCGGCCCGTCGTGACGAGGACCAGCATCGAGTCGGCTCGATCGGAGAGCGTCGACCAGATCTTGTCGCCGATGATCTCGTAGCCCTCATCGGTCTCGATGGCCGCCGTCGAGATGGTCGACGGGTGCACGCCATGGGCTTCGGTCGCGCATAGGGAGACCCGCTCGTCGGCGCCGAGGTGGGGAGCCAGCTGCTTCATGGCACCGTCGTAGCCCGCGACGAATGCCCATCCGAGGCGATCGGCATGACCGACGCCGGCAATGACCCGATCGGCTGGGTGGTCCAGGTGACGGGTGCGGTTCCGGTAGTCGACCCACCAGTCTTCGAGTGAACTTTCGGCGCTCGAGGGTGTCGAATGCATCATGACCCGCTTCCTGCCGCTCACATTAATGCTCGCTTGCGAAGGACACCACGGCATCCTGGCCGCTCCGCTCGAGTTTGGACCCTGCGGCGAGGCGTGGTCGGCGAGGCAGGCACGGTTCTTTGCAGCGGATGTCGCAGCGCCATCGATCTCCCGCTGGACCGCTGTGGAGCCTGACTACGAATACCGTGCAGACAGCTGGACGAGTTGGCAACGATGGCGGAGTGACGCGGGAACCCTTCGCTATCTGCACCACGAGGGCGGCGAGAAGGCTTGGTTGGAGGGGCGAGATACCGAGGGACGGATCGTGTACCGCCGCCATCCCGATCGCAAGCCCGAGACGTTCGTCTACGACGAACGACAGCGAGTCGTCGCCGGATGGCGCGGCGGAGATGTCTACAGCTGGGTCTATGGCAAGGACTGTGTCGCGAAGATCATCGATCGGGGCGGCGATGGCTGGGCCGATTCTCGAGCGGTGTGTTGGCTGGATGCCGACGGGCTCGTCACGCACATCGATTCCGACGACAACGCGGATGGGACCATCGATCGCTCCAAGGTCGTGAGATACCCGCGCTCGCCCGAGCCTCTGGGTTGCCGCATGGCCGAACCCGCACCGGATCCTCGACACTTCAGGCCCTAGATTCCCCAACCTCCGCTGAGGTGGATGTTGCTTCCCGTCACGTAGCGGGCATCGTCGGAGATCAGGTACATCGCGGCGTTTGCGGCATCCTCTACGCTGCCCACGTACCCCGCTGGGATCCGCTTCCCCATCTCCTCTTGCTCCTCGGCGGAGGCGCTGCTCACGAATCCCGGCGAGATGGCGTTCACCGTCACCCCGTGGGCGGCCAGAGCGCGAGCCAGCGACTTGACCAACACCAGGATCGCGACCTTGGAGGCGTAGTGGGCGGTGACCATCGGTTTGGCGTGCAGCTGGTCGGCGTCGGCCATGCTGAAGGCGAGGATTCGTCCCCATTTTCTGGTCTTCATGCCCGGCGCGACGGCCTTGGAGAGGTAGAAGACCGGGTGCAGGTTGTTGTCGAACATCGACGCCCATCCCTCTGCTGTTTCGCGGAGAATGCCGGTTTTGTGGTAGGGCCCGGCGCAGTTGATCAGCGCGTCGATCCGACCCCAGGCCTCCTCGACCTGCCGCACCAGGCGAGCGGCCGCTTCGGGGTCGGACACATCGCACTGCACCGGCAACGCCCTGCCGCCCTGGGCGACGATGTCGGTCGCCGTCTGGGCGGCTTCGTCGGCGCTCGTCCGGTAGCAGAAGGCCACCGACCAGCCGTCCTTGGCAAGCCTCAATCCGATGGCTCTTCCGATGCCTTTGGCTCCGCCGGAGATCAGTGCGACGCGATCCATGTGCGCTCCCTGTTACGTGCTTCGATGCACTTCCTTCATGCCATGAATCGCGTCCTCGATCTCGACGCCGCTCTGAAGTTCTTCGCGCTCCTCGGCCTGCGCGAGACGCGCCGCCACGACAGCGAGGGAGGTCGATACACCAATGTCTTCATCTCGACGGGCGATCCGGGCGATCCCGTCGAGATCGAGCTCACGTACAACTGGGACCAGGATGGGGCGTACACCGGAGGCCGAAATTTCGGGCATCTGGCCTTTGCCGTCGACGACATCTACGCACTGTGCGCGCACCTGCAGGAGAACGGGGTGACCATTCTCCGGCCCCCACGGGACGGGCGCATGGCGTTCATCCGATCGCCAGACCAGATCTCGGTCGAGCTCCTTCAGAAGGGCGGTGCACTGCCGCTGGAAGAACCGTGGAAGTCGATGCCGAGCACCGGTTCCTGGTAGATTCCAACGCATGAAACGCCACATCATCGTCACGTTCGCCGCCGGCACATTTCTGACCCTCGCCGCGTGCGGCAAATCCCAGCCTCCGACCCACAATCCTCCGCCCCCTGAACCCGAGGGCCCATCGAATCCACCGATGCCCGTTCCGGACACAGTTCCGGAGAAGCTGCCGACCTGGGACGAGGTGAAGTCCGGGCATCCCGAGGGTGCGACCAATCCCCCGGGTCCGGAGTTGATCGTGACTCCCGAGGGGGATTGCTACAAGAAGTGGGTTGGCGGAATGATCATGCCCCAAGGCCCCCACGGCGATCGGGTCGAGGCTTGCGAGGAAAACTGCGGCACGAAGATCCAGTGCCCGCCCAAGGCGAAGGAGCTCTTGGACGCCTACAATGCCGGAAAAGAGAAGCCGCAACCGAAGTGACTGAGCGCGTCTTTCGGGAGTGGAGAAACCGCGTCGCCGCCGAGTACCGGAGCGCGGCGCTGACGGCCCAGGTGAGCCACTGGATGATCCAGTGCGGGTTCCCCGATCCGCTCCTGCACACCGCCCTCAGGATCGTGCGGGACGAGCTCGATCACGCGTCGCTCTCCCACGAGTGTCTGTTGGCTCTCGGCGGAGAAGACGAGCCGGCCGCCGTCGACGTGAGCCACCTGGCCGAGCCCACACGCGCGGGTCCCCTCGGCGATCTGCTCACGTCCGTGACACGGAACTTCTGCCTCGGCGAGACCCTTGCGGTTCCGCTCTTCAACGCCATGAGGGCGCACACCTCTCACCCCGCGGCGCGCAAGGTGCTCACGCGGGTGCTGCAGGACGAGGCCATCCACAGGGCTTTTGGATGGGATGCGCTGGACGCGCTGCTGGAGTTCGATGCCGATGGGGTGCGCGCCGGAGTCTCCGCGCAGCTGCCGGCGATGTTGGCGTCGTTCGAGCGGAGCTACGCCTTTGCACCGACCCTCGACGACCTGACCGACGAAGAGCGCTCCATGGGGCTGCTGTCCCTGGCCGACTACGCCGAAGTGTTCTGGAAGACGGCCCGCGGCGACATTTCGAAGCGGTTCGCGGCGCGACAGATCGCCGTTCCGGAGCCGTATGGACCTCGATAATCACAGCGAACGCCTGCATGTCGAACGACGCCACGACGGTGTCTTCTGCAAGACGGCGCCCGGGGGCGTCTCAGTTGCGGAAGCGCTGATGTTGGTGCCCTTGCTCGCCGTGCCGGCCACCGGCGGCATGTACTGGTTGGGCGCGCTCCCGATGGAGGTACCCATCACCCTTGCCGGCCTCGGCGCAGTCTTCAGCCTGGCGTTGGCCATGCATCGCCGGAGTGGATCCGAGATCGAAGTGACCCCGCGCTGGGTGACCATCGGCAACCGTGGATACGGCGGCAACGTCGAGGTCAAGTTCGCGCTCGAGGACATCAAGAAGGTCTTCATCGCCAGCCCGAAGGACGACTATTCAGGGAAATACCTCGTCTTTGACGATGGGGATGAACAGACCGCCTGCTTCGCGGGCATCCCAGAGCGCGATCTGGTCTTCGTGCGCGACCTGGTGATGGAGGCCAGAGAGGCCCGCGAGCGGCGTCAGGAGGTCGAGGGCAAGGAGTATCGGTTCGAGCAGGTGGCGCCCGAGAAGATCACCGACCTCGTCGAGCGCTGAACAACGCGAAGATGGCTGCAGCGAACACTCCGCCCTGACTTGCGTGGCCGAGGAGCAAGTGCGCGTTGTCGGTGAACGGGCAGTGGATGTGCAGCGCGATGGCTCCGGCCACGGTTCCGACCAACGCGACCAACATCGTGGCGTTGCGGTCGGCGTGCACTCGTCGATCCATCAACTTGTGAACGATGAGGACCAGCGCTGCCGTCAGTGCGCCAATCGAGAAGCAGGCGATCGTGGCGGGCAGGAACAGGCCGGTGATGTCCGACGCCGGGTGAGTGTGGGGCGCCGGCATCGCAGCGATGACCAGTGGGATGGCCATCGCGGTCGACAACATTCCGTAGAACAGCCCGTTCGGCAGGGCTGCCTTGTACAATGGGCGCGTCGCGGCGACGCTCAGTCCAATGACGGGCCCTCCGAGGGCGGCGAGGACCAAGACCATCAGCTGCGTTGGATACGACTCGAAGTCGGGTCGCAAGCCCGTCACGGCCTGACCCACCGCAATCGCCGTCACGAGCGCGATGAGTCCAGCACCATGCATCCAGGCGGGGACTCGCCGGAATGCCGCAATGGGGCCATTGTCTTCTTCAATGGCTTTCAGGACTGAGGCCTCCATGCCGGAGAGCTCGGGTGGCTCTGCGGCGACGTCTCTGAGAGCAGCGGCCAGGGCGCCGTCGTCGGCGACCAGCTCGCTGCAGGGGGCACAGGTGGCCAGGTGGGCGTCGATCTCCGGACCGGAGGAGACGCCGTCGGCGAGTGCGCGATGGAGGTCAGTACAGTTCATGCTTATGGGTGCGTATGGCCTGGGTTCGACACGGTTACATCACTCTTCGTCAAGTTGCTTCCTGATTCGCTCATACCCGCGATGTGCCCGGACTTTTACGGCACTCAGAGAAGCGCCGACTGCCACCGCGATCTCCGGAAATGAGAGCCCGGCGAACCAGTGCATCTCGATGACCTCTCGTTGGGAATCGGACACCAGGGTCATCGCCTTCTGGATCTGCCGTTGGGCGTGCTTGCGTTCGAGGATCCGCGGCTCCTCAGAGGGGTCGTTTCGGCCGTCGAGATTGAGAGGGGCCTCGGGGCGCCGTCCCTTGCGGCGAAAATACTCCCGCTTCAGGTTGAAGGCGATAGTCATCAACCAGGGTCGAAGTCGGCGCTCGGGATTGAAGTCTCTGGCCGCCCGATGCAGGTGCAAGAAGGTGTCCTGGACCAGCTCGTCGGCGTCTTGGGTCTTGCGGATATCGCGCCGCATGATCCCCTGGAGCGTCGAGGCATACCTCTCGAAGATCTCGGGAAAAGCTGTCTTGTCGCCTGCGACATGCGCGACCATGAGCGCCTCGTCGGTGCGATCGCTCACCCTCTGTAGTGCTCGCGCAGGACCGTGAGCACGCGCTCCGCATCTTCGGTGCGACCCAAGCCTTCCCACTGATGGAGTGCGAGCTCCCACAGCGCTCTGGCCCACTGCGCGTGATGGTGTTCCCACAAGAGGTTGGCGGCGGTCTCGGCCGATTGTGCATTGTCGGGATCGACGGCTCCGGTCTCCTCGAGAAGAGCCCGTGCCAGTCGAAAATGCAGCTCGGTCGAGGGCAGGTCGTTCATGGCGGCGGCGCACGCGGTGAGTCCGAGGTGACAGCCTCCGAGTAGCGCCCGTCGGCCCGATTGCTCGACTTCTTTGCACATGTTCTCGAACATCGAGCGCGCTTCGGGGTAGCGACCCCGGGCCAGCACGACCAGGGTCAGGTTGGCCCGTTGCAGGATCTGGTCGCCGGTCCCGATGCTCTGTCCGATCTCGAGGGCGCGGCGATAGCCGGCTTCGGCTTCTTGCAGATCTCCCCGGAAACGGGCGCTCTCGGCGAGGCCGTTGATGCAGTTCTGTTGACCGGAGAGGTCGCCCGTGTGTTCGAAGAGCCGCAGGGCCTCCAGCGTCAGCCGATCTGAGCCCGCGTAGTCCCAGCGGAGCAACGCGAGCCGCGCGAGCCGCCGCTTGGAGGTGGCCACGCCGGTGAGATTCCCCAGTCCCTGGAAGCGCGCCATCGCCTCTTCGTTCAGGGATCGCGCGCGCTCCAGATCGCCCATCTTCCGGGCCGCCTGGCTCATGCCGTCGATGCACTGGGCCAACGCCAGGGGCGCGTTCACTGCCGCATAGGCGCCGCGTGCCTGCTCGAACAATTCGCGGGCGCGGGCGTACCGGCCCCGACTGTCTGCGATCTTTCCCAGGCCATGCAGACAGTCGCCGACCCCCTCCCAGAGCTTCTTGTCCCGGAAGAGCTTCAGCGCAGCCAGGAGTCGTCGCTCGGCGAGGTCCAGCTCGCCTCGGGCCTGGGCGACCTGGCCCAGACGGCTGTAGGCCTCGGCTTTGAGCTCCGGTTGGTCTTGGCTATTCGCTGCGGCAGATGCCCGTTCTGCCCACGCGTGTGCCAGATGGGGGCGCCCCTGGGCCAGATAGATCCGTCCCCGTAGGAGCCAGCCCGTGATGCGGTTCAGGTCGGTTCCCGGCAGGCCCATTTCGTCCAGGGCATTGTCGCGGAGATCGAGGAGCTCGAGAGCGGCGCGATACTCGCTGGCCTCGCCTTGCCGCCGGGCGCCGACGAGCAGCAGATCCAGGGCTTCCGAGAGCGCGCCGGCCTCGAGAAGGTGGCGGCCCATGCGTCCAGCGATGGTGTTGTTCGTCTCTGGATACAGACTGCGGAGGGTGTTGTAGCAACCGCGATTGTGGTTTCTCCACCGGCCCGAATCGCGCGCCGTGCGTTCCAGGGACTCCCTCAACATCGCGTGCACGAAGGTCCAACCGCTGCTCGACGACCGCATCAATCGCGCGCGGGAGAGGGACTCGGTGAGGTGGGCGGGATGAGGGACGCGCGCCTGTTCGCAGACGGCCTTCCACTCGACGGCATCGACGTTCTGGCCCAGGGCGGCGGCGAGCTCGAGGGTGATCAGCGCCCCAGCGGGATTCTCCTGCAAGATCGGGGCGATTGCGTCTGACCACACCTGATGTAGATCGTCTGGGAGATCAGCGCGTACGCCGGCTTTGAGTCGAAAGCCGCGATCGGTGGGTTCGAGGAGTCCGCGGTTGACCCAGTCGCCGACGAGCTGCACCGCGAAGAGCGGATTGCCGGCGACACGGGCCTCGACCCGATCGGCGAGCTCACCTTCGAGTCCGAGGAGACCGCGAACCAGCTGCGAGGCGTCCCGCGGAGAGAGGTGATCGAGGTCGATTCGAGTGGTCTCTGGCCGCTCGACCAGCTTCTTGAGACGCCCGGTTGTGGTCTCGGCATCTCGAGAGGTCAGCAGCAACATCACCGGCAGATCGTCTCTGAGCTCCAGCAAATGCCGCGCAAACCCGAGGGCGTCGGGCCCCCACTGCACGTCGTCGAGCCAGATGATGACGGGTCGCTCTTCGCAGAGGCGCTCGACCAGGCGCTGCATGAGGATGTAACGCTGGCGGGGGCTCCCGAGTCTGAGGGAGTCGGACTCCGAGCTGGGAGCGATGAGTTCGGTGAGCGCCAACCACTCGTATTCGTCCTCGACGCCCTGACTCAGCAGCACGTTCATCATTCGCTTCTTCACATCGTCGCGCTCGAGGCCCACACAGCGGAGGTGGCTGGCGACCATCCTGGCGAGGCCGTCACCCGGTCCGAGGACCTGGGCGTGCGACGCCTTGAGCACGGTGGCGGCCCCCACCTCGTGGGCGCGCTGACAGAGCCACTGCGCGAGGCGGCTCTTTCCGCAGCCGACGGGTCCCGCGATGCTGACCAGCGTGCGCTCTTTGCGATTATGTACTGCGGCGAGGCTTTTCCAGAGGAGGTCTTGCTCCTGGCGACGCCCGACCATGGCGATGGATCGCAGGCCATAGAGACCCAATCCGGCGCCGGCGAGCATGTTGGAGTGGCCGCTCTTGGCGCGATGGGCGCTCAGCGGCAGCGGTGGCCGGTCGAAACGCCGTCCGCGCTCGGCGGGCAGGGGTGTCGACAACATCTCCTCGACTGTGGATGGGAGCTCTCCGTCCGACCAGAACAGGGTGGTTCGTGCGGCGCGCAGGCCATCGAGGGTGTGGGCCGGCAGCTGGGGCTCGGCATCGTCGGAAACCGGTGGCGTGTAGGTCTCGACTGGGTCTGTGAGGGCCAGGAGCGCCCACGCGGCGTCGGCGGCCCGGCGGAAGCGGCGGTGTGGATTCTTCGCCAAGAGGTGTCTCAGCCACCCCTCGAACCCCGCCGGCATGGCGTGCCTCGGCTCGAAGGCCGGGGCCTCTCGGCTGAGATGGGCCTGCATTACATCCAGCCAGGACCCCTTGTGGAAAGGGGGTTTTCCCGTGGCCATGGACCAGGACAGGCAGCCCACTGCGTACAGGTCGGTCCACGGTCCGTAGTCGCGCCATTCGCCCTGAAGTTGTTCGGGCGCCATGTAGGCCGGCGTGCCCCCGCGCCGTGCGGCTTCGGCGCGATGACCGCCGACCTCGGTGGCATGGGCCAACCCGAAGTCGGTCAGCTTGACCGTGCCATCGTTGCGGACCAGGACGTTGCCGGGTTTGATGTCCCTGTGGATCACGCCGCGCGAGTGCGCGTGCGCAAGAGCCCCGAGGAGGTCGAGAAGCACGTCTCGCAGATCGGGCCATTTCATATGTCCGCGGCGTGATGTGAGGGAGCCGCCGGGCACCAGTTCCATGGCCAGATAGGGCGTGCCGGAAAGGATCTGCCCGTCAGCGAGACGTTCGGCCTCCTGTGGGACCTCGCCGTGATCGAACACCATGACGATGTTGGGATGATCGAGACCGGCGACCGCGCGGACCTCCTTGCGGAATGCGCTTCGGAACGCTCGGTCCTTGGCTCGCCCCTGGGTCAGGACCTTGACGGCCGCCTCGATGCCCTGGACCCGATGCCGAGCCGACCAGATCACTCCCATACCCCCCTTGCCAATTGGCTTGTCGAGGTCGAAGGGTCCGAGCTGAATCGGTGTGGTCAACGGTGGGCGTACTCCCGCGGGGAAAGGTAACAGGCAATCTGCGGAAGGAGGCTGGATTCAATGCACGAGATGCATTCAAAGCACGAGATGGCGGATGAGGCGGGTTTGGAAAGGGCCGCAGGCCCTTCCCAAGCGAAGCGCCGGTAACCGGATCTAAAGGACGGTCATGACTCCGCGCACGGCCTTGAGGACGGCGTAGACCTCGAGGACCATCTCGGCGCTCTCGACCTGAACGCGCACGCGCACCGAGACATACTTGCCCTTACTGGACCTGCGCTCGGTCACCCGCTCGACATGGTGTTCCCCGCCCACCGCGGCCGCCACGGCCGTGACCGTGGCGCTCTTCGACTCCGGCAAAACCACCGCGCGAAACTCAAACATCCCCGGAAATTCATGATGGTTGGCGAGCAGTTCGAGGGCCTGTGCGCGCGCTTCACTGTCGGTGCTCATTCCACCCCCTAATTCGGCGGCGCGCGGGCGACGGGGTTTCGGTGTAGCCTGGGGCCCAGCGGGAGTGCGAGGGATATGAGCACTGACAATGTCACTGGCCTGGTGATCGACGGTAAATACAAGATCACGGGCTTTCTTCGTCACGGCCGAATGGGCGACATCTTCGTTGCCCGCCGGACGGACAACAACGATCGCGTCCAGGTCAAACTCCTGGATCCGAGTTTGTTTGGAGAGGCGGAGGCGATCAAGCGCTTCGAACGCGAGACGCGCGTGACTTCGACGCTGAACCACCCCTGTACGTTGGTGGTGCTGGACTACGGCAAGACCAAAGACAGCCAGCCGTTCCTGGTCATGGAATACGTCGAGGGTGAGCTCTTGTCGGAGGTCATCGAAGACGTGGGCCAGATGGAGCCCAACCGCTGTGCCTACATCGCGGCGCAGATCGCCTTGGCGCTGATCGGTGCCCACGATCTGGGCGTCATCCATCGAGACCTCGCCCCGCAGAATGTGCTCGTCGCAGAAGTGGCGGGGCAGAAAGACGCCGTGAAGGTGCTCGAGTTTGGGCTGTCTCGGGTGTCGAGTGGCAGTGGCGACGAGTCGCTGACCGCCGTGGGCGTGCGCATCGGCACCCCCTACTACATGGCCCCCGAGTACATCGAAGACTACGCGCTCGATCACCGGGCGGATCTGTATGCGCTGGGCATCGTCATGTACGAGATGCTCACCGGTTCGCCTCCGTACACCGGTCGTCCCTACAAGGTCATGGACATGCACCTCAACGCCGACCCGCCTAAGGCCTCGGAGGTCAACACCAATGTGCCCGAGTGGATCGACGCCTTGATCCTCGACCTGCTCGAGAAGGACCCGAATAAGCGCATCCAGACTGCCCAACAGGTCGTCGACCGCATCGAGAGGGGCCTCGGCGAGCGCCTGAACACGGTCCAGCAGTCCATGCCGGCCACTCCGGTGCCCCGAGAGCGCACAGCGGCTCCGGCACACGGCAAACCCGCTGCGGACCCGATTCTCACCCGCTTCATCAAGGACATGATCATCGAGACCAGCCGCGGCGCCGGTCAGATACCCGATCCAGAGCGCGCTTTCGTCGTCGATCGCGTCGCCGCCAAGAGCATCGCTTCAGAGCTGGGCGTGCAGCGCGGCTATTACTGCGAAGTCCCCGACGACCTGAAGGATGGCCTCGGCGATCCTCACCTCTACCGGCACGGGCGCGATCGTCGGCGCTACGTCTTCACGAGTCCCGACGGCAGCGACCAGATCAAGCTGACGACCACCGGCGTCAACGTCGGTATCGAGCTCATCCGCACATCGGAACACCTGCTCGAGCACTACAACCCACTCCAGCCAGACGAGACCGCACTCCTCGAGCTGTGGCGTCAGAAAGACTGGGACAACCTCGAAAAACTCTCGTGGCGAACGCTCATTCAGCAGCGCGGCGCGGCGAGCATGCTCAACACCGGTCTGTTCGCGCGCTTCCTCGGCGGCGGAAAGATCAAGGTCCGCAATACGCCAGCCCTGCTCTTCCACGGCGCTGCCCTCGTCGAGCAGGGAAAGCAGAAAGAGGGCATGGACCAGGTGAACGAGTTCAAGGTGCAGTACGGGCACATCTGGCCGTCGAAGTACCTGGCGGTCGCGCACTACTACGTCGCCATGGAAAAGGCGACGGCCGGCTCCGACGAGCTCGCCATCGATCTGCTGGTGCAGGCCTACACCCTGGAGCCCCTCGAGCGGGTGGCCCGTGCCGTCGAGAAAATGGCGGGTGTGCGCCCCACGAACCAGTACTGGTACGGACAGCGATTCCCCGACTACAACCTCGATGGCGTCGATGGCGGCGGCCAGAACAACAAGCTCTATGAGAGCTTGATGAAGATGGACGAGTCGCAGATGGTGGCCGTGTGTCTGCTCGGCGGCTTCCGTGGCAACGTGCAATATTCGGAGTTCATGCGGCGATATCTGAACTACGCCGCCTGGTTTGGCGAATTTCTATACGAGTTGCACGTCATCACCCACCGCACCGTGCGGGACAACGCCCGGCCCGAACACTACGAGGGTGAGGATCTCGCGATCCAGGCTTCCGCGCCCTTCAAAGTGCTGGAGGACTACCGTGCCTTTGTCCAGCGCGCGATCAAGCCGAGCACCATCCCGACGATCTACCTGATCAACAAGCAGGGATACGTCGTTCACGAGGGCCAGCTCAACGCCACCGACCTCTGGGACGCCGTTGCTCTGGCCGGTGAGCTGCGCATGGAGCGCCTGCAGAACCAGTGAGCGACGGCGAGGGCGCGATTCGGATTCCCAAGGGCCTGCGCTGGAGCTGTCGCAGCTGCGGATCGTGCTGCACGTCGGACTACGATCTCGGTCCTGTCGAGCCGGAGGTCATCGACGACCTGACCGAAGTCGGCATCGGAGCGCTGTGGCCACCGGCATCTGAGGGTTGGTATCAGTTGCGGCAGGATGGCGCGTACCTGAGCACGGTCGACGGACACTGCGTTTTCCTCCGTGATGACAAGCGCTGCGCGGTTCACGACCTCGTCGGAGGCGCCCGCAAACCGGGTTTCTGCCGTGAGTTTCCCTACCATCTGGTCGAGGACACCATCGGCTGGGTGGCTGTGGTGCGTCCGACTTGTCGGGGGTTCCACCACAGCTTCGTGGACGGAGATCCAGTTGCCGATCAAGTGGAGGAGGTCGCCGCCCTTCCGAGGGTGGTGCCGCGACGACGCTTTGCGCCGGAGTCCGTTTCCGTCCTCGATGGCGCCTCGGTTCCCATAGCCACGTGGATGGCGGGCGAGACGAGGCTGCTGGAGGAGATCCGCGGCCTGTCCTTCGATTCGACCATGGCCCACCTGCGCGGTGTCCTCCATGCCCACGCCGGCCGTGAGGCTCCGGTCATCCGCCCAGAACAGCGCGCCGCAGCCCTGCAGGCCATCGTGCAGGCGCTGACTCTGATCATGGCCCATACACTCAAGCAATCTGGCAACGCCGACCCCGAACGCGTCGCCTTTGCGGAAGAGTCGCTTCGACGGCTGGAATCCGTTGCCCGCGGCCTCGGTGAGCCGGCGCCACCCCTGGCGAAAGATGCCGAGGAATGGGTCAATCTGCTCGTCCGAAGTGCGCTCCTGGGGAAGCGCTTCGCCGTCTGGGGAGGCGTCGCCGAGGGCATGGGAGAGCTCATCCTCGCCGTCGAGTTCAGTCGTCGGCTCGCGGAGCACCGGACCGGCGGTGTCACGGCCGCCGCGCTATCCGAGCCTATGGCACACTGGCGCCGTTTCGCGGCTATCGAGCTCATCACTATGATCCTACGCAAAGCCCGCCCGGCCCTCATCGACCTGCTCCTGCACGGGGAACCGAGATGAACGGCAGGCAGTGGTCCGCTGCGTTTCTGGCGCTGGTGCTCGCCGTGGGCGCCATCGGATTTGGGGTTGCGATGCAGACCGGTCCGGCTCCATCAGCGACGACGGCTCCGGTCCAGCCCGAAGGGCAGGCACAGCCGTCCAGCAAATACGACTTCTCGAGGTTGGACAAGAACATCGCCAAGATGGTGGCCGGTCCCGGCGTGAGTGGGGCCTCGATGCTCGTCATCAAGGACGGCGAGGAGATCTTCGCCAAGGACTATGGCGACTTCACCCGGGACACGGTGGTGACCATCGGTTCGGCGAGCAAATGGCCGTCGGTGATGACGATCCTCATGCTCATCGACCAGGGTCAGGTCGGCATCGAGGACAAGCTCTCCAAGTACCTGCCGTCTTTCGATACCGACGCCAATCGCGACATCACCATTCGTCAGGCGCTCTCCCATATGAGTGGCCTCCAGAACCGCAACGACTGCATGCGCAATTACAAAGGCACGCTTCAGGATTGCGTAGAGGTCATCTCCCAGCTCAAGCTCGATTCCGAGCCGGGGACCACATTTCAATACGGCAGCCTGTCGATACAGGCCCTGGGTCGAGTCGCCGAGATCGTCACCGGAAAGCCCTACCGGGACTATTTCCAGGAGAGCGTGGTCGACCCCCTCGGCCTGAAAAACACCCGCTTCGGCCGATTCGGAAAGAGCGCAAATCCCGGTTTGGCAGGGAACTTGAACACATCGGCAGCCGACTTTGCGCGGTTTCTGCAGGTCCAGCTGAACAAGGGCGAGTTCGAGGGCAAGAAGTACCTGTCCTACGACATGGTCCAGGAGATGGAGAAGGGTCAAACCGGGCGAGTCCCACGCACCGGCCACATCCCGACGCGGCACACCAACACCCACCACGACCTGTACGGGCTCGGCGTCTGGCGGGACATCGTTGACGACAAGGGCGACGTGCAACTGATGAGTTGCCCTGGAAAGTTCGGCTTCGTGCCGTGGATCGACCGGCGCCACAACCTGGTTGCCGTGCTGTCTACGGAGTTCGATTTCCGAGTCGCGGACCAGTCCAAGCGGCCCGAACCGGCCAACGTGATCTACCTGGTTTGCGACATCTTGGACCGGGCAACCCACCCGGCCGTGCCGAGGGGTGAGGCCAACCCCCGTTGCAGAAAGTACCCGCCAGTCGAAGACGACTGACCTTCCAAACGGTGCCAAACGAGGCCGATTCGGGTAGGAAGCTCGTTCAAACGGAAGGCTGGATTTGAGTAGCGTGGTTCTCGATGGGTGTTCCCTCACTCTCGACGATGTCGTCGCGGTCGCGCGGCATCGGAAAACCGTGTCTCTTGCCCCCGATGCCCGCCGCCGCATGGAGGCCAGCTATGCCTGGGTCTCGGGCGTCGATGATCAGCCTGTATATGGGGTGAACACCGGGTATGGATCCCTGGCTCGGGTGCGCATCGACAGCCACCAGATCAGCCAGCTGTCATGGAACCTGGTGCGATCGCATGCCGCCGGGGTCGGTCCGAGCGTGCCCGTCGAGGCGGTGCGCGCAATGATGCTCCTGCGGGCGAATGCTCTCGCCAAGGGTGCGTCGGGCTGCCGACCCGTGCTCGTCGAGCGGCTCAACCAAATGCTCAATGCCGGCGTGACGCCCGTCGTGCCCTCACGCGGGTCCTGTGGTTCGTCTGGAGATCTGGCGCCACTCGCCCACCTCGGCCTTGTGGTGTTCAAGGGAGAGGACGGCTCGACTGGCGGATGGGCTCGATACCACGGAGAGACGCTCGATTCGGCCACGGCCATGGCGCGCGCGGGCCTCGATCAGCTCGTTCCAGGTCCGAAAGAGGGCCTCGCGATGACCAATGGCGCTCAACTCACGTGCGCCATCGCCGCCCTCGCGTGCTTCGACGCCATCCGTCTGGTGAAGACCGCCGAGGTCGCCGCGGCGATGTCCTGGGAGGCGCTGCGCGGCGTGACTCGAGCGCTGCATCCCGATGTGCACAAGCTCCGGCCTTTCCCGGGGGCGATCGCCTGCGCGGCCAATCTCCGCGACCTGATGAAGGACAGTGCGCTCACCGACTCGATCCCCGACAAGGTGCAGGACGCCTACTCCATTCGCTGTACTCCGCAGATCCTCGGTGCGGTTCGCGACGCCCTTCGATACGCGGTGACCCAGGTCGAGATCGAGCTCAATGCGGTCACGGACAACCCGGTCATCCTTCTCCACGAAGAGGACGAGAACAAGGCGTTCTCCGCTGGTTTATTCCATGGAGAACCCATCGGATTCGCCGCCGACCACCTCAAGCTCGCCCTCTGTGAGTTGGCCGCGATCTCGGAGCGACGACTGTATCGGCTCACGACCGGAAAACTCTCCGGCACGCTCCCGCCCCTGTTGCGGAGTGGACCCCACCTTGGCCTCGTCATTCCCCAGACATCGGCTGCGGCCCTGGTGAGCGAGAACCGCCAGTTGGCCTGGCCGGCGTCGGTCGACTCCATTCCCACTTGTGAGGATCAAGAAGATATCGTCGCCATGTCGACCACCGCCTCACGGCGCGCTGCGGAGGTCCTGGCCAACAGTCAGCTGGTGGTCGCCATCGAGCTCCTGACGGCTGCCAACGCGCTCTGGTTGCGCAATCGCGAGGAGCCGGGCGTCAAGCTGGGCGTCGGCACCCGCATCGCCCTGGCCGCCGTCGAGTCGGTCCTGGGCGGGCGGCGCGGAAGCGCAGCTCCCGCCGATGACATCGCCAAGCTCGCCGGTGCGGTTCGCGACGGGCGAATTCTCAACACGGTCGAGGACGCCACGGCGCCCCTGCGCGGGGTTCGCTGATGCGGTTGGACGGAGAGACGCTGTGTGTTGGCGATGTCGCTGCGGTGGCCCACGGAGAATCGGCCGAGCTCGCCCCCGAGGCGCGCGCGCGCATGGAGGCCTCTTTCGATTGGTTCGAGAAGCGGGGAAATACCGACATTGTGCGCCAGAAGTGGGCGTGGATCGGCGGGGGATCCCCGGGTGAACTCACAGCGCGCACCTTCATCGAAGGCCACTGTGCCGGGGTCGGAGAACCCCTGGAGCCCGAGTTCGTGCGGGCCGTGATGCTCTGCAGGGCGAACACCCTGGCGGTCGGACATTCCGCGTGCCGTCCTCGGGCCGTCGAAGTTCTCCTCGAGATGCTGGCCGCGAACGTGATCCCGGTGGTTCCTGGTCAGGGCGCCGTCGGGGCCGCCGGTTCGTGCGCGCTCGCCCACATCGCGCGGGTCGCCTGTGGCTTTGGTGGCGAGGCCTATCGCGACGGTCGACGCTATCCGGTCGCCCGGGCCATGGCCGGAATCGACCCTCTCGAGCCCACCGAGAAAGAGGCCCTGTCCCTGATCAATGGCTCGACCCTGACCACCGCGCTCGGGGCGCTGGTCTGCGCGCGTGCGGAGCGGGCTGTGTCCGCTGCCGAAGCGGCCTGTGCCCTGTCGATGGAGGCCGTGCGCGCCGACCTCGGAAGCCTCTCCCGTCTCGCCATGGACAGCCGGCGCCATCCGGGGGGCAAGGCGGTCGCCGCCCGCCTGCGACGGTTGGTCGAGGGTTCCGAGCTCGTGCACGCCCGCCGTGCCGTCGACAGCTTCTCCATTCGCTGTGCGCCGTCTGTCCTCGGCGCCGCCCGCGATGCGCTGGACTACGTGACGACGGTCGTCGAACGAGAGCTCAATGCCGCGGCGGACAACCCGCTGGTCTTCCCAGGGGCAGATGTCGTCGAGGCCGGCAACTTCCACGGCGCTCCAGTGGCGCTCGTGCTCGATCACCTCAAGGTCGCGCTCACCCAGGTTGCCTCGATCTCCGAGCGGCGGACGTTCCGGCTCACCTACGCGAAGCTATCGGGACTTCCCAGCTTCCTACTCCCGAATTCCGGCGTGAACAGCGGCTTGATGCTCGCCCAATACACCGCGGCTTCGCTGGTCAGTGAGTGCAAGGGCCTGTCCCACCCGGGGTCCGTCGACTCCATTCCGACCGTGCAACACCACGAGGACCACGTCTCCATGGGACCGGTCGTCGCGCGCTCGGCGCTCCAGGTGGTCGATCTGCTGGCCGATGTCGTGGCTATCGAGCTTCTGTGTGGGGCCCAGGGCCTCGATTTCCGGATCTCCGGGCAGCGCACCGACGAAGACGGCGAGCTCACCGAAGTCCCGAAGCGGCGTCCAGGAGGCGGATCTCTGGAGATCCATCGGCGGGTGCGGACCCTGGTCACCCGGTGGGAGGACGACCGTGTGATGCACACCGATCTCGCGATCCTCGGAGCCGCTGTTCGCGACGGGATCTTCGATCCACCCTATGATCCGGTTGAATGAAGGTCGACGAGCCGCTCTCAGAAGACAGGGTACTGGCGATCCTCGAGGACATCCTCGGGACGCTACGGGAGTGGCACCAGCGCGAGCCGCCGTTCGTGCACGGCGATGTGAGCCTTCCATTCGTTGTTGAAAATCCAGATGGAACCTTCGAGTTGGTCGGATCTGGGAGCCGTGAGCTCCCCTCGGGAGACGCGGGGCCCAGCCGCGATCTGTTCGGGCTCGGTCACGTCGCCGTGGCGCTGCTCACGGCCATGGATCCCGTGGGCTTGGTGACCGAAGACCGGAAAGCCTGGCGCAAACAAGCCACCACAAGCCCGCGATTTGCCGCGCTGATCGATGCCTTGATCGAGCCGGATCCGGCAGAGCGTCCGTCCTCGGCCCGCCGGATTCGCGAGGAGGTGCGCGCGCTGCGTCGCGACTCCGTCGACGCCATCGCATTCCGTCCGATCTCGCTGGGAAAGACCCCATCCGGCTTGGAGTACAAGGGCCCGCCTCCGGTGGAGGTGATGGCCACCGCGGAGCACCTTCGCCAACCCGAGGAGGAGGCGCCGTCCGCCGAGCGCAAGCCCATTCCGTATCTGGTGATCCTCGTGCTGGCCGCGGCCTTCATGGCGACATTGGTGTTCGCCGCGGGTTGAGTCTGGCTTACATTCCATACATGACCCCTCTTCGCTCCGTCCTGTTGTCCGCCACGCTCTTGATCGGCGGCTGCCTCGTCCCGCTTCCGGAATTCGCCGATCCGTGTGAGCCGTACACCGAGAGCGGCCTGTTCACGTACAAGTACAAATCCGACGAGACCAAGGCCCACAAGGCCTATGTGTGGCTCCCTTCCAACGACAAGGGCGGCCCCCGCAAGATGGTCTTCGTGCTCCACGGTGGCAACAGCGACGGTCAGACAGCCGCCAACGTCACCGGGTACATCGATCGGGCCGAGGCCGAGGGGTTTGTGGCCGTCTTTCCGCAGGGCAGGGGCGTGCGCCGACACTGGCAATATGCAGAGGGCTACGGCACCGGGAGTCACGACGACGTGCTCTATCTCGACGCGCTGGCCGACGAGCTTGCGACGGCGACGTGCACCGAGGGGCTGATTGCGACGGGGTTCAGCCAGGGTGGCATGATGACCCACCGGTGGGCTTGCGAGGGCGACAACCCCCCTGACGCCATAGTGCCGGCCAGCGGCACCCTGAACTCCGCAGAGAACCTGTGCCTCAACGGAGATCCCATCCCGGTTCGGCACTACCATGGGACGAAAGACGGTGTAATTCCTTATGATGGAGGCGTTTCACCCAAGTCGACGATCCGGGAGAAGGAGATGCGATCCGTGGCGGAGACGATGGACATCTGGCGAGAGCGAAACGGTTGCTCGAAGGAGTCGGTGGTCGAAGATGTCACGGACACGGTGTCCTGTGAGGCGTGGAGCTGCACCGGCGCGGCGACCGAGCTCTGCACCCTCGACGGATGGGCGCACGTATGGCCGGGCGGGCAGTTCGCCGGCAAGGCAGGAATCGACGCGACCAGAGATGGCTTTGAGTGGGCCTTGTCTACATTCGAGGACGACCTGGTTGCCGACGAAGAGTCTGGAATCTGATCTGTGGAAAAGAAAATCGGCCTATGGATCCACTTGGGCTGAAGATCCGCAAAGCCGCGTCCGATCTGGATCCCAGCTGTTCACCGACCTGGCGACGACTTGTGGATCAACGTTTTCCATAGGCACAACCTGATCAACTTCGATTGTGGATAGATCGGGATGATGTCATCCTGCAGCCATAGAGATCGGAGGGCGCCGTGAACGAACTTCCCCAGGCAAGTGCAGTACTGGAGGCGATCCGCAACCTCCTCGGACGGGGTGGATCGGTGAGAATGCGGGACTACGGGCACGGTCTGGGGGCGGTGCATGTGACCCTGGCCCACTGGCTCAATCCCGCGGCCAAGGAGTTCTACACCTCCAACGACTGGGAATACGTCGGACCGGGCGTTCAGCTCATCGAGGACGACACGGCGGCGATTCCGAGCCTCGAGTTCAGCCGCTGGGTTCGCTTGGACGGCTGCAGCTTCTAGGTCGGCGACGTTTCAACCCCGGTTCATCTGCGTTCCGCATTGGGGGGTGACATTGCAGGCATGGAGGTCCCATGTCCCGCATCGTTCTCTGTGCCCTGATCCTGTTTCCGACGGTCGGCTTCGCCGGCGATGTGATGTCCGAAGAGACGCACCTCGAGATCGCTGTCGGTTTCATGGGCGGCGTGCGCTCCTACGGAACGGCCCCGTTCGCGCTGGCGTCCGATAACGAGGGTCTCGCGGGCCTCGACGAGCCCTTTGTGCTCATTCCCTTCGAGGACAGCCCGGTCTTCGGTCCCCGCTGGGAGTCCAGGCTGGTCCTGTCGCAGATTCGAATGACTCTGGGCTACCAGCGACCCTATCCGACCTGGGAGGGTCTGGAGAGCACCCGGGCCACCGGCGTGGACGGGCAGAAACTCCCGGCGAGCGCCCGTGGATTGCGGGCGAATGAGCTCCGCTTTGGATTGGGTCTCGAACCGCCGACTGGCCGGGTGACCCCGTTTGTGGATCTCGTTGGAGACATCGCGTGGGTGAGTACCGATCTGGCCGTGAACGGCGATGCGGCGACCTATAAATCCGAGAGCTTCAGCCTGGCTGGGCGCGGTGGACTGCGGATCCAGGCGGCGGACTACGTCTTTATCGAGGCCGCGGGTGAATACGGGCTCGTCGGTCCGAACGAGTGGGGCGCCCAGCTGATGGTCGGGTTCGCCCTATACTGATCAAATGGCAGGGTTGCTGGAGGATCTATGAATCGACGACGCTTTCTCGCCATCACGGGTGCGGGTGGCTTTGGCTTGTTCCTACCTGGAGCCGGGCTGATCGAGGTGCCATCGAACATGGTTCTGCACCTCGCCGGGAACTGCAGCTTCTGCCACAAACCCGCCCGGGAGATCGCCGGGCTCGCTGGGGTGGTGGGGCGAGATCCGAGGATCTGTGACGAGTGCGTGCGCCTGTGTCTGGAGATCATCGGCGAGAACCAGTCGTTCACCGAGGTGGCGAAGCCCGAAGCCCTGGTCGAGCGGCAGGACATTCGCGACGTCTTGAGAGATCTCGGACTCAATGCCCAGGAGATCGAGGCATTCCTGGCCCAGAAGCCCAAAGAGCCCACCCCGGGGCGTCCGGTGGGTTTGGCCTGCTCCTTCTGTGACCTCGAACAGGACCGGGTGGACAAGCTCATCGCCGGTCCGGCGGTCTACAGCTGTGGTCGGTGCATTGCCGACGCTGGCACGCTGTTGATCTGGAGCGGCATCCACTCGGCCTGACCGGCTCGTCACTCCAGCTTGGGTTGAAGTGCGAAGGCCACCGACATCGCGTCGTCCAGCAGCCGCAACAGCTCGGCCTCTCGATGGGGCGCTTCGATGATCATCTTGCCGCGTTCGATGCGTCCATCTGCACCGTGAACGACCGACAAGAGCGACTCACGGATCTCGTCCTGGCCGAGGAGCTTGAGTGCGGTGGCCGGGGAGATGCCCT
>Ga0315336_1003108_pt1 | contig 23079 bp, 20 predicted proteins | sample ASW5metaG_FD_204512 | JGI IMG/M metagenome (GOLD analysis project Ga0315336, IMG submission 204512) | Ammonia-oxidizing marine archaeal communities from Monterey Bay, California, United States - ASW #5 | ecosystem: Environmental > Aquatic > Marine > Intertidal zone | place: USA: California... | reverse complement strand
GGGATGACGGACTGTACGGCGAGCAGGCCGTGCTTTAAGGCGTTCTGGGACGAGCGTTGTTTGCCGGTATTGGTTCGCGCGCCGGTGGAGTGTTTTGCGTTTCGTTTGTTGGCTTCTCTTTGTTTTCCGGTCGACATAGTTTTCTCCTGGGCGGGTTGCGCCCTGTGCATGAAATGCTGTTGGTTCTTGCTCGGGTGTGGGGTCGTTGGATCGGGTGACAGTCAGCCTTTTTTCAGTTGCGGACGCAGCGGTTGGCCGCGATTGCCATCGTGCGAAAAAGGTGACAGTCACCGAGCGGACGCAGGTGTTCCCGGCCCGGGCGTCCCGCGAGTTGGCGGGAGGCCCAGGTTATTTGGACAGACCTGTGTGTTGGATCGGCTGGGGAAGCGGCGGCGCGCTTCCGATTTCAGGGTATACCCGGTGTCAAGGGGTGGCGCCGGTTCCCACTAGCAATCCGGTGGCTGAGCCTAAGCAGAAGTGCTCAGTGGTGAGAGCGCAAGGTCGTGCGTTGACCCGGTTGGGGGGCGTTCTTATACTGAGAGTCCCGCGATGCCCGCGCCGTTTGTTCATCTCCACTGCCACACGGATTACTCCCTTCTTGACGGCGCTTGTGAGATCGGCCAGCTCATGGACCTGGCCGAGCAGCAGGAGATGCCTGCGGTTGCGATTACCGACCACGGCAACCTATTTGGCGCGGTCCAGTTTTACAACGAAGGCACCCACCGGGGCATCAAGCCGATCATCGGCTGCGAAGTCTACGTCTCGCAAGAAGGTCACAAGACCCGCAGCGAAACCGACCGCTACAACCACCTGCTGCTGCTGTGCAAAGACCAGGTCGGTTACCAGAACCTGATCAAGCTGGTCTCGACCGCCTACCTCGAAGGCTTCTACTACAAGCCCCGCATCGATAAAGACCTGCTGGCCGCTCACAGCGAGGGCCTGATCTGCACGTCGGCCTGCCTACGCGGCGACCTCAACGAAGCATTGCTCCAGAAGGGCTACGACGAAGGTCGCCGCCTTGCCTACACGTATCAGGACATGTTCGGCAAGGAGAACTTCTATCTCGAGATCCAGGACCATGGCCTTGAGCAGGACAAAGAACTCATCCCGCACCTGCACAAGCTCAGCCGCGAGTCGGGCATCCCGCTGGTTGCGACCAACGACGCGCACTACCTCACTAAGGATCACGCCGCCTCACATGACGCGCTGCTGTGCATCCAGACGGGCAAGCTGCTCACCGAACCGAACCGCATGCGGTTCACGACGCAGGAGTTTCATCTCAAGACGCGCGCCGAGATGCTGACCGCGCTCGACGGCAACGAGGACGCGCTCGACCGCACCTGGGAAATTGCCGAGAAGTGCAACCTGAAGCTTGAGAAGGTCGCGAATCCGTTCCCGAAGTTCGACGTGCCCGCCGAGCACTCGACCGATAGCTACTTCGAATGGGTGGCGCGGCAGGGTTTTGAGAAACGGCGCGGGCGGCTGGAGCTGATGCGCGAAGCCGGGATGCTCAAGGAGAGCATTGAGTCGTACGGCGAGCGGCTCGACCACGAAATCCGGATCATCCAGAGCATGAAGTACTCCGGGTACTTCCTGATCGTGTGGGACTTCATCCGCTTTGCCAAGTCGATCGATATTCCGGTGGGCCCGGGGCGCGGTTCGGCGGCGGGTTCGCTGGTCGCGTACTGCATGGATATTACGGATATTGATCCGTTGCAGTATGGGTTGCTGTTCGAGCGCTTTCTGAATCCCGAGCGCGTGAGCATGCCTGACATCGACATTGATTTCTGCATGCACCGCCGCGGTGAGGTGATCCAGTACGTCACCGAGAAGTACGGACGCGAGCAGGTAGCGCAGATCATTACGTTCAACACGTTGGCGGCGAAGGCGGCCATCAAAGACGTCGGGCGCGTGATGGACATGACGTTCGGCGAGGTCGACCGGCTGACGAAGATGGTCCCGAACGTTCTCAATATCAAGCTCAAGGACGCCATCAAGAAAGAGCCGGCGCTCGCCGAGCAAATGAAGAAGGACCCGCGCGTGTCGAAGCTGATGGCAACCGCCCTACAGCTTGAGGGCGTGGCGCGGAATCCGTCGGTGCATGCGGCGGGTGTGGTGATCGCGCCGCAGCCGCTACAAGAGTTGGTCCCGCTCTATAAGACGGCCAAAGACGAAATCGTTACGCAGTACGACATGAAGAGCCTCGACAAATTGTCGTTGCTCAAGATGGATTTTTTGGGGCTAACGACGCTGACGGTGATCGAGGAAGCGCTGCGGCTGCTCAAGGAGTTCAAGGATATTTCGCTGCGGCCCGAGGGTTTGCCGCTCGACGACAAGACGACGTTTGAGATGCTTTCGCGAGGTCTGACGAGCGGTGTGTTCCAGTTTGAGTCCGAGGGGATGCGGGACATTTTGCGCCGCTATCACCCGGAACGGCTGGAAGACTTGATCGCGTTGAACGCGCTCTATCGGCCGGGGCCGATTCAGGGCGGCATGGTCAGCGACTTTATCGAGCGCAAGCGCGGCCGCAGGAAAGTCACCTACGACTTCGACGAGCTGCGCGACCTGCTCGACGAGACGTTCGGCGTGATCGTCTACCAGGAACAGGTGATGCAGATCGCGAACCGCATCGCGGGCTACTCGCTCGGCGAAGCGGACCTGCTGCGGCGCGCGATGGGTAAAAAGAATGCGTCGGAGATGGCGGCGCAGCGCGAGCGCTTCGTCCAAGGTGCGCTGGAGAAAGGGTTCCAGAAGAAGAAGGTCATCAAGTTATTCGAACTGATGGAGCAGTTTGCCGGGTACGGCTTCAATAAGTCACATTCGGCGGCCTACGGGTTTGTGGCGTATGTGACGGCCTACCTCAAGGCGCACTACCCGGTGTATTTCATGGCGGCGCTGCTGTCTTCGGAAAGCGGCAACATGGCGAAGGTGGCGAAGTACATCACCGAATGCCGCGACATGGAGATTCACATTCTGCCGCCGGACTTCAATTCAGGTTTTTGGAATTTTACGCCGTCGGACGATCAGTCGATTTTGTTCGGGCTGGGGGCGATCAAGAACCTCGGCAAGAACGCGGTGGCGGCAATTATCGAGTCGCGCAAGAAAGTGGGCAAGTTTGAATCGCTGTTCCACTTTGCCGAGTCGGTCGACTGGCAGCATGTCAACAAGCGGATGCTTGAGAGTTCGATCAAGGCGGGTGCGTTGGATACGTTCGGCGGCCATCGCAGCCAGCTCATGGCCGCGCTGGATGGCGCTGTCGAAGCGGGGCAGCGGGCGTCACGGGATCGATCGACCGGACAACACGGGTTATTCGACGCTATGGCCGCTGATGCGCCGCCCGCGGAGGAGCGTCTGCCGAACGTCCCGGAATGGCCGGACAACGAGAAGCTCGCGGGCGAGAAGGAAATTGTGGGGATCTACGTTACGGGGCATCCGCTGAATGCCTACCGCGATAAGGTGTCGGAGCTATCGAAATTGGATACGTCGACACTTGAAGGGATCGAGAATGCGACGCCCATCGCGCTGTGCGGCGTGTTGGGCTCGATCGCCCGCAAGCGCAACCGCGAGGGCCGGCCGTGGGCGGCGGCGGTGCTGGAAGACCTGAAGGGTAGCGTTGATTTGCTGGTTTTCGCGAACCAGTTCGAGAGTCTCGGCCCGATGCTGGTGGAAGACCAAGCGGTGCTGATTCGGGGCGATATACGGGTAGACGAATCAGGGCCGCTGAAGGTATCAGTGAATGAGATCGTGCCACTGGATCTCGTACGTGTGCCGCTTCCGCACCGGGTCTCGATCACGATTCAACTCGACAACGGCAGCACCGAGCAAACGCTCGACCAACTACGTGATTTGTTTTCCAGCAAGCCCGGCGAGGCTGATGTTCGCCTGCGGCTGCTGAAGAAGAAAGACTTCCTGATTTTCTACGATCTCGCCGATCATGTGCGTGCTGACCGCGAGTTCCAAGATCGCGTCAAGCAGATTTGTGGTGCAGAGTCACTGGAAGTCATGTCATCCTAAACACTTGCCTCCTGAAAACGAAATTGAGCAGTCGGCTGTCTCTGGGCAGCGTTCCGCGTGGGACCACGTCCAACTAGCACGCCATCCGCAAAGGCCCCACACGACCGATTACATCAAGCGGGTGTTTGAGGACTTCCAGGAGATCCACGGCGACCGCTTGTTCGGCGACGACCCGGCGATCGTGTGCGGCTACGCGACGTTTCGCGGCAGACCGGTGATGGTGATCGGCCAGCAGAAGGGCCGCGATACGAAGGAGAAGCTTCACCACAACTTCGGCATGCCGAAGCCGGAGGGTTATCGCAAGGCTCTGCGCGCGATGCGGCTGGCGGCGAAGTTCAATCGTCCGATCTTAACGTTGCTTGATACGCCGGGCGCGTATCCGGGCGTGCACGCGGAAGAGCGCGGACAGGCCGAGGCGATTGCACGCAACTTGTACGCGATGGCTGAACTGCCCGTGCCGCTAATCGTGACGTGTATCGGCGAAGGCGGTAGCGGTGGCGCGTTGGCGTTGGGGGTGGGCAACCGCGTGTTGATGTTCGAGCACGCGGTGTATAGCGTGATCTCGCCGGAGAGTTGCGCGGCGATTGTGTGGCGGGATTCGACGCAGGCGCAACAAGCAGCCAAAGCGTTAAAGCTGACGAGCGGTGATCTGCTGCGGTTAGGGCTGATCGACGCAGTGATTTCGGAGCCGCTCGATGGCGCTCACGCTGACTATGACGCGGCGGCTCTTGCTTTGGGTGACGCGCTGGAGAGCCATCTGCAATCGCTGTCGAGCCTCACCGGTGAGCAGTTGATCGAAGACCGCTATCAGAAGTTCCGACAGATGGGAAGCTTCTACGACGGCGACGACGAACCTACGAGCGATTGAAGAGTCGCGCCAGCAGCATCGCCAGTCCCGGCAGCATGATCGAGCCGGTGAAGGCCAGTAGGAACGAGTTGGCATCCACGGCGAACGCGCCGACGGCCGCGTAGGTCACGGCGATTCCAAGGTTCGCGAGCGCTGTCAGGAGCACGAAGCGGGTCAGGGGCACCGCGCTGAGTCCGGCCAAGACAACAGACGCTTCGGCGAGAATGGGTACGGCCCGTAGCGCGACGATCGTCGCATCCCCGAAGCGCTTGTGTGCCGCCGCTACACGTTGCAATTCGTCTTCGCCTACGAAGCGCAACGCAACGGCGCGGCCGTAGCGTAGCCCGAGCGCGTAGCCGACCATTGTGCCTGCCATGAGGCCGACCCACGTGGCGAGGGTTCCCCACCAGAGTCCGAGTAGGTAGCCGGAGGCCGTCGCTACGAAGCTGGACGGTATGGGTAGCAGGATGTCAGAGGCGAGCAAGCCGACCAACGCAGCGGCGCCGGCCCACGGTGAGCCTTCCTGGCTGAGGATGGCTTCGCTCCAGGCTGTGACCTGCTGCTCGAAGAGCAGGAATGGCACGATGATGAGCAGCAGCAAGCCCAGGCTGAGCAGTGACCATCGCCATAGGGGATTCGTAGACATCGCGAACTAGACTTTGGGGCGGAGCGCCTCATTCTAGCGATGGCGTGTGCCTGGCCCACAGCGACACAAAGATGTTGCACGCCTATACGTTCATTTACGCGAGCGCCGGCGACGACGGATAGACGCCGTACTCGACGCGTAGTTCGCACTGCTCGATCGTGATGCCGCCGGTGAGCCGTTCGGGCCTTCCTTCGAGTGAGACTTCGAGCAGGTTTTGTCCCTTGACGGGCCGCACGCGCTCAAGCCGAAACTCGAGCTTCTGCCCCTCGTAGGGAGCGACGTGCCAGGAGAATTCGCGCAAACAGGTCTCGTCGGTGAGTGACTTGCCGTTGAGGAAGACTTCGAGCCGGTCCGCGCTGACGAGATTCTTGATGACGAGTTGCAGGACCACTTGTCGGATTCTCTTCGACTTGGCGGCGATGTCGTCCGCCACGGAGAAGGGAATAGCGTAGCGTTTGCCTGGGGCCACTTCGGTGATCTCAAGGGGAAGCGTAGCGTCGTAGCCCAATGCGGCGGCTTGCTCGGAGCGGTGCCGCTGCACGTATCGTTTGCTCTCTTCGGCGATGAGGTCGGGATCGCCCAACTCGGTCAAGATGCGATGTTCGCTGTCGTCGAGGGGCCATCGCATGAACCACGCATAGATTCCGTCGACGCCGCGGGCCCAGTGGTTCGCCACCACGCCCCGAGCGGTTTCGGGCGTGGCGTAGATGCGGACGGGAGAGTCTGTTGCCTCGTCTCGTACATATGGTTGCAGCATTCCGTAGACGGCGATGTCGTGTTCGTGCGCCTTTTCGATCAGCCAGTCGATGGGCATGTCCGGGTCGGCTGTGAAATCGAGGTAGAGCAGCGGGACGACATAGTCCACCAAGCCTTCTTCGAGCCACGTCGCGACATCGAGGCCCTGGTCGCGATTCATTCCTTCGGTCGGATAGACACGGACACCGATCTGCTTGTTCTTGCCGGAGGCCCGGACCATCTTCGAGATCTGTCGCACCCAGTCGGTGAGGACGGGTGTGGACTCGGGCACGTCTTCCGAACGCAGGCACAACGGCATGCCTCCCGGAGCGGCGGCGAAATCCAACTCGATACCCTCGGTCTCGTACTCGGTTGCAAGTTCTTCCAGCACCGCGAATTGGTGATCGCGCACTTCCGGATGAGCCAGTCCTCGTCCTTCCGGCACACGGAACTTCGGGTCCATGCCGCCGAAACTCGACATGCGCACGCTGGCGAAGAAGTCCAATCCTTTGTCGTGCGCGCGGTCGATCAACACTTGCAGCGGATCGAGTCCACGAGAGGAAAGGCTCTGCATGTTTTCCCACGTGCGCCAGTAGGCGGCCATGCTGAAAGGCCGTTTGTCGGCACCGAACTGCATGCCGACCTTCGAGGGATAGAAGAGGCCGTCACCTCGCTCGACGCCGTAAACGAACGTATTGATCGATGTCCCCGCCACCTCGTCGATGGGTCGCCAGGCGTCTTCCATGGTCATGGGCGGCTCGAAGACGAACAGGTAGTAGTGGCGGGCGTCGTTGAAGTAGATCGTTCGTTTCTTGGGCTTCGTGGATCGCGACTTGGCGGTATCGGCGGACGCGGGCCCAGCCGAGGCGGCGCCCGAAGCTGCCGCGACCCCATGCATGAACGTTCGGCGAGAAAGACTCATAACACCTCCTTGGGCCTGGCCTGCCCCGTCCGATTCTACCGCCACGCAGCGTAGCGGTCACAATGCGCAGTACGGTAGAGAGTGTGACACCGAACTGGCGACTTGTGCGAATCCTCGCGTTTTTGTTGCTGGCGGCGGGCGCTCTCGGAGCGCAGCCGCGCCAGATTCTCTACGTTACGCACTCGGCTGGATTTCGCCACGATAGCCTCGAAACATCCGCGCAGGTTCTTCAGGATTTGACCCGGACAGACGGACGGGTTGCGGTGACCTGGACCGAGGATGTCTCGCAGCTCAACGCTGCGTCGCTCGCCTTGTACGACGCTGTCTTTTTCTTCACGAGCGGTGAGTTGCCGATCACCGCTGAACAGAAAGCAGCTCTGCTTGATTTTGTGCGCGGCGGCAAGGGGTTCGGAGGAGCGCACAGCGCCACGGATACGTTCTACATGTGGCCGGAGTATCTTGACCTGATCGGTGCGCGGTTCAACGGCCATCCGTGGGTGCATGAAGTCAACGTGCAGGTCGAGGACCCCGCGCATTCTGCGATCGCTCATTTGACGCCCGAGTTTCGGATTAGCGCGGAGACGTACCAGTTTCGCGATTTCTCGCGGCAGCGCTCGCGCGTTCTGCTGACGCTCGACACGGAAAGCGTTGACCTCGGCCATCCGCAAGCCAACCCCGGTACTCTGGACTTCCCGCTGGCTTGGTGCCATCCCTTCGGCGACGGGCGCGTCTTTTACGCGGCGCTTGGGCACTTCCGTGCAACTTGGCGCGACGAGCGGTTCCAGCAGATGATGCTCCAAGCGCTGTTGTGGCTCACGGGGTTAGCTGAAGGTGATGCGAATCCGCGACCTCTTACCTCACCGCAAAGTTCGGCGGTTGGTGTTGCGAATGCCGCGAGCTTGACGCCGGCGGGTGTTGTGTCGCCCGGCTCGCTGATTTCTCTCTATGGGACGGCGCTGACTCCGGGGTCGGCACTGGCGGTCGATCCGCGCTCGCCGGTTCAGAAGCTGGTGGGGGCACGACTATTGCTGGACGGGGACCTGCTTGATCTGATTTATGCGTCGCCCGGCCAGATCAACGCTTACGTTCGGCCGGATATCCCTCTTGCCGCGAAAAGCACCACGCTTGAGGTTCAGGTCGCTGACGAAGCGGTCATGTTTGATGTAAACGTGGCCGCTCGGACGCCCGGGATCTTTGTTGTGACGGTCCACGATGGTTATTTGACGGCTTGGGCAACGGGTTTGGGGTCAGTTGAACGCCACGGTGGGCTCGATTGGACGACGGTGCAGCCCACGGCGCTGGTCAATGAGTCGGAAGCTGCTGTTCTCTATAGCGGTTTGGCTCCCGGGTGGCCGGGGCTCTATCAGGTCAATGTAGAGCAACCGCTTGAGTTTAGCTTGCCTGCGCGGCTTGTCCTCGATTTTGGCGATGCGCAGGCCGCAGGCGAGGTGGCCCGGCGCTAGCCTGCGTCGATGTGCCATTTGCAATTGCCTCGAACCAACCACTACGCTGACCGAGTACGCGCACCTCTGGAGCCAACACCCATGCCGAAAACAAAATCCACCAAAACCCGCGCCCGTCTAAGCCGCCGCGACATGTTCCGAAGTGGTGGCATCGCCGCCGCTGGACTGATCTCCGGGGCTGCCCCGGCGGCGGCCGCGACGATGCCGTCGTCCCCGAGTGTTTACACGCGGATCGGTGTCAAGCCGTTTATCAACCTGACAGCGGCAGTCACGATCAACGGCGGCCTGCTCACGGTCGACCCCGTGAAACAGGCGATGGATGAAGCCTCCTACTTCTCAGTTCAGATGGACGAGTTGATGGAAGGGGTCGGCAAGCGGCTGGCGGAAATCTTCCAATGCGAGGCGGCGATCGTCACCTCGGGCGCCGCCGGTGCTCTGACGCATGCCACGTCGGCCTGCCTAGCCGGGGCGAATCCGGAGCGGATTCAACAGCTTCCTGATCTGACCGGATTGCGCACGGAAGTCATCATGCCACGCGAGTCGCGCAATACCTATGACCACGCGATTCGGGCGCTTGGCATCAAGATGATCACGGTCGATTCACGCGAGCAATTCCACCGCGCGCTGAGTGACAACACGGCGATGATCGCCATCCACGGCAACGCGGAATCGAAGGGGCCGATCCGTTTGGAAGAGTTCGCCGAAGCCGGCCGCAAGTACGGCGCGCCGGTCGTCGTCGATGCCTCGCCGGAATGGCCGCAATCGCCGGACCCGTACCTACAGCGCGGCGCCGACTTGGTCGCGTACTCAGGCGGTAAGATCTGCGGCGGACCGCAGTGCAGTGGCTTTCTTATCGGCCGCAAAGATCTCGTCAGCGCGGCCTGGATCAACGGCGCGCCTCACCATTCCTTTGGCCGCATGATGAAGGTCGGCAAGGAAGAGATTATGGGCGCGCTGGCTGCTGCTGAGTATACGCTGGGGCCGCGCAACATCGAGAAGGAAGTCGAGAAATGGAACGGCTGGCTCAAGTGGATTGACGCTAAGCTCAAGCCGGTGCCGGGGCTGCGGACCAAGCTGAATCCGCCGCCGGGTAAGAACCCCCACCCTGCTCTTGAGGTTGCCTGGGACCCCGAACGCATTGGCTACACCGCGGGTGAGTTGCACGATGTGCTGATGAGCAGTGAGCCACGCGTCCAGACGCATGCGGCCGGCGAGGGTCACTCGTTCGCGATCCGGGCCGGCAACTGCCGAGAGGACCAGATCGATGTGGTCGCCGAGCACTTAGCCAAAGTGTTCCGTGATGCGCCTAAGCCGAAACCCCAGCGCCAGATGCCCCCGGCCGCCGATATCTCGGGGCGTTGGGATGTGGACATCACGTTCATGCGTGGCGCGGCCCGCCATACGCTGCATCTCGAAGCCGAGGGCAACAATGTACGGGGAACACATCAGGGGCAGCGCGGCGAGGGCGAGGTCAAGGGCTCGATCAGCGGCCGCAATGTTCGCTTCGGTGGCCAATTGCACCACGACGCCGAACACTCGGCCTATCACTTTGACGGCCAAGTCACCGGCAACGAAATCGCCGGGGATGTCGACCTCGGCGAGTACGGAATGGCGAAGTTCAGGGCGTGGCGGCATGAATACGGTAAGCCGACGCGCAAGGATCCTTCGGTCTCCGGAAAGACTGAGAAGATCTAGGGCTGTTCCAGCGTGGATTGGTGGACGGTCAAGTGCTGGTCGCCCTCGACGTCTTCCATTGTTTGAACCGTGCCGCCGGGCCAGACGATTTGCAGTTTAGTGACGGATGTTTCGTTGCCCAGTCCGAAGTGGACACGGGTATCGTTCGCGGAAAGATAACTGCCGGCCGCGCCGACGAAGGCTTCTTGTATACACCCGGACACGGTTTCGATGCGTACGCGGGCTCCGCGAACTTCTCGGTCCCCTTCGCCATCCAGCCGAACGCTCAGCCAGTGATTCTTCGGCTCGGTGACGTTCCGTAGGACGACGGCTTGTTGGCCGTTAGCGTTGACGACCATGTCGATGCGGCCGTCGTTGTCGAGGTCGCCGAAGGCTGCTCCACGGCCGGCGATTGGTTCGCGGAATGCTGGACCGGCGGTTCTCGATACATCAAAGAAACGACCGAAGACATTCTTGAGCAGCAGGAGCGGTTCGTGATGGGAGAGCGAGGGGTCGGACCACTCGATGTCATCCATCACGTGGCCCTGCGCGACGAAGAGATCGCGCCAGCAGTCGTTGTCGAAGTCGACGAGCCCCGTGCCCCATCCTGAGTGGAGATCGGTCAGTGCGCCGAGGCCGCTTGACTTCGTCGTGCTCTCGAATTCGCCGCCGCGATTGCGAAACAGCCAATAGCTTTGGCGGGCGAGGGCGTTGACAAAGATATCGGGTCGGCCATCGTTGTCGTAGTCCTCAAAGGCCGCGCCCATGCCGGCGAAGTCGCGTCCATCGGCATCGTAGGCCACACCAGCATCGACGCCGACTTCGTCGAAACGCTTGCCGCCGACGTTGCGAAAAAGCTGTTGCGGAAGCGAGTCGTTCGCGACGAAGATGTCGACCCATCCGTCGGCGTCGTAATCGCCAAGGGCTACGCCGAGCCCCTTGCCGGCGTGAGCGCTGATGCCGGCGTCGCTGGAAACATCTTCGAACTTGCCGTCGTCGTTGTTGCGGTAGAGCCGATGCTCGACGGGTTCGAAGCGGCGCGGATGGCAGTAGGAGCGGCGCTCCGGGAGACCGTTGCCGCAGGGGATGCTCTTGGCAAAGTCCCAATCGAGGTAGCGCGCCACGAACAGGTCGAGCAGGCCGTCACGGTCGTAATCGAGGAAGGCTGCACTGGCCGACCAGCCTCCGGCGGCGACCCCGGCGCGGCGGGTCGCGTCGGTGAATGATCCGTCGCCTTCGTTTTGCCAAAGGGTGTTGCGGCCGAAGTTCGTGACGTAGATGTCGGGGTCGCCGTCATGGTCGTAGTCGCCGACGGCCGCGCCCATCCCGTATCCCTGGCCCGCGACGCCCGCTGCTTCGGTAACGTCCTCAAAACGCCAATCGCCAAGGTTGCGATAGAGGCGGTTCCAGTAGGTCGGAGCGCTTTTCTCGGGCTGATAGTCAGCCAGCATCGGGTCGGCAAGCGCCGCGCCGTTGACGAAGAAGATGTCGAGTAGTCCGTCGCCGTCGTAGTCGAGCAAGGCCACGCCGGCCCCCATGGTTTCGATGAGGTACTTCTGTGAAGTTCGGCCGGCATCGTGCTTGAACAGGACGCCCGCCGAGTCGGAGACATCAACGAACCGAGGCAGCACCTGACCCTGCTGTGCATGAAGCGAAGAACCGAAAACGAAAGCGATTGTTATCAGCAGGGTGCGCGGGACCGGCATCAAGGATCAGCCCCCACGATAGCGGCAACCTGAAGTGCTGACAACGAATAGATGACGCAGGTGCTGGACACAATCACAGCGCTAGGTTCGCTAAGATCACAGCGGCGGGTGATGCTCGTCGCGATTGAGATAATGGATTTCGCTAGCGCTATGACGCACACCCTTCGAGCCGTCGCCTGTTTTTCGATTGCTTGCGGGATCGCCACGGGGCAGCAGTTGTCACCGGAAGCGCGAGAGCGGATGGAACGTGCGCACGAAGCGCCAACAAATAGGCCCGCTTCCGAGGTGGCACAGCAACTCACCGAGCAGGCCGCGACCGTGCGTCCCGGCGAGGCTGCTGAGCGGACGCCGGTCACGCGGCGCAGTTTCATTGACGAGCACATCTTCGGCCGCATCGAGCGCGACGGCATTCCTCATGCCGCGCCGGCGTCCGATCGTGAGTTTGCCCGCCGAGCGTATCTCGACACGACGGGGCGCATTCCGCCCGTTGATGAGCTGCTCGCGTTTCTCGACGACACTGACCCGGATAAGCGCGACAAGCTGGTCGACCGACTCGTCGATTCCGATGAGTTCGTCGAACGTTGGTCCTACTACTTTGAAGATTTGTTCCGCGCCGGCAACCGCATGGGCTTCGGGAAGAACCTCTTCCATTACTGGATCGAGGAATGGCTGCGGCTCGACCGCTCTTACGCGGACGTTGTGACGGACCTTCTATCTCAGGGCGGGAAAAGCAGCCATTCGTCGCCGGGAGCACTCTACTTCGCGCGCGATTTCGTCAAAGCCAAGGACGACCCGGACGAGCCGGATGCGCTCGACTTGGTCAACCGGGCGGACTCGATTGATGAGTTCACGATTACGTATAGCAAGGTGCTGCTCGGTGTAAATCCGGGTTGCATCTCTTGCCACGATGGCGCGCGTCATCTCGAGAAGGTCAACGTATTTTTCTCGCGCAAAACGCGCGAGGAGTTCTTCCAGCAAGCGTCGTTCTACGGCAAGACACGGATGGTGATGAACTGGGAGAACGGTTTTCAGGCGAACACCGAATACACGGTTGATGATGTCGAGCCGGGTTATCCGACAACGGGCGACAGCATCGTTCGCGTACCACGAACGGGCGGGTCGAACGAGCCGCGCTTCATTCTCACGGGCGAGGCGGCTAAGCCGGACGAGTTGCCGCGCGACGAGTTGGCGCGGCTGCTGACGGAACACATCCAGTTTTCACGCGCGATCACGAACCGGATGTGGGCGGAGTTAATGGGTTTCGGAATCGTCGAGCCGATCGACGGGTTCGATCTGGCGCGCTACTACCCCGACCAGGAATTGCCCGAAGGTTGGTCGATGCAGCCTTCGAATCCCAAATTGCTCGACGCCATGGCGCGGGACTTCCAGTCGCACGACTATAGCTTCAAGCATCTCGTGCGAACGATCATGAAGTCGAACGCCTATCGCCTCTCGTCGAAGTTCGAAGGCGAGTGGAAGCCCGAGTATGCGAACTACTATCCGCGCAAGTTCGTGCGGATGCTGAGCGGCGCGGAACTTCATGATTCGATCGTCACGGCGACGGCGCGGCCGGGTTCGTACGAGAGTGGCGACGGCGATGTCGCGACGGCGATGGAGTTGCTGGACCCCGCGCATGTGAATCGCGAAGTCGCGGAGTTTCTGCGGGCATTCGGTCAACAGAGCCGTGACGAACTGCCCGCCGAGACGCCGACGTCGTCGCTGCAAGCGATGCTGATGATGAATTCGCAGGTCGTGCTCGACCGCGTGAAAGCGGAGGGCGATAGCCGGGTTGACCAGTTGCTCGGCCGCTTGGCGGATGACCGTATCGTGATCGAGCACAGTTTTCTGGCGGCAGTCGGGCGCGCACCCGCGGCCGATGAAGTCGAACGCGTTCTCGATCGTGGGCTCGTGGAGAAGATCTACCTAGCGACGCTGTCGCGGAGGCCGTTGTCCGCCGAGATGGATATCGCTCTCAGCGCTCTGCATCGAGATCGCCAGCAAGGGATGGAGAACCTGCAATGGGCCTTGCTGAATAAGCCGGAGTTCCTGTTCAACTACTAATGATTTCGACTGAGCGCAGAGCATTGATGTTTTGTAGGGGCACGACATGTCGTGCTCACGGGCACAGCATGCTGTGCCCCAATATGTTCCGAGGGCTAATGCTATGAAGACGGTTCGAGACATTGTTCCCGCCCGCCGGGACGTGCTGAAACTGGGAACGCTCAGCCTGCTGGGCGCCTTTGCCGAGCAGAGCTTGTGGCCTCCGCAAGTGCGGGCCGCGGGGAAGTCGAATCCGCGGGGCACGGCAAGGAACTGCATTATTGTTGAGGCGGCCGGGGCAGTCAGCCATACCGACACCTTCGACTTCAAGGAGAACGCCGGAACACAGTCTGATTTCGATGTGCGGCAAGTTCGCAACGACCTTTACCTATCGCACCGCTTGTTTCCCGAGATGTCATCCGAGATGGACAAGGTGGCGGTGGTGCGGTCGTTTTGGAGCCATGAGGTCGTTCATTTTCGCGGCGAGTATTACACGCGCGCCGGCCGGCCTTTGAACCCGGCGCAGGTTTCCGAGATTCCGCCGGTCGGTTCAGTAGTGGCGTATGAACTCGAATCGCAGCGGCGCGAGACGGACACGTTTCCGAGCTTCGTTTCCTGTAATCTCGGATCGAGGGCTTTGCCGAGCGGATTCCTACACCCGAAGTTTTCCGGAATGGATATCAATGCCGAAGCCGGTGTCGGGAGTGTTGCGGCGCAGGGCGAGGCGCTTGATCTGCTGGAAGAGCGCTTCCGGCTGCTCAGCGACCTGGAGAAGGTCATCGCCAAGGATAGCCGAAGCCGCGGGCGCGACTTGGCGGCTTTCGGCTCCTTTCAACAGGACGCGTATCGAATCCTGGGGGATAACCGTTGGCCTCAGGCGCTTGATCTGAAGGATGAAGGTAGGAAGCGGTACGGCGAGAATGCGGTCGGGCTCGGTTGCCTGCTGGCGCGGAATCTGATCCAAGCGGATGCCGGGACGCGCTACATCCACGTCAAGCATCCGGGATGGGACCACCACAAGTCCATCTTCGATCACTCGAAAAAGAGCAATCACTACAAGCACTGCACGTCGCTCGATAGCGCCGTAGCGAATCTGCTGCGCGACCTTGAGGAGACGCCGTCCGCGCACAATCCTGGCAAGACGCTACTGGATGACACGATCGTCGTTGTCCCCACTGAGTTTGGGCGCGTGCCGGGGCCGTTGAACGGAGTAAACGGCCGCCACCACTACAACAAGTGCTACATCGGGCTGTTCGCGGGCGGCGGTGTCAAGGGTGGACAGATCATCGGCCGCACCGACGATACCGGCGAGAACGCCATCGAGACCGGCTGGAAGTACGGCATGCAGCCGAAGACCGAGAACATCTACGCGTCTGTATATTCGGCGCTCGGGATCGATTGGCGGAAAGAGATTCACAACACTCCGTCTAGGCGTGTCTATCGTTACGTAGATCCCCTCGGCGCGACGGAAGCGTGCATCGACGACGAGATCGAAGAGCTCTTCGTCTAAAGGCCGAGTGATTGATGTTGCCGCGCATGGTACTCCTGCTGTCTCTGGCCGCTGGTAGTGCGTTCGGCGACGAGGTGAGTTCGCCTAAGGCTCCCGCCGGCATGGTCTCGATCCTGGCGGGCGAGTTCACCATGGGGCGGACGTTTGAAACCGACGACGACAAGCGTGGCATGCGCCCTCTTGTTCTGCGCGATGACCGCCCGGCTCACACGGTGAAGCTAGACGCCTACTTCATGGATTCGCATGAAGTGACGCAGGCGCAGTACGAAGAGTTTGTCAAAGCGACAGGACGCCGCGTGCCCTATCACTGGCTGGAGGGGGTAGCGCCGGGGGGCAAGCAGAACGATCCGGTTCACAACGTCGATTGGGCCGATGCCAACGCCTACTGCTCCTGGCAAGGGAAGCGCCTTCCCACCGAAGCGGAATGGGAACGCGCGGCGCGCGGCGGCGAGGAAGAGAAGCGCTACCCCTGGGGTGACGACAAGCCGGATCGGCAACTCGCTCTCTTCAATACGCCGCTGGGGCCGGGGCCGGTGGGAAGTCATCAGCCGAATCCGTTTGGCTTGCATGACATGGCGGGGAGCGTATCCGAGTGGTGCTCGGATTGGTTCGCCCGTACCTACTACGAGCGGAGTCCGAAGAAGAATCCCAAGGGGCCGGACAAGGGGATGTACAAAATCATCCGAGGTGGCTCGTGGGCGGATGGGCCGCAACGGATTACCGTCTTCTTTCGGAACTGGGTGCGGACGAATCAACGGACCCCGAACCTGGGGTTTAGGTGTGTGCAGGATGCGCCCGAGACGGGTGCGGCGCAATGAGGGCGCTCGGGTGTCTCTTGCCGGACCTGCTCGGCCTCATGAGTGAGGGTTGCCTAGGTGGCTGAGAAAAGGCCGATCCCGAAACTGCGCTGGTGGATGGCGGCGTTGCTGTTCTGCGCGACGGTGATTAACTACGTCGACCGGCAGGCGCTTTCGGTGATGGCGCCGGTGATTATGCCGGAGCTGGGCCTCTCGAACATTGATTACTCGAACGTCCTGCAGGCGTTCCTGATTTGCTACACGAGCATGTATCTGCTGGCGGGCTACCTGATCGACCGCTGGGGCACAAGAATGGCGCTGGCGGTGTCGATGGTTTGGTGGTCCGTCGCCAACATGCTGCACGCAACGTCCCGTGGCGCGTTGAGCCTGGGGATCTTTCGGGCGTTACTTGGCATCGGGGAATCCGGGAATTTCTTGGCGGCCGAGAAGGCGATCTCGGAATGGTTTCCGCCCAAGGAGCGCGGTGTTGCCAATGGCCTGGTGAATGCCGCCGCGGCGACGGGCGCGATTCTGGCCCCACCCTTGATCGTCTGGATCTACGGGACCTGGGGGTGGCGATTCGCGTTTCTGCTGACGGGCGGGCTGGGTTTCCTGTGGCTGTATTTCTGGCTGACCTGGTATTGGACACCTGCCAAACACAGCCGTATCGGTGAGGACGAGCGCGAACTACTTGCGGGCCCGGCGAAGAGCGTGCGACGTCCGCTATGGTGGCGTCAACTCTTCGGATTCCGGCAGACGTGGGGCCTGTTCCTGGCTCGCGTCATTGCCGACCCGGTGTGGTGGTTCTATCTGTTTTGGCTTCCCAAGTACCTCAGCGAAGAGCGTGGATTCACAATGGTCGAGATCGGCTTGGTAGCATGGATGCCTTATCTCACCGCGGATATCGGGTCGATTTTGGGCGGGTGGGCGTCGGGTCGACTCATTCGTAGAGGAACGACGCCCCTGAATGCCCGCAAGCTTACAATGTTGCCTTGTGCGCTGATGATGCCGCTGGGGCTGCTGGTGGCCTTCAGCGAGTCGTCGACGGTCGCCGTGGCGACGATCTGCCTCATCACATTTGCGCACATGGCCTGGAAAACGAATTTGATGACAATGACGAACGATATCTATCCGACCGCTATCGTCGGTTCGGTCGCGGGGATCGTCGGACTGGGTAGCGGCCTGGGAGGGACGATCTTCACCCGCATCACCGGGTACGTAGTCGAGGGATACTCCTACCAGGGAGTCTTCGTCATCATGGCGTTTCTCCATCCCATCGCACTGCTGGTGCTACATAGCCTCATCAAAGGACCGCTGGAGGACCAGCCGGTCGAGGCCGCGAAGCGGGAGGCAGCCGTTCCTGAAACTCCCACCGAGAAGGCCGCATGAGTGGCCGCACGATGAGGACCGCGTCGGTCAAGCTGACCCGTATCCACCGCCGCAATGTCGCCGACGACGTTTACGATCAGATCCGCCAGGCGATCTTGAATCGCAGCTTTGACCCGGGTGAGCGCCTGAATATTACCGCGATTGCCAAGCGCTTCGACGTGAGCCAGATGCCGGTCTGATTGAGATCAAGCCGCGCAGGGGAACCTTCGTAGCCAAAGTGGAAGTGCGAGAGGTTATTGAGGCCTTTGACCTGCGGCGAGCCCTTGAGTGCCTTGCCGCGGAAACGGCCGTTGACGAGGTAACTGACGCGGAAGCCGATGAGATCGAGTGCCTCGTGGACGCCATGGAACAATCGATGGAAGGCGAACCGGACCCCGTCCGCCACGACCGCCTCAACAGCGACTTTCACCGGCGCATCGTCGCCCTATCCCGGAACGAAAAGCTCATCGATATGTACGAGCAACTCAATGCGCACACCAAGATCGCCCGCATTCACCGGCTAGGCACAACCTGGGCCCAACGAGTCGCTCTAGAGATCAAGGAGCATTGGCAGATCCTGCGCGCGCTCCGCAAGCACAAAGCCGCCCTGCTTGCCGAAGCGCTAAGCGACCACATCGAGCGGTCCAAACGGATCTTGACCGCCAACCTTGCGGAAGACCCACACGAACTTTAGGAGCGGACCGTCCAAACCGTATGAGTAAGAAGTTAGAAGGCATTATTCCGATTCTCGCCACGCCGTTTCACGATGACGGCTCGATTGACGTCGAGGGCCAAAAGCACGTCGTCGACCACTTGCTCGAACAGGGCGCGCACGGACTGAGTGCGTTCGGGAATGCCGGCGAGGGCTACGCGCTGCGCGGCGACGAGCGGCGCACGCTGCTCGAAGCGATCGTCAAGCATGTCAACGGCCGTGTGCCGGTTGTGGTTGGTATCGGGACGACGGGTACGGATGTGGCGGTAAGCCTCTGCAAAGAAGCCGGGGATCTCGGGGCCGACGCCCTGATGGTGCTGCCGCCCTTCTACCTGCGCCCTGATGGAGACGGTGTCGTTTTCTTCTACAAAGAGATCAGCGACGCGGTCTCCGTTCCGATCATGGTGCAGGACGCGCCGTTGCTCTCACAGGTGCCGATGCCGCCGGCGCTGCTGGCGAGACTTGCGAAGGATGTGCCGAACGTGACCTGCGCGAAGGTCGAGGCGCCTCCGACGGCCCCGAAGATCTCACGTGTCGCGGAGGCCGCCAGTGGGCTCGTCCTGCTGGGCGGCCTAAACGGGCAGTTCATGATCGAAGAGATCCAGCGGGGCGCCCGTGGCTGCATGCCGGCGGCCGACATGACGTCGTTCTACGTTCACATCTGGGACCGGCTGGAGGCGGGTGATGTGTCATCCGCCTGGGACTGCTTTACGCGCATCCTGCCTCTGGTGCGCTTTGAGTTGCAACCGGGCCTGGGCGTGTCCGCCGTGAAGCACAACCTTGTTGCGCGTGGTGTGATTGAGTCGGCCCGCGTGCGGCATCCCACACGGGCGCTGGACGCCGGGGGTCTAAAGGAACTTGCCGTGCTGCGCGAGCGTCTGTGGACAGCGTCGAATTAGGGATGCTTGTCTCTCGCATAGCCTTCCGGCACTTGAAAGAGATCTTCAGACGGTTCGCCCCAGGTCAGGGATGTGACCTCCATCTCATACACCTCGTGCCGCGTTGCATACTCCGTTACGCGGTATAGCTCCAGGCAATGCTGTTCCGGGGCGAAGTGAGCCTCGTTGTCGCTGCCCCCGCCGTCAATTCCTGTCCACTTCACTAGGCGGTTCCCTCGACGGTACACCTCACCGGTCGATCGCCAGTTACGGAACCAGTAGCGATTTGCGGCATACGAGCATTGGTCGTCGTCGTGCACCCATTGCGGTCGCCCATCGGAGCCTGCGAACCGATGAAAGGTTCTCTTCGTGTGATCGACAAGGGTAAAGGTGTTCTCAGGTACGTTGTAGATCTTTGACCATGCACCGTGGTGTTCGGTCCTGGATCCATCACTTCTAACGGCGCGTTGAATGACTTGTACTCTTATGCTGCCCTCGTCGCCAGGAACAACGAACTTCTTGCGGATCTTCATCGTGTGGCCCGGAGGGAGGTAGGTCTCGAAGCATCGACCAAAGAAGGAAGGGGGACAAATGAACTCGCCGGCATTCTCTTCCTCTTGTGCCGGCAAGCCAATTGACAAGCCAAGCAGCAGCGTCAGTAGGGCATTCCTCATGCGGTAAGAGACACCGCCAGGCTCCAGTAAGTTCTTTGAAGCCGCTACGCAAGACAACAAAACTCCGGCCGAGGTTTCAAGGCCTCGACCGGAGCTTCGGAAAAACTTGGCTACTTGCGTGAGCAAGCTTGGAGGGCGCCGAGCGGATCAACTGCGCTGCCACCCTCCTCGATATGAGTGATCACACCTTGTGGGTTGATCACGAACGTTGCGCGCGAGGCGATGCCCCGCTCGGCGATGAGGACTCCGTAGTCCTTGGACGCCTTGCGTTGCGCAAAGTCACTTAGAAATGGGTAGCTGACACCCAACTCTCCCGCCCAATGCCTGAGGGTCGGCACGTTGTCCGTGCTGACCAGGAGCACCTGAGCGCCAGCCTTCTCGAATTTTGCGATACCAGCCTGGTACGCTTTGGCTTCCTTCGTTCAACCACCGGTGAAGGCCGCCGGGAAGAACCCGATGACGACCGTCTGTTTACCCGCGTAGTCGGAGAGGGAAATCGTATCGCCGGTGGAACCCGGCATCGAGAAGCTTGGCGCCTTGTCGCCCACCTTGAGATGGGTAGCTGCAAGTGCGTTGGCCATGGCAAAGGAGAGGAACAGCAATGCAAGTTTCTTCATTGAGCCTCCCTGTGAATTACAAAGGTTGAAAAACTACTGCCGTGATTGTACCGAGGAGTGTAGGGGAAAGACAACGCGAAGCTCACGGCTTGTCGAACGGTGGCGCCGATCTGCTCGTCCGGGCCTACGCCGAGCCGCCCAGTTGCACCTCGAAGTTTCGATGATTGGGCGAGGACGCGTGGTAGGCGGCGATCTCGCGGCATGGGGCCGACCAGATTGCGGGGTCGCGCTTGATCTCCGCGAGTAGTCGCTCCAACGCCAAGGCGCGATGACCTCGGCCGGTCAGCCAAGGGTGGACCGTTAGTGAAACAAAGCCGCCGAACTGCTTGGCGGCGGCAATCTCGTCGCGCCACGCCCGCTCTACCTGATCGACGGGCCAGGGCGGGGCGATCACATCGCCCGGACCGGGGTAGAAGAAGTACGTGGCGTCGTCGGCCGTCCAACTAACCGGCACCTCCGTGAGGTCTTCGATGGTGTACGGGTGGTCGTAGCCCATCAGCGAACTATCGTATTCCACACCACTCTCCTTGAGGAGGCGCGGCAGGCTAGGGGTCATGGTCCAGGAGGGAGACCGATAACCAATCGGTACATTGCCGGAAGTCGCTTTCAGGATTCGGATGGACTTCGCGAGAATCTCGCGATTCTCGGTCTCAGTCAAGCTCTCGATATCTTCATGCAGGTAGCCATGAAGACCGACTTCGTGGCCTTCATCAACGATCCTGGCGACGATGCGAGGCGTGGTTTCGGCGATGTAACCCGGCACGAAAAAGGTGGCTGACATCGCCAGGCTCGATAGCAGATCCAGTATCCGGTCCACCCCTTGCCGTAACCCGAAGCTTCTGATCTCTTGCTCGGCGACCGGGCATCGTTTCTCGTTGCGGAGGCGCCACATCATCGGCGTGACCGCGTCGACGTCCACTGTTACGCTTACCGCGCAAGTGTGAGGCTTAGGCCATTGGTATGGATGTGCGGACATGAAGAATCAACAAACGGGAACAGCTTCATTCGCTTCTCAATCGGCGTGAGAACCGCAAAAAGGATTGGTCTCCTTCGATGAAGACCTCATGACCAACGAATCCTTCCGCCAGCAAGCTCCGGTGCGTATCAATCTGGGTGAGAGGTAATGTGTGTGAGGTCGCGTCCCACTGGACGTCCACTTCAGGGACGATGGGAGTATGCAGCAAGAATCGGATTCGACCGTCCTCAAAGTCCAGTACGTCATCAACGCGGAAACCCCATCGCGTGAGATTACGGAGGCTTGGCACGTTGGCAGGCGGGGCCATCGCCACCAAGGTTCGCTTGCCGTGCTCCCTTGCAATCCGGACGCGGCTGGCTATCGCGGCGTTGTGAAGGTCGCCTCCCTGAAACGGGGGACGGATCATCGTAACCGCGAGCAAACCGCAGCGGTCGATCGAGCTGTTGGCGGCGGAGGTATCCTCCCTGATCGCGAGTTCGGGTTCTAGGGCAGCGCGCTCAATGTCGAGCGTGAGAGCCGAATAGCCGATGAGGTTGTTGCCTAGTTCGATGCCTAACGTGATGCCGCGCTCGCCGAGATGCGACATCACGAACGCGCTCTCATCCTTCTCACGGACGTACAAGTCAGGATCGGAAAGGCTTGCAATGACATCGTTTCGGAGCGCTATCACCCGTGCGAAGTCGCCGCTTCCAAGTTCCCGAAGCGTTGCCATCCGCCCGTCGGCCAACTGGTACTGCTCAGCAGTCTGGGTTAGGATTGGATGACTCACGAGAATCTTGAGGTTATCATTGCGACCAGTGGGTTCTCAGCCCAACTCTCGTGCTGTTACTTAGCGATACGCGCCGGCCGGTTCCACTGAAAGCCGGATTGGGTGAGCATCTCGACACGGCCCGGCGCCTCTGGAACCACCCCCGCGCTGCACGCGAAGAAGTGGTTCGTTTCCAGAACCGCAAGCTCCAGGTCCTGATCCAACACGCCTACGCGAACGTGTCTTACTATCGCCGGTGTTTCGACGACGCGGGCGTGCGCCCAAGCGAGATCCGCTCGGCGTCGGACCTGTCTCGGCTGCCAGTGACGACGAAAGCCGACCTTCACGTTCAGCCGACTCGTGTGCGCCGCAGCGTGTTTGAAGACCAGATTCTGAATCTCTTCCGCGTTCGAACCTTGCATCTCTTGGGCCGCCGGATTAGCGATCGCGGAGCGAAGATCGGTTCCGCGGGGGTTCCCAGCGATAAGAAGCCGAGCAGAATCAGTATGGCCCCTGCAAAACTCGGGCTTTACAAGTTTCAGCACATCGATGGCCTTCGTGCTCCGTTTGACATCGCGCGTGATTTGGCGCGGCTTGAGCCCGGTGTCCTTGCGGAGGTGGGGACCCTGTGGTCCACACTAGTGGACTGTCTCAAGGTAATCTTGCATATAGGGAAGACGTCTTCTCTATATGCCCTTTGAAGGTAGCCTGGTTCGATTGAACTCCCGGCAATGTTCCGAGCTCGAGGAGAT
>Ga0315336_1003107_pt1 | contig 23088 bp, 13 predicted proteins | sample ASW5metaG_FD_204512 | JGI IMG/M metagenome (GOLD analysis project Ga0315336, IMG submission 204512) | Ammonia-oxidizing marine archaeal communities from Monterey Bay, California, United States - ASW #5 | ecosystem: Environmental > Aquatic > Marine > Intertidal zone | place: USA: California... | reverse complement strand
CCCCACCGGCCCTGCGCCGGTGGAGGCAGGGTTTGCATACTACCTCAGCCGGCAAGCAGGACGTTCCCCGCCGGCCCTGTGCCGGTGGAAACGGGGTTTGGCAACTCCGCAGGGAAAGGATATGAAGTTTTCAAACTCGCCCCCCACCGGCCCTGCGCCGGTGGAGGCAGGGTTTGCATACTACCTCAGCCGGCAAGCAGGACGTTCCCCGCCGGCCCTGTGCCGGTGGAAACGGGGTTTGGTAACTCCGCAGGGAAAGGCTATGAAGTTTTCAAACTCGCTCACCACCGGCCCTGCGCCGGTGGAGGCAGGGTTTGCATACTACCTCAGCCGGCAAGCAGGACGGTCCCCGCCGGCCCTGTGCCGGTGGAAACGGGGTTTGGTAACTCCGCAGGGAAAGGATATGAAGTTTTCAAACTCGCCCCCCACCGGCCCTGCGCCGGTAGAGGCAGGGTTTGCATACTACCTCAGCCGGCAAGCAAGACGGTCCCCGCCGGCCCTGTGCCGGTGGAAACGGGGTTTGGTAACTCCGCAGGGAAAGGCTATGAAGTTTTCAAACTCGCTCACCACCGGCACAAGGCCGGTGGAGTCGCCGGTCGGGTCCCACGTTATAGTCACCAAACCGTTTCACCACCGGCGCAGGGCCGGTGGGGTCAAATATTTCGTCCCTGCGTCTAGTGCAATGCTGTAGAAGATGAACTCCGCAACAACCAATACGCCAAATTGCATCCGAGCAGAGATGCAAATCGACTTCGATGCTGCCGCCGGGACATCCACCCCGGTGCAGGTCGATACGGATTTCGACGCGCTCCTGGGCCAATCCAAGGGCGGACCGCTGATCGATCCGAACACAATCGTGGTAAAGCGCCGCATCGGCGACAACGTGCGCGAGTATCCCGTGCAGTTTTTCGAAACGCTGTACTACCGGAACAAGGGCTGGGTCGCATGGCGGGTGGACGATCCGCGCGCCGGGGGGGACTGGTGGATGGAATTCAAACTGCGCGACCCGTCCGGCGATCTCGCCCCTGCGCCCTACAAACCGATGGTCGGCGTGGGCGACGAGCTGCACTACAACGGCGACCGCTGGCAGCCGCTCGCCGTGCCGGGCCGGCACCACAACCCGGTCGCGGTGGACTGGACCGGCGACGGGCGGATCGACATCCTCTCGAACAGCGCGCACACCGACAGCATCGGCATGCCGCGCGGCGGGATCTTCTGCTGGAAAAACATCGGGAGCAACGAGGAGCCGCGCTACAGCCATCCCATGCGGATCCACGCGGACGGCGTCGTCGAGGGCAGCAATCTCGGCACCGACGCCCATACGCCGCGGCTCAATTTCGAACCGCGATACGACGTCATCAACGAGGATTACATTCACTGCGACGCGTTCGAATGGTTCGGTTCGGGACGCCCGGACCTGATCACCATCAGCCGGACCGGCGGCATCAAGGTCTATCGCAATCTCGGCGAACTCGACGCGACCGGCATGCCGCGACTGGAACTGGGGCTGCACATGGAGCAGCCCAACTGCATCGCTCCGGGCCGCCTGCTGCACATTCGCGTGGTGGACTGGGACGGCAGCGGACGGCCGTCCATGGTGATCGGCGTTATATATAGCGACAAGAAGACCTTCGCGCGACGCGAGCAGATCGCCCTGATCCGAAACACCGGGGGCACCCGGGAAGCGCCCGAATTCGAGGAGATCCCCTTCCCCATCGCGGGATACCGGAATGCGGCGGGATACAAGGTCCCGGCGGACTGGACCCAATACAGCAACTTCGAAGACCATCGCCCATTGGCCTTCGACGTATTCGACATTGACCGAGACGGCCGCCTCGAGTTGATGACGTGCCATTATCGCCATCGCCCGAGGCCCGTGATGGACATGTTCCGCAACATCGGAACGCTGGAAGAACCGGAACTGCTGCCGGAGGGACCGCTGCCGTGGAGCGGGTTTTACGACTATTTCGGGATCCGGTTCGTCAACAACGCCGCGTTCGACGGCGTCCTCTACGGAGGCCGCGGGGCCGGCTACGGGATCCACTACTACAAGCGGATCGGGGACGATCCCCTTGATCCGGATTGCTACGTGGACACCGGCCCGCTCCTCGGGGAGAGCTGCAAGTTCAAACAGGACGGATTCTACCGCCCTACACCCGTCGACGCGGACGGAAGCGGCCGGATGAGCCTCTTGTGCGGGGACTTGATGGGGCGCATCACGTTGACCCGGCATATCGGTACGCAGGACCGGCCAGCCTTCTCCACCCCGGAACGAACCCGCGACGGTGAAGGAGACGAGTTCCATCTGCGGCGCGATGATGTCGTGCACGACAACAACGGCGAGTTTCTCTGTGGAATGGCGAAGCCGACGATTTGCGACTGGGACGGCGACGGACGGCTGGACATCATCCTGGGAAACAATACGAACCATGTTTTCTGGCTCGAGGCCTACGATCCGGAAAACAACCGGTTCCAGGCCATGCACCAGGTAAAGGTAAGAGGCATCCGCAATCCATTTTGTGATCGCAAAGGACCGGCGGCCGTCGACTGGTTCGGTGCGGGACGGCTGGACCTGGTTACGGTGAATAACTACCGGCAGTTGTGTATCTTCAGGCAGGGAACAGGCGATGACGGCCTCGTTCTGCTCGATCCGGGAATTCCGCTGGAGTTCGAGGACGGGGAAATCATGACCACCAACGCCATCGGCCGGGATTGGTATTCCGAGATGGTTTGCGGTCCGAATGTCAGCCTGGATGTCTGCGACTGGACCGGCAGCGGCACCTTCGACATCCTGGTCGCGGCCCACCTGCATCAGCTGCTATTGGAGAATATCGGCACCAACGCTAAACCGGTATTCAAACGACCGGTGGCATTCGAGGGACAAACCGGCATCGTCGAAATCTCTCACCACGACAGTGCCCTCTCCGCCTGCGACTGGGACGGCGACGGGCGACTCGACCTGATGTCCGGAGGCGAATCCGGCAGCCTCTACTTGTTTCACCGCGACTGGCTGGAAGGGCGGATCCACAAAGTTGAATTCGACTGAAGTGATTTTTTCACTTCGGAATTGGGGCAGAAGCGTTGTCCAGGGTTCAGCGAAATGCCATCTGTTCGTTCCGAGAAGTAAAGTCAATCACCACTATTACAGAACCTCACAAAATATTTTCCCCCAATCTTTCTGCCTCCAATCAGTCTGCGCAACAATACAGTGCCAATTGAAAAATCATTCTGCCCCCAATTATTCTGCCTTCAACAGCAGAGCCAAATGAAAAATCATTCTGCCTCCAATTATTCTGCCTTCAACAGCAGAGCCAAATGAAAAATCATTCTGCCCCCAATTATTCTGCCTCACATCACGGTGCCAAAAGAAGAATCATTCTGCCTCATACTACAGGCCCAGGACAGGCGCGATGCTTACACAGGAACAACTGAATCATTACCAGACCTTCGGGTTCATCATTCTGCGCAACCTGTTTTCGCGGGATGAAGTCGCGATACTTCAAACTGAGTTCGATCGGGCGGCGGAACGGGCGGCGAAATTCATTCCGTTTGACGGAACCCAACGACAGAGCGTCTACTTCAACGGTCAGGACGGGCCGTTCTTTGTATCTTTGACGGAGGATCCCCGTTTCGTGGATGTGGCCCGCCAGATCTACGGGGAGGATGTCTTCGCCATCGGTCCGGCAAGCTGCACGCGCTTCATCAACCCCGGAACCAAGTGGCACCCGGACACGATCAACTACCACCAGTCGGGCTTGGGATTTGTGTTCTTCCTTCAAGCCGTGCGAGCGGACCACGGGGCGCTCCGCGTACTGCCCGGCTCGCATCGAAATCCGTGGCATGACGAATTGCGCGAGATCAGGGCCAAGCAGAAACTGGGCGGAGCCCATCCGATCCGCAAGGCGTTGGGCGGCATCGAAAATGTCCCCGCCTACCCCTGCGAGGCGGACCCCTGCGACGTAGTGGCATTCGATGTACGCCTCTGTGGCATGCGAGTTGGGGCGGCTTCCAGGACCGCCGGCTCTGCCGGGTGTCGTACTACAACGGCCCCGAAACGCCGGAGGAAATGGAAGCCACACGCTGGCAACTCATTCACAACCAACCGGATGACTATACCGGCTCGCCCTGGGATGATCCGGCCTTGTTTCCGGAGGGTTGGCATTCGAATCCCGCGGGCAGCCCGAAGCGGCGGAAATGGCTGAATCAAATGCGGGACATTCGCGAGGCCAGGACCGGATTGCGCATGGAAATGACCGGGATGGACGGGACGCTCGTGCCGGAGGCAGGGATCGCGAACTATAGCAGGAATCAGATCGAAGAAGCCCTGGCCTCCATGCCGGTGAACACCCAGGCGTGATGCCGCACCAGTCCCACGAAACGATCCAATCCAGGTTGAACCGGGCCACACTCATTTTTTCCGGGTCTCTTTTCCTGCCATGGGTATAGAGGCACTTGAAAAAACCAGGGTTGAGAACGGCGAAGATGTACGAAGGATTGAGGATGGATGAATAGCGACAGATGGGAAGTGCACGGGGCTAAAGTCTGTTTATGATCGATTCATTCTCGGGAACGGCGGGGACCGCCGTCTCCAGTGATTCGCGAACGTCCTGAAATGTCAGAAGCTGCAAAAATGGAGGCGGCGGTCCCCGCCGTATTGAGAATGGGTAGGTCATGAACGGCTCCACATCGAAGCCGCTCGAATCAGAGCCATTCACTGCAGGTGATTCCCTGGATGTGGACTGGTGGTTTGAGGATGGAATATTCGTCCTGGAGTGCGTATTACCTTCAGGTGTCGAAGGAGAAGTGGACATCAGAGGAACAACGCATGAGGCGCCGGTGGAGGAGAGGATTCCGGTCCGGGGCACATCCGGATTAAAGGGTAAAGGGAAAAAATTATGAAAGTCTACACGGACAAAGATGCGGATCTGTCCCCCTTGAAAAGCAAACAGATTGCGGTTTTAGGCTATGGCAACCAGGGCCGGGCCCAGGCCCTCAATCTCAGGGACAGCGGAATGAATGTGATCGTCGGCAACCGCGACGACGACTATCTCGAGCAGGCCAGAAAGGATCAATTCGAAGTGTTGTCGATTCCCGAGGCGGCGAAAGCCGGCGACATGATGCTGATCCTCACCACGGACGAATCGCAGCCGGGCGTATGGGCAGAGCAAATTGCTCCGGACGTTTCCGCGGGCGACGTCCTGGTATGGTCGAGCGGGTACAACGTTTCGTACGATTTGATCGCCCCTCCCCCCGACGTCGACGTGATCATGGTTGCGCCCCGTATGACGGGGACCATGGTTCGCGAACTATACGAACACGGCAAAGGGGCCATGGCCCAGGTGGCGGTGCACCAGGATGCGTCGGGCAATGCCCGGGAAGTCATGATGGCCCTGGCGAAGGGAATCGGATGCACCCGGGGCGGAGCCATTGAGTCCTCATTTCGCGAGGAAGCGGAACTGGATCTTTTCGCCGAGCAGGTGGTCTGGTCAGGGTTCGTTGCCTGGATCGAGGAGTGCTTCACCGTGGGCGTCGAGCAGGGGTTCTCCCCGGAATTGATGGTCCTGGAACTCTACGCATCCGGGGAAGCATCGGAGATCATGGGCATGATGGGCCGTCGCGGTTTCTACAAGCAGATGGCTCACCATTCCACGACAAGCCAGTACGGCACACTGACTCGGGCGCAGGGACTCCTGAGTGATGAAATCCGCCGGAAGATGCGCGAGTTGCTCAAGCGCGATATCAAGGAAGGCGCCTTTGCAAATGAGTGGTCGAGCGAACAAGCCGACGGCTCAAAAGTGCTCGCCGAACTGAAAGAAAAAGCGATGAACGGCCCGATGGGCCAGGCGGAAGAGCGGATCATTCCGCTGGTACAGAAAGCTCATTCGCTGGACTGAGTTCCATTCACGGTCGAATGATCGGCACTGGGTACGAGACGAGTAATTCGAACCTGCATGTTGTCCTGATCCTTGTCGTGAACTTTCTCTCTCCATCCCTTAGAATTTCGTTGTGGACTAGGTTTTGGAATTTGGTTAGACGCAGGGTGGACACATGCAAACTAAACTCCACAACCTAGTTTAAAACCAAAATCTTAGAATCCAGACCAGGACAAGGTTGAAGACAAAGCGCTGGACGATGAAAACACCCCCCAGAATCATCTACAACGACGACTCGGCTTCGATCAACGTCATCCAACCGCCCATCACCCCGGAGCGCATTTACCTCGCCGTCGATCACCTGGCGGGATCGCAGGTCGATTGTCTCTGCTGGAAGGTCTACCGCCGGTTCACGGCGGGTTGGGATTCGAAAGTTTGTGAGACCGAGCACGAGATGTATTTTGCCGGTCAAACGGATCCCAATCACAAGGCGAATCACATGCGGTACGATTTGTACCGGCAGGGCATCGACTACATGCCGATCCTGATCGAGGAAACGCGCAAGCGAGGCATCCAATTCTTCCCAAGCTTTCGGATGAACGACTGCCATCATCGGTCCCGCCCCGGTGACGCTGCGCAATTCTGGAAGGACCACCAGGACTGGAGGCTATGGGAAATCCTGGACGGCCGGACCTACTACAATGCCGCCCTGGACTACTCTCACCAGGAAGTAAGAGACAATATCTTCGCCGCGATAGAGGAATTCACGAACAAGTACGACGTGGACGGCATCGAACTCGATTTTTGCCGCAATCCCTACACCTTTCAACCGTCCGAAGCCTGGGAGAAACGGGAGATTCTGACGGATTTCATCCGGCGTATCCGGCACATGACCACAAATGTCGCGGAGCGGAGAGGTCGGTCCGTCACGCTCCTCGTTCGGGTTCCCTTCTCGGACGAGAAGCGGCAACGGGCGGGCATGGACGTGAATCAATGGATTGACGAGAAGCTGTTCGACATCCTTGTCATGAGTCACCTGAAAAACAATTACGACCTCACGCTCGAACCATGGCGAACACGATGCAGAGAAAACAACATTCTTTTCTATCCTTCGCTCGAAGCGGGACCCCTCGATAACGCGCCGGCCCACAATCACGTTGTACGCGAGCCCCCCGAGGAAGTCGTCAGGCGCCAGCGGGCCGCCGCGCAAAACATTCACGCCCAGGGTGCGGACGGGATCTACATGTTCAACTACCCCTGTCTTCTGTTCGGAAGCGGTATTGATGAACTCGAATTCAAAAAACTCAACCGCGTGTTGTCGGAGATTGGCGACCCTGAGACCTTGCGGGGAACGCCAAAGCAATTCGTATTCTGGCAAAACCTTCCGATCACGGTCGAATCGCGACGGCCGCCCCAATTTTACCAGACCGTCACCTTCCACGTTCGCGATCCGGACCTTGAAAAAGAAGACACGAATGTCCGAATCGGCTTCAGGCAGGTCGCGGAAGCAAATCCGCATGCCAAGGGCACCCCGGAACATTCTGCTGCCATCGGACTGGAATGGATGAAGTATCTCCTCAACGGAACGGAAATCGACATCCGGCACATCGAGTGCGCGCCGCGGCCGGCGGGGCAGATACAATCCGGATTCACGTTACCGGAGCACGAATTCATCGAAATCCGCCTCCCCTCTTCCATGCTGAAAAACGGGGAAAACACCCTGGCGTTTCACGTGCCGAAATTTCCCGAGGATCATGATCCCTACTTTCATATCTACGAGTTGCTCGTGGATGTAGAGCCGGGAAAGTAGAACCCCTTCTTCGTGGCACGGCGCCTCCGGCCCGTGTCCGCGGACGACAACCAGAACCCAGGCGCCCCGCCCCGCCCGTAGCACGGGTATGCGACCCGTGTAGCAAAGACTCAACCAAAACCAAGGCACGTAGCACGGGTATGCGACCCGTGTAGCGAAGACTCAACCAGAGCCAACGATTCGTCGGTACCTGCCGGAGATATGTGCCTGGGGCTTCGCTACACGGGTCACATACCCGTGCTACGTACCTGAAGTATCCGGTCGGGTTCCTGGAAGAATGATTGCTCTTTGTATGGAACCGGTTTTTAATGCCGCCTTGAATCAATAGAACATAAGGTGGATTTTATGGAGTCTCTTACACGCTTACATCGATGTGTTGCCGAATCTCGAACGGCGACCGGGCAGTTTTTTGCACTCAATTCGCCGGCGGTTGCCGAATTAATTGCCGCCGGCACGGACCTCGATTTCTTCGCTACCGATCTGCAGCATGCCCCCGTCAACTCGCAGGACTCCGCCGCGATTTTGCGAGCCGTGCAGGCGGTTAACTCCGATATTACGCCGATGGTCCGATTGCCGGATCACAGCGTGTACAGGATTCAGCAATCTCTCGATATCGGCTACATGGGAATGATCGTGCCCCTGGTCGAAACCGCGTCCCAGGCGGAGGCGCTGGTTCGGGCCACCTATTACCCGCCGCGGGGAGATCGCTCCTTTGCCGGAAGTATCCGCGCTCATTTATACGGGATGGAACCCGACGTCGCCAATGACCGCACGATCTTGCTTCCACAAATCGAATCGGCAAAGGGTCTTGAAAACGCCGAGGAGATCATCGCGGTCGACGGGGTCACCGGCATACTTCTGGGTCCGGAGGATCTGAGCCTGAGCTGCGGTTGGCGCGGATTGGATCTGTGGTCGCATCCGCCATTCCTGGATGCGGTGGAACGCGTGGTGAGCCTCTGCCGGCAATACGGAAAAGTGTCCTCGATTCTTACCGCTGCTTTTGAGGATGCCGTCAACGCTGGATTTCAGGTGATCGGTTTCGGCGGGGACATAGCGATGGTGAGGCTGGACATGGTTGCGCTGATCAATGAGCGGTTGAACCGGTTGCGAAAGGCCACATAGGCCCCATGGGATGACTGGACGGCATGAAAAGAGAATAATCCCGGTCCACGAGGTGAGACAATCATGACGGCAATGAAGGACAGAATAGAGCGATACCAGCAATCCATAGACCGCTCCATGCAGTGGATGCTCTCCCACCAGGAGGAGCGCGGCAGCTTCGGCGACGTGAACAGCATGGCTCACTACATGGCCATGGGCGCTTCTCTGCTCTACAATGGAGCGCCGCGCGAAGCGACGCGACTGCTGTCCTTTATGCGTCAGACCTACATCATGCCGGACGGCGACTTCGACATGCCGGAAATCCGGGAAGGAATCGTGGGCCGCATGCAGGAGTGCCGATACATGCCGAGCTGGGTTATTTTTTCGGCGCACGTGAACCTTGCCTATGACATTTCAATGCAGGGCATCCCGCATGTCTTGAAATTCCAGGACCAGGAGACCGGCGGACTCTTCGGGAGCGAGGAAGACCTGGCCGCCGGAAAGGGTGTCATCAGCACCGCCTCCACCTGTCTCGGGGGAATCGCCGCCGTCGTCACCGGACAAGTCGAAGAGGCTAAAAGGATGGGCGATCACGTGGTCGATAACCTGATCGACCGAAACCCTGATCTCGGCAAGGCGTTTTATCCAATCTGGGAAAAACAAAGCGGGTTGCGAACCGATGACGACGCCCCATCCAGTCCCAATGTCCCGAGAGTCCTGCTCCGCAATGAACCGGTCCAGGGCCACTTTCTGACCGGCATGATCATGGCGTTTCTGTGCGATCTATACCAGGCGACCCGTGACCGCAAATACCTGGATGGCGCACTGGAAATGTACCAATTCGGCGTGGGAGAGTCATCGGTGGTTTACGAGAGCACGCTCTCCCATAAATTCGCCTGGGGAAGCGCCGCTCTCTATCGCCAGACCGGCGAAACCCGGCATCTCGAATCGGCCTGCAGGATCTGCGATTACCTCGTTTCCACCCAGGAAAGCGACGGCTCCTACCTGATGGATGGCGCACCGGCAGACTGGCCCTACCAGTCCAGGCTGAACCTGGCGTCCCAGTTTGCGTTGTGGATCCGGTTTACTCTGAATCTGCTTTGAAAGTTGCGCTTCAGGATACGGAGTGCAACTCTCCGCGCCGTTTTGGATGCACGCGAATGTTCTGGCTTCGTTTTCTTCGTTGCCTTCTGTTCAGATGCAGAGCCGCGGTTCTGGTTGTCGACCGCTACACGGGTTGGATATCCGGGCTACACAGGGGCTTTGTGCTCGGGTTCTGCTACACGGGTCACATACCCGTGCTACGTAGCTTGAGCCCCGGTCGTGCACTCCGCATATCCGAAGCGGCGCAATGCGCAGCACTTCGAAACTGATGAATGCAGGGAGAATATCCGACCCGACCTCCGAGACCTGGACCACCCGCGGTTTCGATGGCTTCATGCTGGGAACCTGCGGCAACGCGGGGCAGAACCTCTACGTTTCGCGCGCCGGAGTGTTGCAGCGTATACACCAGTACGACCTGAACAAGAACGGATACACGGACCTGGTTTTCTGCAACGGGCAGGATCACCGGGAATGCATACCGACCTACGTCTACCGGGATCCGCTCGGGGAAGCCGAGAGAATCGAACTGCCCGCCGACGGCGCCATGGCCGGTATCGTTGCCGATTTGAACGGCAATGGATTCGATGACCTCGTGTTGGGGATGATCTACGACGGCAGCACCGTCACCGACCTGAATGCCATCATCTACTACGGGGGACCGGGTGGATGGAGCGAACGGCGGCACCAGCGAATCCCTGCGCCGTTCTGCACCGCAGTGGCCGCGGGCGATTTCAATGGCAACGGCCGGGTCGATCTGGCCTTTCTGTGCTTTGGGAAGGCACGTCTCTTTTACCAGTCAGATCTCGGGTTCGAACCGCACGGCTATGTGGAACTGGCGATCGAAGGCGACCAGCTCGGGGCCGCGGATCTTGACGGCGACGGATGCGCGGAACTCCTGGTGCGCGCGGCGGGCGGAAGGATCGACGTCTATTGGGGCGGCGCGAAAGGCATCGACCCGGCGAACACCACAATCGTGCGACCCGGCACCCCCGGTCCGCCCACATCAATCCAAGCTCCGCGGGAAGAGGTCAGCGAATTCGGCGCGGGTGAGGAGGACCAGAGAAGTGCGGATGCAATTCCTCTTGTGCAGATTCTGGAACTGGGCGGAGTGCCCCATCTCTTTGCACCGGACGAGGCCTCCGTCCGGTTGATCCCGTTCGCACCGGACCGGACCCCGGGTGATGCGATTGTCATGGGTTGCCCGAATGCCATGGCGGTTGAGGTCGGTGACGTAAACGGAAACGGCCGGATGGACCTGGTTTTTGCCTGTCGCGAACCCTGGGAGGATGCGGAACGCTCCTGGATCTATTGGGGAAGTGCGGATGGATTCAGCGACAAGCGTCGAAGCGCCTTGAAGACACACCGCGCGTGTGATGTGGCGGTGGGGGATCTGGACGGAGACGGGTTTGCCGATGTCGTCATCTGCCAGAATCAGTCTGCCGTATCGTTCACGGGCGAATCGCTGCTTTACCGGGGCGGCCCGGACGGCGTGATCGCCGGTCCGCGTCGCTTGGTCACGGAAGACGCGCGCCGGGTTTTCATCGTTCGCCCATCGCCGGATCTGGATCCACAGGTCGTATTCGTTAACCACTTCGGCGGGGGCAAAATCGGCGACGTGAATGCCGCGGTCTACTGGGGCGGCCCGGACGGGTATGACCGCGACCGAACTACGCCGCTCCGCGGTCGATGCGCTGTGGAGGCGGTCTGCTGCGACTACAATGACGACGGCCGCCCCGACGTGATGCTGGCCAACTGCGCGGAAATGTCACTGAACGACGACCCGGGCTCGTTCGTCTACCTGAATGGTCCCGACGGATTTCCTTCCGACCCTTCCCAGGTGCTCCCTACCTGTCGCGCCCACGGGGCGGCCTGCGCCGACCTGAACCGGGATGGCTACCTGGATCTCGTGTTCTGCGGATTCACGAACCCGGAGCTGCTGATTTTCTACGGGAAACCCGGCGGATTCGACACCGGGAATCCGACGCGCATCCGGCTGGAGCACGAAGGCGTGGAATTCGCCGAGCCGCGCTGGATCTTCCTGGCCGACCTCAACCGCAACGGATGGCTCGACCTGGTCGTGCCCACCGTTGAGGGGAATCGAAGTTTCATTTTGTGGGGTGGGCCCGAGGGGTTCAGCATGGAGCGCTCCCAGGCGTTGTCGGTGGTACGGGGCTGCTGCGCACAGGCTGCGGACCTGACCGGCAACGGATTTCCCGATTTGATTGTCGGCGGCCACAAAGATCTGCCCACCGGCCCCTTCTCCTCCTTCGTTCACATCTATTGGAACAACGGAAACGGGTTGCACGAGGACAATCGAATGCTGTTGCGATCGAAGGCCGCGCATGGGATGGCCATAGCCGACTTCAACAATGACGGTTTCCTCGACATCGCGGTCTGTTCCTACGACGACGGCCGGGGAGACCGGGACATCGACTCCTACATCTACTGGAACCGGGCCGGACGCGGATTCAGTGCGGCCGACCGGACCCGGCTCCCCACGCATTCGGCCGCCGGATGCTTTGCCGCGGACTTTAACGGGAATGGCTGGATCGATCTCGCCGTCGCAAACCACAAGGTTTTTGGAGACCATGTGGGAGATTCTCATGTCTGGTGGAACGGGCCTGAAGGATTCGATCGAAAGAACACCACCGCCCTGCCGACGATCGGCGCCCACATGATGTCGACGGTCGATCCGGGGAACATCGTGGACCGCGGACCCGAGGAATTCTACGTCTCCTGTCCCTTCAAGCTACCGAAGAATGCGACCGTGCAGACGATGTCGTGGGAAGCGGAACTGCCCCCGAAGAGTTGGGTCACGGCACGAGTAAGGTGGGCTGATGCCGAGAAGAATCTTGAACATGTTCCGTGGGCAGGGCCGGAAGGAAGCGCCGGCGAACTTGAAAACGGCGATCAGGTTGTCGGGGTGCCGCCCGGTGCCTGGATTCAGTATCGCCTTGCCCTTGGCGCGCGTAACGGGGGTTGTACCCCGCGTGTGACCGAAGTGGGTGTTCGCTATTCGGCGGAACGGGGATAGGGGAAGTATGGCTGGATCGTGAAGCCCGGTGTTGTAAAAAGACTTCGACGTTGAGCGTCCAAAGTAGCCATCCACCTCCGGGGGATGGGCGGCTGAATTGTGCAGGCGGAGTGGAAGGATTGAGCAGGGCTCTCCCCTTCCTCATTTCACGCTCTCCCCACCCTCACGTCCCCCGGAGGTGGACGACTACTTTGAGCCGGAAAGTAGCCATCCACCTCCGGGGGATGGGTGGCTGAATTGTGCATGCGGAGTGCAAGGATTGAGCACTGCCCTCCCCTTCCTCATTTCACGCTCTACCCACCCTCGCGTCCCCCGGAGGTGGACGACTACTTTGAGCCGGGGGATGGATGGCTGAATTGTGCGTGCGGAGTGGAAGGATTAAGCACTGCTCTCCCCTTCCTCATTTCACGCTCTCCCCACCCTCACGTCCCCCGGAGGTGGACGACTACTTTGAGCCGGGCGTGGAAAGCCAACCTCCGGATTCGTAACATGGTTTATTTCAGGAGGTTGAGCGATTACATCACCCGGCACTGATCCGCCGCGCCCATCCCCGCAAAAGTCGGAAACCCCTTGTATTGGAAGCACTTGTGTCATACATTTGAGAGGATGCTCCTGAGTATGATAAATCAAGCAGGAGGGACTCTCCGTCTCCCGATGCGATCGAGGGGTGGCTTCTGCGGATTCACCCTGATCGAACTTCTCGTCGTTATCGCGATCATCTCGATTCTGGCGGCGCTTCTGATGCCCGCGGTACGTAAGGCGATGGAAAAAGCTCGAAGGGTTGTTTGCGCCAGCAACTTGCACCAGTTGCTCGTCAGCGCAAATACATACGCCAACGACGCTGACGGCTACCTGCCCTATTGGGATTCACACAAAACACCCGTGTTTCCGGACACGGCGGCCGGGGAGCAGATCCGCCATCATGGCGTGCGAGTAGGTCTCGGAAAACTGTATCCCGATTACATCAATGAGGGGCACATCTACTACTGCCCCACGCCCTCCGCCAACGGGTACGAAACTGCCGGGGGCCCCCCCTATTCCGCGGCGCCGGGCCAGTTTCGTTTCGAACATATGAGTCGACCCGACAACGATGACATGAATGTCCTCAGCAGCTACCGGTATCGCGGCGCGTACGGACTGATCAACACGAATAATCCATCTTCCGGTTGGAGGACGATCCGGTACCGGGAGGAGTTCACCGAGCGCATCATTCTGTCGGACATGGGATGGGCGTGGATTGGGGGCGGATGGGTCATCAATCACCCGGGCGACGACGCATTGCCTGAGTATTTCAATAACGGCTGGGCGGACGGGCACGTCGAACCCTATCTCGTCAGAGACAAGAGTCTATTCCCCCTCGGAAATGCCGGGTGGGGGGATTCAGCCAAAGGCATGGATTTGATGGCACGGGATGGTTGGTAAACACCAGGTTGAATGATCATGAAACGAATCCGTAATTCTGCATCTCTTTTCCTCGTCCTTCTCCTTCCGGCCGCCGGGGTTTCCGCCGCGGTCGGTCCGGGGACCACCATCGAAACATTCGACGGCACGATCGGATCCTGGGACCGGGTTGACTGGGTACCCGGAAGTTTGACCATGGAAACGATGACGAACAGTCCGCCCTTACCGGACAGCGTCCAGTTTCTCGCCGACCCTACAGGCTCGCAACTCCAGGTGAAAGAAGTCTACCACCGCGGATCCGTGCATCTGGAGCTGGATGCCGTACCCACGACGGAGGAACTTCGCGTCGATGCCACGATGTTCCAGGGCGATTTCTCCAGCAACCTGGCCAACTGGGGCGTAGCGGTGGTTCTCTTCTTCGACCCGAACAACTATGTCTCCCTGAACCGCGTACGCGACGGCGGCGGCGGATGGATCAGCTATAGCAACATCGGGGGCGTGCAATCTTCCGTTTTCGACAACCTCGGCCAGTTGGACAATCAGTGGATCATGCAGGGAATTAACCTGACCGAGGATGAGGTGCAATTCTTCGCGAGTCCCGGCGGCGGCGACCAGTTCGGCAGCGCGGACTTTGACGGCCAGATGACGCAGGACCTCAGTGCGATGAACTTCACGCGGCCCGCCGCCTGGACCGGGGCCTGTACCGTGGTGGTAGGCAAAGGATGGGATCATGCCGGTGGAGATCCGTGGGACGACATCTCCGATCTTACCACCCCGAAAATCATCGGTATCGATACCACACGGGTGAGGATCGGCGGTGCCCCGGACGGCATCGACATCGTCGTGGCTTCCACCAACATCATGGACATCGCCGCCGGTGTAACATTCGAGACAGAAGAAGAGGTTACCTATCACCTGGAGTCAACCGATGACCCCGTCTCCGGATCCTTCACCGACACCGGCGCGGCGGTGGTAGGGTCCGGCACGAACATGACACTGTTCGTTCCAGCCGAGTTGGATTCGACAATCTACCGCGTCGCCGCGGAGCAATGACAAATCAGGAAGGGAGAGATGAAGAAGTGACGAATTCAATCCAAACGTGGTCCCAAATCGCAAAAGGCAGAAGCCTGAGAGCGATTTACATTTCCCAATTTTCATTTTTCGTTGCCTTTCTCGCCCTTCCGGGGTTCGCGGCGGTCGGTCCCGGCATCACGATAGAGACCATGGACGGAACCATCGGGACGTGGGACAAGATCGACTGGGTCGATGGTAGCTTCACCGACAACATGACGACGAATCACATTATTGGCGTCCCGGACAGCATTCGATTTTTACCCGATGGTCAATTGAACGCGAATGAGGTCTGGATTGGCGGCGTTTTCCATCTGCAAATTGACAATGTTCCGACCGACGATTATCTCCGCCTCGATGCCAGCACCTTTCAGCAAATATTCGGGAGCAACCTGGAGCACTGGGGAATGGCAGTGGTTCTGTTCTTCGACGATGATAACTGGGTCACCATCACCCGCATCCGTGAATCCGGAGGCGGGTACATGAGTCATCGACGGATCGGGGGGGTGGATACCAAGCAACACCTGTCGGTAGGACAAAGCGCCGACAGCCAGTGGCGGATGCACGGTATCGAGTTGACGGCGACCGATGTCAATTTCTACGCCACCCCGCTGACGGGTCCCGATACGTTCAGTTCCAACAACTGGGACCAATTGATGTCGGAGGATCTCAGCACGAATAGTTTTCCTCGCCCGGCGACCTATACCGGCGATGTCTCCCTGGTGGTGGGCAAGGGATACGTAGGTGGGCTTGATGCGTGGGATGGGCCATGGGATTTCGTGAACCCGAAATCCGTCGGCATCGATGCGACACGTATCATCATTGGATCTGTGGCGGAACCCGGTCCCGAAATCACGGACTTCGGCGTCGCGGACGGCACCGCCACGGTCGCCTTCGTGAGCATCGACGGCACGACCAACCGGCTGGAGTCCACCCCGGACCTGATCAATTCCAATTTCAGCGCGACCGGGGCATCCGTGCTCGGAGACGGGACCGGCAAGGTACTGACCGACCCCGCAGGCTCGCCCAACTCCAAATCCTACCGCGTGACGGCGGACGAGTAGACATTGATTTTGTTCCCTTGAAGTCGTACTATTCCCAAGCACGGCCCGGTAGGTGTTCAAGGCCCTGCGCCCCCACCGAGCTTGCTCGGTGGAGCGCGTGATTGTGCACTACAGACAAAAAGACAGCGTAGGAGCCCGAATAGAGCGAAGGAGGCGCGAAGCTTCATCCCCGCTCTTCCCGGGCTCCTGGCATTTTCTTTTTTTTGACCGTAGTGCAGAATCCCGTTCCCCACCGAGCGAGCTCGGTGGGGTTCGAAACGCGCTGATCTGCTGTGAATTGAGAATCGAAACAATTGAAGCCGAATCATGAAGCACAGAGGGAATCACCGGGCATTCGGAAGAGTTTTTATTCTTCAGTTTTCATCTTTCATTCTTTTCTCTTTCGCTCTCTCGTCTCTTTCGCTGTCCGCAGTCGGCCCCGGCACCACCCTCGAGACCTTTGACACCGACATCGGGACCTGGGACCGTGTCGATTGGGTCGCAGGCAGCATGACGGATGAAAACGATACCAGCCCTGCGGACGGGTTGCCGGATAGCATTCAGATCGCAGGCGGACAATTGAGCGTAACCGAAGCCTATCGGCGCGGAGTAGTTCACCTGGAGTTGGACAGCGTGCCCACGGATGCAGGTGTCCGCCTGGACGCTACCATGTGGCAGGGCCTCTACGGTTCCAACATGGAGCATTGGGGCATGGCGGTGGTGATCTTCTTTGATCAGAACAACTTCGTTTCTCTAGCCCGAGTCCGCGCCAATGGCGGCGGCTGGATGCGTTTTCAAAAGGTAAACGGGGCCTTTAGCACAGACCTTGGAAATGTCGGTCTCGTGGACGAGCAGTGGGTCATGCAGGGCATTGAAATCACACCGACTCAAGTGAAATTCTACGCCAGTCCCCGGGGCGTGGACCAGTTCGGAGCGACCGACTTCGATGCGCAGATGACCGAAGACCTCAGCAACATGACCTTTCCGCGCCCCGCCAGTTTCGTCGGAAACGCAACGCTGATCGTGGGAAAGGGATGGGATCACGTCGCCGGTGATCCCTGGGATATGCAATCGGATCTTGTTGATCCGAAAGTAGTCGGCATCGACACCACAAGAGTGGTGCTGCAAAGCACCGCAACTCCGGGGGACCCCACGATTACCAATATCACGGTGGCGGCCGGCAACACGGCCGTTTCGTTCGAAACCGTGCTCGGCAAGGCATACCGGCTTCAGTCCACCCCCGATCCCACCGTGTCGAATTTCACCGACACCGGGACGTTTGTCGTCGGGGACGGCAACGGAATGGCGCTCACGGACCCGGTGGCCGGTCCCGACTCCATGATCTACCGCGTGTCGGAGGCGGAGTTTGACCTGGGCGCGGAGCCCATCCCGGCGTGGGACATCGACCCCTACGAGAATTTCACCGAGACCCGAGCGCCGACATCCGTCGCCCCCCCCCTGCAGAACATCGATGTGCAGTTGGCGCAGGGTGAATTCCGGGATGCCCTGTTCATGGTCGGTCCCCAGGACGGCGGCGAGATCGTGGTTGATATCCAGGTCGATGATTTCGGCGCCCTTCCCGCGGGCATGATCCTCGTTCAGGAGACCCTGTATGTCCGCAATCTCGGAAACGGCCAGCCCGATACATTTACCGGGGACGCCGTCTACCCGCTGACCACGCCCCTCGTGGTCCCCGCAAACGAGAGCCGCCAGGTGCGGTTGCGGTTCGACGCTAAGTACAGCGGCGTGTTGCCCGGCGTCTATCCTTTCAACGTCACGCTCACGGAAACGAACAGCAGTGAACAATTGACGATTCCGGGAACCGTCGAAGTGTGGGATTTCGACCTTCCGAGTATCGATGAGCTGCCGAGCCACAACTGGGTTCAGATCAAGGCGACGAGCTGGAGCGGGCAGGTGCTCGAAAACGGGATTCAAGAGATGAAGCCCTACGGGCCGAACTACATCTACGTTTCCCATACGGAACTGCCCCTGGCTACCGTTGTCGATGCAAACGGAAACATCTTCTCGATGAACTACAATTCATTCGACTACCGAGTTTCGTCCCCCCTCAACGCGTGGCAGGCGGGAGCGGGCAGCGAGAAACTGAAGTACGTCTTTTTCCTCCTCGACCTCTCGCTGGGCCAGACCGACGACGGTCTCGGCAGCATCATCACCTATCCCAGCGCGGCGTGGAACACGCTGTTCGCAGACTGGATTGGCCGGATGCGCAGCCGCCTTCAAACCATGTACGGCCTTGGCAACGACGACTGGATGCTGGTCCTCGGCGACGAGGTGGGCGACCAGGAGCTCATGGACTATACGATTCCGCTGGCCGAAACAATCAAATCGATTGATCCGGCCGTCACGTTGAATTCCAACAGCAGCGTCATCCTTGCCGAACCGTGGGCATCTCGCTACTATGCCGCCTTCGACATCTTTCAACCCAACCTCCAGCACGTGGAGTCAAACCCGGCCATCCTCACGTTCCTACAGGCAAGCGGCAAGGAACTCTGGACCTACAAGGCGGCCGGATTCTGCGGAAGCCTGGGTTTCGACGTGTACCGGTACTACCGCAGTTACGGTTGGCGCATGGTGAATTACGGAATGACCGGCATCGGTTTGTGGACCTACTGTGCAAACCAGGGCGGGGCAGCCCAGTATGATTGGCCCGGCTATAATCCGGCCGGCATCCAAACCAGCCTGGGACACATCCTCGTGTGGCAGCACTGGGCCAACAACGACATCGTCCACTGCCGCCGCTACGAAATGTACCGGGAAACCACGGACGACTACCGCTACATCCTGAGGCTGCGCGAGTTGGCCGCCGCCGCAGGAGGACAGGCGCCCGCGGACGCCGAAGCGCTTATCGATCAGGCCATCACCGACATCATCGACAACAACTCGGATCACACCCGGTGCGATTTCTGGCGAAAGCAGATCGCGGCGGAAATTCTCAGCCTATAGGACCAAATCTCGACATGAAAATACATAGAAATCGTGGGTCGATTGCAATCGATCGCGATCGACCGCAATCGAGCCCAGCTTCCACGGAGGAATCTGTGCCTTGACCACAAAGGTGCTCTCATGAAACGTCAGTCTTTTACGAATCCCGCATCGGCACGACTTCCTGCCTCCCTCTTGATCTGCCTCCTGCTCATAGCCCCCTGTGCCGCATGGTCGGCCGTGTCCCCCGGCACCACGATCGAAACGATGGACGGGACCATTGGGACCTGGGACAGCATCGACTGGGTCAACGGTAGTTTCACCGACAACGCCACCACGAACCATATCATCGGTGTGCCGGATAGTATCCGCTTTCTGCCCGGTCAGTTGAACGTGAACGAAGTATACATTGGAGGTGTTTTCCACCTTCAACTGAACAACGTATCGACCGACGATCACCTCCGCCTCGATGCCAGTACGTTCCAGCAGGTCTTTGGTTCCAACCTGGAGCACTGGGGAATGGCCGTGGTCTTGTTCTTCAACCAGGACAACTGGGTAACGCTCACTCGCATTCGCGATTCCGGCGGCGGATATATGAGTCTGAAGAAGGTGGCCGGCGGTGCGGAAGAGAAAGACCACGGCGCGGTCGGTTTCGGCGCCGACGGCCAATGGCGGATGCACGGCATCGAGCTGACCTCGACGAATGTGAACTTTTACGCATCCCCGCTCATCGGCCCCGATACCTTCAGCTCCAACAACTGGGACCAATTGATGTCGGAGGATCTCACTGCCATGAGTTTTGCGCGGCCGCCGTCATTCACGGGTGATGTAACGCTGATCGTGGGGAAAGGATACTACGCGGATCCAGACCCATGGAATCAGCCCTGGGACTTTGTTGACCCGAAAGGCGTAGGCATTGACGCCACCCGGGTCATTGTCGGAGGCGGATTGATCGAAGAGTCGTTCCCCATCACGGATGTTATCGTTCAGGAAACCCTCGGTGTGGAATTCAACAGCGCGGCCGGAGCAACCTACCGGCTGCAGTGCACTCCGGATCTCGTTTCAACAAACTACAGTGACACGGGAGCGATCGCGACCGGAACCGGCGGGACGATGGTGATGTACGATCCCCTGGGCCCCTCCACATCCAAAAACTACCGCGTCGTCACCCACACACTCGAATCCGGTCAACCCGGCTTCGGCAAGATGTGGGTGCGTACCCACCCGTTCGGCATCCAGGCAATCTCCTGGGTCCCGGCAACCTTCGATCATGCCGAATACTTCGGCGCCAATTTAACCCACTTGTTTCTCCATCCCTCGAACGGCGTCCCCGTGCCCGCCCCTCCCCCGTACGATGTAATCGACTGGCATGCGGAGATCCTGGCCAATCAACAGGGGCGGGATCAGTTCGACGTGCTGAAATTCATTCCGAACAACACCGGTTGGGTCATCGGGGATGAACCGCCGGTGTCGGCGTTGCCGAATCTCGCCACCTATTACAACTATGTGCGCCAGGGCGAAATCAGCAACACCAAGCTCTGCTACACCGCCAACGGTCCGGCCGACAGCCAGTCCCATCTCGAGGCCACCGCGGACATCCTGAACCCGGACATGATGTACTACGATCTCTATCCGTGGAGTATTTTCGGCGGAATCCAGGATTCCCTCGCGCAGATGATGCGTGTCCGGAACGTGGCCATCGCGCGGGACCTGCCGTACGGCACGTGGCTGCAGGCCTTTGATGGCGACGGCATGTCCGAGTCCCGCAACCGGGTCAATGTTTTCTCTCACCTGACCGCGGGATACACGCATCTATCCTACTGGACCTACGACTTTCGTCCCGACACGGGGGACGCCCTCATTGACGTGGCCGGAAATCCGACCCCGATGTATACTTGGGCCACGGGAAGTAATGCGGAAGCCGCGAATATCGGCCAAGCCCTGCGCTTCCTCGACAGCACCGACGCGCGATTCGTCGGCGCCGGTCTCGGCGGAGAGAACAGTCCGCCGGTCGGCATGTCCAATTGGAGCGCGGGCGCCGGGGGCGACAACCTGATCACAAGCGTACAGGTCGACGCGGGCCAGAATCCGCCGGACACCACCTACAAGAATGGCCTCATCGGTTTCTTCACGGACGACGAAGGACAACGCTACTTCTTCCTTACGAACCTGGCCCACGGAACCGGCGCTTCGGCTGCAGCCCAGGCGCTGAACTACACCATGACCTTCGACAACTCTGTCACCGAGCTACTCCGCCTGAACCGGACCACCGGCCTGCCGGAAGTCGTGCCGCTGACGAGTAACACGCTCAACATCAACTTCCCCGGAGGAACCGGAGACCTTTTCAAGTACAACACGGGCGATTTCCCGGGGCTTCCCTGAACTTCGGCCCCAGCCTGAATAGGTTCGAATCCCCACATCAATAAGCCCGTGTTTTGCGAAGAATATTGAAAAGCCAAATCCACCTTACACGCCAACTTCCAACACACCTCCATTCTCGGCGACAGATTTTCAGGCCCTTTCCGCGGAGAGGTCGTATCTCCGTGCAAGTTGCAGTACGCGTGATTCCAGTTTACGATCGTATGGAGGCTATCTTTCTTGAGCAGCGATCCAATGCGCTGTGTCAATACTTTCTCAGATGCCTCGGTTTGATCCAATTCCCAAGAATACTGAAGGTGCATCAATCAAGGTAGCCAGAGAATCAATAATGTGAAGAGCTGGATTCATCTCTACCGGCACGGAGTCGAGATGGACTATACCGGATATGACCCCGCGGCCCAGGCGGAGGTATTTCATGTTGAGGTTGAATAGGTGATCACGCCGCCATCCGGCGTTGATACGACCATCCGGGAGGGGGCGAGCCCCAAGGTCAGCGTTTCGATTGGTGACAAACTCCGAACTGGCCGCGAAGTTGAGTTAAGGGATGCCGCGGAACGGGCGAGGCATACCGCCGGGCATTACCAGGGGCAGTTGCGGAAAATTACGCCGCCTCCCGGAGTTGCCGTACCCGTATCGGCTTGATTCTAGCCTAGAATTGGGTATAAAATCCCTTGGAGTAATGGGATGCGACCCCGGATGAGAAACGAAAAGCAAATGCCCTCCCGGTCAGACCCGGCCTCCGGCAAGTCAATGGCCGGGTGGTACCTCAAGGCGGTGGGCATCCCGGTCATTCTACTTGTCCTGTACGTGTTGTCATGTGGTCCGGTGTTCGGCCGCTACCACCATGTCTGGCCTTATACTAACCTCAAATTCGGGTGGTCTATGGAATGGGCGTCGTTGGCCTACGTCAAACCCCTTCTATACGTCGGTTGGGAACTCATACCCAGCCTTGAGCCATGCATCTATTGGTACCTGTATCTTTGGGTGTGACCACTCCGTACCCCGCCCCGTTGCCACGGCGTTAAACTGACCCGTTTGCAAAAACCGGGGGGTCGATACGCGGGTCCCCCCATCAAAACGCCCTCACGGCTTTGTGAGGACGGTTATTTCGAGTGATTGGGGGACCGGTTCGGGTGGGTTTTGGGTGTGCGTCCAGGCGGTCCCGGGTAGGGTCGGGGTAAACCCATGTGTGTCCAAATCACATACAAACGTAAGCGTCCGGAGAAGCACCTCCCCCCGCGTAGGGGTTCGGCCCCACGCTGCGTTTGGAGGAGGATGAGGGTGTCGAGGCGAGCCGGTACACCTGCGGTGGTGCGCAAGATGTTGTGG
>Ga0315336_1003106_pt1 | contig 23095 bp, 21 predicted proteins | sample ASW5metaG_FD_204512 | JGI IMG/M metagenome (GOLD analysis project Ga0315336, IMG submission 204512) | Ammonia-oxidizing marine archaeal communities from Monterey Bay, California, United States - ASW #5 | ecosystem: Environmental > Aquatic > Marine > Intertidal zone | place: USA: California... | reverse complement strand
TGTCTCAATTTGACGCTTCACTGTTCGAGTCAGGATAGTTACAAGAAAAACACCAGACAGTGCACCCACCATACCTGCCATTGTTGGGATGGTCGCTCTTGATACCCCGGCAGCCATCGAACGTGGATTTCCAGAACCGGAAATCGCCATCACATCAAAAACCGTAATCATTCCTGTAACCGTTCCCATTAGCCCCAACAGAGGACATAACGCTACCAACGTTTGGATCATAGGTATGCCTTGGTTTGCTGACATGGTGACACGAGATATCATTGCCTCTCGAATTTGCACCGAATGCCAAGATCTCCGCTGACCTCGACTCCCCCATTGCTCGATCGATTCTTGTATCAGGGTTTTGAGGCCAGTACGTAGATAGATCAATCTCTCCAGAATCAAAATCCACATGAACAAAATTGTCCAACCAATAATCTGCAACACAGGGCCGCCCAGCTCTAAAAAATCCCGGATAGCCTCAAAGGCATCAACGAAAAATTGCATACCCTATCCTATTTTCTCAGACTGCTCGGCAACAAGACCAGCACTTTGCTCTTGCAGTACCTGGACAATCATTCGGCTACGACCGCTTACAATCGTATGCAAAAGAACGGTAGGAATAGCTACACACAACCCTAATACCGTAGTCATTAAGGCCTGCGAGATACCTCCCGCCATAATTGTCGGGTCACCAGCACCAAACAGTGTAATAGCCTGGAATGTTTGAATCATTCCCGTCACTGTTCCCAACAAACCCAACAGAGGCGAAACAACAGAGATTACTTTTATAAACAAAATCCCGCGCTGCAAAGAGGGGGTTTCTTTTAATATGGCCTCACCAAGCTTGAGTTCGAGCGTCTCAGTATCGGCCTGCTGATTCTTTTGATATATCTGCAAAACGCGACCGAGAGCATTATCTGAACTTGGTGACTCGCTTCCCCTCTTGAGCTGGGCTTTGACTTTTCGTCCTGCCAGTCCAAGCATAATCATTCGCTCAAGGGCCAGTAGTATCCCTAAAATCCCTAGAGAAATAATGACATACCCAACGATACCGCCCTGCTGAACACGCTCACCTAGATTCGGCGTTTCCAGTAACAATGCAAGAAGTTGGCCACTTGTAACATCGAGTCCGAAACGCACAACCTCATCGCCCGGGGCTGCACCAAGAAGATCCGCTGTGCTCCCCGTATAACGCCTCTGTGAGGGCTGTCTTACAAGTTCTGATACCGAGTTTGTATCAGGGTTATGACTGAGATAACGTCCATCTGCCACCAGATTGAAAGTTCCCACCCGAACAATATCTTCAAACACTTCCTGACCATCGGCCGTAACAAACCTAAAGTCTGAAATGCGCTTAACCTTGCCCTGCTCGGTAGCCTCACGCTGAAGTTCGAACCACAACCGCTCAATTTCCGCTATCGATGCAAGTTCACTACTGGATCCCATCTTGGCGGCCAGATCTGTCAGAAATTGGGCACGATCCGGGTATTCAATATTAGTAATTGAATTCTCAAACAGGCTACGAGCATCACCGGCAACCTGCTGCAATACACCGAATAACTCTCTTAAGGAGCCTAAGCGCGTATTGAGCTGCTCAGTACGATCAGCAATAAGGAGTTCATTCTCCTCAAATGCAGTCTCAAGCCTTTCACTCAGGTCTTCCTGCCGTCTCTTTTCTGCGTTTGCTTCTGCAGTTAGGCGGTCTTGCTCCGCTTGGGCCTGCTCAAAACGATCAACCCGTTGCTGAAATTCCGTATCGTCTGTTGCCGTTCCTCGTTCAACTAACTGCAAAAGTTCATCATTCGTGCGAACAATGTCTTGTGCTTGAAGTTGAGTAAAGGTAAGCCCAGCGATGGCAATTAACGATGAAAAAATTTGTCGGGCATTCATTAGCCTTCCTCCGGTGGAGCTACGGGTAATAGCAACATATCAGCAGATACCTGGTTGCGGGCAATCCGCAGTCCCTGACGAATTGAGTTTCGATGCTCGTTACCCAGCGGTACCCACTGCCGATTGGCTTGATCCCAAACTCCCGACAATGCACCGTCAGGCGTTTGATATGCCAACACAACCCGGCCTACGCGCAACATGTCTACTTCTCTATTTGTGCCATTGATTTGCAATTGGTCCGCATACGCCTCAATCGTGCGGCCATAATCATTTTCAATCTGCCAAGCCTCCATCACAACCCTGAACTTCTCAGAAGCCGTTACGTCAGATCGCTCCAGAAGACTCCGGAGGCCAGCAACACGGTCTGTCCTCTCAGCCGCCAGAAAGGGTACGTCCAAAGACACAAACCCCTCCAGACCTTCAATCATTCGGGTTAGCAGGGGCAAAACTTGGCGCTCAATCACCGAGACCTGATCAATCGAGATGCTCAAATTGTTAAGCTCTCTCTCCTGATCATCTATTTGCCGCTCTAGCAGGGTGTTATAAACAACCAGTCCGTCAATTTCTTTCAGAAGTGCTCGGTATTCGTCTATCTTTTCCCTTGTCACCTCAACGATTCCATCAATCTGATCCTGAGCGGCTTGTGCCAGCTGAACCCGACGAGCCTCAACCGCGACGATGCGTTCAACTGCTTGCGCGCTTGCAAGCTCGGCAGCCAGTATCACGCTAAATGCACTCGCCACCAAAACTGCCTTACCTAATGTTCCTCTCATGCCCACTCCCCTTGAGATTGTGAGTTTATGTATAACATTTTCAAAAAAAACTGCACCACACGCCGTTGTTTAAGTAGGCTAATCACTAGGTGGCTATTTAACAAGTATTTGTTTTTGCAGATTTTATTGCTTTATCCAGAGCAACAACCCTTCAACTTTTTCGCTCCGGGTGGGAGAGGATAGCGCAAAAACCGAGGCTGAAGCTACAGCTTCACGCACGCAGTTCTTCCGGAGCCAAAAATAAAGGGGGCCGATTCATGGAAAAAGTAGAGCTCAAAGGTAAAAATTCCAATGAAAAATACCTCGGAAATGACTCCGGAACTATACGAATAATTAGCTTGAAAGGGTCCAAATTAGGGTACATCTTTGCTCTAAGACGTTGACAGCACTTAGTCTTTTCTGGATCATGGCCCAACGATATTTTTTTGGGTATCTCGACTTTGAAGGCATCAACAATAAATCGAATTGCCCCGATCGTGTCGGACCTGCTTGGCAGAGGTGAGTGTGGGCGATTGGTTTGACAGCGAATTACAAAACCAAGACCCCGCACCCGAAAGGCTGCGGGGTTTTTTTTGCACTATAGATGCGCACTGATAATGAAGAGGTAACGATATGCAGTTGTTTTTAGAATCAGATGTCCAAGTTGGGCTGCTGGGCGGTGAGCGCCTCGCAATCCTGGGGTATGGTAGTCAGGGCCGTGCCCATGCGTTGAATTTGCGCGACTCAGGTTTTGAGGTGATTGTTGGCCTGAGGCCAGGCGGAAAAACTTGGGATAAGGCTAAAAGGGACGGTTTCACTGTCCGAGACACTAGAGGGGCTGTGGAAGGTGCAGGCCTTGTGGCCTTTCTGGTTCCGGATATGGCTCAAAGAGAACTCTATAACCAGATTCAGCCTGAAATAAGCAATGGAAGTACCCTGTTATTCGCTCATGGCTTCACGATTCACTACGATCAAATTAACCCACGCGATGACTTAGATGTGGTGTTAATTGCACCAAAAGGGCCGGGTGATCTGGTCCGTAGACAGTATGAAGCTGGCCGGGGAGTCCCTTGCTTGATCGCGGTAGAGCAAGATGCAACTGGGCAGGCCCATCAAAGAGGGCTAGCGTATGCCCATGGCATAGGGGGCACCCGTGGTGGGGTTCTTGCAACAACCTTTAAGGAAGAAACAGAAACTGATCTATTTGGCGAGCAAGCCGTGCTCTGTGGAGGCGTTACTGAGCTAATCGTCCGTGGTTTTGAGACCTTAACGGAAGCTGGTTATCAGCCCGAGGTTGCATACTTCGAGGTAATGCATGAAATGAAGCTGATAGTGGACTTACTGCACGAAGGGGGTCTCAAAAAAATGCATGACTACATTAGCGAAACGGCAGACTATGGAGACCTCACCAGAGGACCTCGAGTAATTGATGCTAAAGCCAAAGACAGAATGAAAGACATTTTATCGGAAATTCAGGATGGAACTTTTGCACAAGAGTGGGTAGCAGAAAATGATGCGGGCTGTGGTGAGTACAAGCGCCTAATGGATGAGGATCTTACTCACTCCATAGAAGTTGTGGGTCGCGAACTTCGAGGAAGAATGAGTTGGCTGCAAGAGTAGTCGGCGAGTAAAGCTGCAGGCCCAGGAGGTGGGCAATGAAGGCTGGGAATAAAGATCAGGTCGTTATTTTTGATACCACATTAAGGGATGGTGAGCAGGCGCCCGGCTGCAGCATGACGCTTGATGAAAAACTACGGGTGGGCACAGCCCTTCATGAGCTGAATGTGGACGTCATAGAGGCCGGCTTCCCGGCTGCTTCATTGGGAGATTTTGATGCCGTTCAAGCAATCTCTGAATCGATAAAGGGACCAACCATCTGCGCATTGGCAAGATGTAATGAAGCAGATATTGAGCGTGCCTGGGAAGCAATTAAACGTGCCAAACAAACCCGCCTGCATGTATTTGTTGCAACCAGCCAAATCCACCGCGAACATAAATTACAGATGGCTAAAGATGAAATCCTAAAGAGTGCGGTCGCAGGTGTTAAGTTAGCGCGGAGCCTTTGTAAAAACGTGGAATTTTCTCCCGAAGATGCATCACGAACGGAGCTCGAATACCTTTCAGAGGTGGTTGAAGCGGTAATTGAAGCGGGCGCTACAACAGTGAATATCCCTGATACCGTCGGCTACACGGTTCCAGACGAATTTTTTCAGGTTTTTAGCTATCTCAGAGAAAACGTACCGGGTATCGATGGTGTAACACTCAGCGCACACTGCCACGATGACTTAGGCATGGCGGTAGCTAACAGCCTAGCGGCTGTGCGCGCAGGCGCCCGGCAAGTGGAATGCACCATAAACGGAATTGGTGAACGAGCTGGAAATTGTTCCCTTGAAGAAGTTGTTATGGCTCTAAAAACAAGGAAGGCGTATTTTGGTGTTACAACCGGAGTTAAAACCGAGCGGCTATACCCGACTAGCAGAATAGTAGAAACTGTTACGGGCATGCACACACCAAAAAATAAGGCAGTGGTTGGCGAAAATGCTTTTGCTCATGAAGCTGGCATTCACCAACATGGAATGCTCCGTCACCACACAACATACGAAATTATGCTTCCTGAAGATGTCGGCATATCACGATCTAATCTTGTTCTAGGAAAGCACAGCGGACGACATGCCTTTCGGCAACGCGTTGAGCAACTGGGTTTCCAACTAGATGATGTAGAGCTGAACCGCTGCTTTAATGAATTTAAGGCACTGGCCGATCGAAAAAAAGACATGTACGACCAGGATATTGAAGCAATTATTATGAATGCTGATGCCAGCAAGACTGGGCCGTGGGTTATTTCTGAACTCTACATAACGGCTGGATCAGGCAGTGTAGCTTCTGCGGCACTCAAGCTATCTCATGTTGATGGCAGGGAGATCCGTGAGGCAGCAGTGGGCGACGGGCCTGTTGCCGCAGCCTTTACGGCTCTAGAGAAAGTGACGGGTATCACCTTGCACCTGAAAAATTTTGAGGTGAGGGGGGTTAGCGTCGGAGATGATGCTCAAGGTGAGGTGACTGTGACAGTCGAATATAATAACCAAAGCTTTCGTGGGCATGCCCTGAGTACAGATATTGTAGAATCTGCAGCAGTCGCCTATTTAGAGGTTATTAATCGCATTCTTCGGCGACAAGACACTGCAAACGAACCAGCTCACGATACGGTGATGATAAGTACCCCTTAGGGGTACATTTGATCCAGAGGAATCGGCGAATGCCTCTTAAACCTACTCAATTCATTTGGCAAGACGGCAAGTTGGTCCCATGGGAACAGGCAATGGTCCATGTACTAACGCACGCGCTGCATTATGGCTCGTCAGTATTCGAAGGAATAAGGAGCTATAAAACGCCTACTGGACCTATAGCTTTTCGACTCACCAATCACATTCAAAGAATGTTTGATTCCGCAAAAATCTACCGCCTAAGTATTCCCTATACGGTCGACGAAATCGTTGCCGCCTGCATGAAAGTAATCATCAAGAATGAGTTAGGTGAAGGCGCTTATCTAAGACCGCTCGCCTTTAGGGGTTACGGCGAGATGGGGGTAATTGGTGATCCGGAAAAACCAGCAAATTGCATAATTGCAGCATGGAATTGGGGCACCTATCTTGGTGAAGAGGCGCTTGAAAAAGGTGTTGATGTTTGTGTTTCTTCGTGGCAAAGGGTGTCGCCAAATACGCTACCTACTCTTTCTAAGGCGGGCGGCAATTACCTATCGAGTTTCTTGGTTAGCGATGAAGCCAGACGGCTTGGATTTCACGAAGGAATTGCGCTCAATCATCAAGGCAATGTTAGCGAGGGTGCCGGTGAAAATCTTTTTCTCGTCCGGGAAGGAAAGATCTATACCCCTCCCTTATCTGACTCTATCCTGGAGGGGCTGACTCGCGATACGACATGCAGGCTTGCCGAGTCATTGGGTCTTTCAATAAACGAGCAAAGTATCCCGCGAGAAATGCTCTACATAGCGGATGAAATTTTCCTAACGGGATCGGCGGCAGAAATTACGCCTGTTCGTTCGGTGGATCGGATTTCAGTCGGAGACGGGCACCGGGGTCCAGTGACTGAACGCCTCCAACAGGAATTTTTCGGGTTATTTAATGGATCAGTGGTCGATCAGTGGGGCTGGCTGGAGCAAATTAATCCTAACGAATCTGAAGCTCAGGCCTGATGTCCACCTGAGTACCAGAAAATGTCTTCTGAAAATAGAGAATATTACCTATAAAATAGGTGAGATATGCCCGCTAACTCATTGTTTAAAAATATTTGGGATACGCATATCGTTTCAAAAGAAACGAAAGAAACGCCCGCAATTCTTTACGTTGACCTCCACCTCATACATGAGGTTACAAGTCCAGTAGCATTCAACCAGCTCCGCGACAAAGGGTTAAAAGTGCGTCGCCCCGATCTAACTCTGGCCACTATCGACCACTCGATTCCCACTGTGCCCGTTAGTTCTATCAAAGAACTCAAAGTCATCAGCGAGCCAGCGGCTACAAATGCCGTAATTCAAATGGAGAAAAACTGCGCTGATTACGGCATACCAATTTATGGCTTAAATAGTGAGCAACGCGGCATAGTTCATGTTATCGGGCCAGAGCTGGGCGCTACGCAACCGGGTAAAACAATTGTTTGCGGGGATTCACATACGAGTACTCATGGAGCTTTGGGCGCTCTAGCATTTGGTATAGGCACCACGGAGGTGGGACACGTACTAGCAACACAATGCTTACTTCAAAGGCAACCCAAAACTCTTGCTGTAAACCTAAACGGAATCCTTCAAAGAGGTGTAACTGCGAAGGATATTATTCTTGCGATCATCGGTAATATCGGTGTCGATGGTGGTACGGGGCACGTGATCGAATACAGAGGAGCAGCGATAGCTCAGCTCTCAATCGAGGAGAGAATGACTATCTGCAATATGTCCATAGAGGCTGGCGCAAGGGCTGGATTAATCGAACCTGATGACACAACGTACGAGTACCTTGCCGGACGCCCAATGGCACCCAAAGGGAAAGACTGGGCAGACGCCCTCGTCCGTTGGAAAAATCTGCCCAGCGACCCTGATGCTCTTTTTGATAAATCTATCGATCTGGATGTATCTCAGTTAACGCCTATGGTGACCTTTGGCACGAACCCAGGCATGGTTATTCCCATTGATCAAGCAATACCAGCACCCCCGGCTAGTGATCTCGCTTTTGCGAAGGCGATGGACTACATGCGCGTTAAGCCCGGTGTGCCGTTACTCGGGCAACCAGTAGATGTTGTATTTATTGGAAGTTGTACCAACGGGCGCCTCAGCGATCTTAAGTCAGTAGCAAGTCTTTTGAATGGGAGAAAGGTTGCAGATAACGTAAGAATGCTAGTGGTACCAGGTTCGCAGCAAGTCAAACGCGAGGCGGAAGCTGAAGGGCTCCATGAAATTATTTGTGCCTCTGGCGCCGAATGGCGTGAGCCCGGGTGTTCCATGTGTCTAGGGATGAATGGTGACACAGTACCAAACGGAAAATTAGCTGTAAGCACAAGCAACCGTAACTTTGAAGGTCGGCAAGGCATAGGCGCGCGAACGGTACTTGCCAGCCCCCTGACAGCAGCCGCCTCTGCCATTAGTGGGGTTATCACCGACCCTAGAAAGCTAATGGAGTAAGTGTAATTATGGATTCAGTTATTCAGATAAAATCAACAACTGTTGTACTTCCCTACGACGATATCGATACCGATCAAATAATTCCGGCCCGCTACATCAATACAAATACTAAAGAGGGGTTAGGCGAGCATCTCTTTACAGACTGGCGTCACGATAAAAACGGAGAAGAGCGCTTAGATTTTCCATTAAATGACCCAAAATCAAGGAAAGCAACTATTTTAGTGGCCGGGCACAATTTTGGATGCGGTTCCTCAAGAGAGCATGCACCCTGGGCCCTTTTAGACTACGGGATCCGTGCAGTTATCAGCACTGAAATAGCTGATATTTTCCGAAATAACTCCCTCAAAAACGGCCTTATTCCAGTAATTGTTAGCGTGGAAAATCACCAGTGGCTTTTGGATCATCCGGGAGCTGAAGTCACCATCAGTCTCGAGAAGAGTAGTTTAATAATCGAGCAACAGGCACCTCTGGATTTTTCCATTGACCCCTTTTCACGCTATTGCCTTATAAATGGCCTAGATCAGCTGGGGTTTTTAGTGGACCGCGAAGAACGTATTGCAAACTACGAGTCTAAACAATGAGCCACTCATCAGTAGCTGTGCTTCCTGGTGATGGCATCGGGCCAGAGGTTACTGCTGAAGCGATCCGAGTCCTGAAGTCAGTTGATGAGCAACTCAACCTCAAACTAGAGTTTAGTGAAGGTTTGATTGGAGGCGCGGCACTCGACGCTACCGGTGAGCCACTTCCTTCCAGTACGGTAAGTCTTTGCAAAGAAGCCGACGCCATTCTCCTAGGTGCCGTAGGAGGTAGCAAATGGGAACACTTACCTGCGGGACCTGAGGCCGGCCTACTGGGTTTGCGAAAGGCCCTAGGGCTATACGCTAACCTTCGCCCTGTAAAGACATTACCTGAACTCGTAGACGCATCACCTCTTAAAGCAGACCGCTTAGATGGCGTAGATATCATGGTCATCCGGGAATTGACTGGGGGAATCTACTTCGGAAAAAGAAAGTTGTCATCAACCCATGCCTATGACACTTGCGAATATACAACCGAAGAAATAAAGCGAATCTGCCGTATGGCAGGTAACCTTGCGATGACCCGCAGGCGAAAAGTAACTTCAGTTGATAAGCATAACGTGCTTGATACCTCGCGACTTTGGCGCAAAACCGCCACCAAACTGTTCCAAGATGAATTTCCAGAGATTGAACTGGAACACATTTATGTCGATGCGGCGGCCATGCACCTACTTAATCGCCCCAAAGACTTTGACGTCCTCGTAACTGAAAACATGTTCGGCGATATTCTAAGTGATGAGGCTTCAATGTTAGCCGGATCCCTTGGCCTTCTCCCCTCTGCATCCCTGAGCGATGAGGGGCCCTGTCTGTACGAGCCCATTCATGGTTCCGCTCCGGATATTGCGGGTCGTGATTTGGCAAACCCCACCGGCGCCATCCTTAGTGGCGCCATGCTACTAAGACACAGCTTGGCTTTACCTGATGCCGCAGCTGCCGTCGAGGCAGCAGTTGCAGCAGCCTATGCAGCAGGGTTAAGAACACCTGATCTTAGGGCTGCTGAAAATGATAAAAACGTGGGAACTAAAACGTTTGGTGAAGCCGTTCTTACTCACTTAAAGCTTTAAATCTGAAGCTTTCCCTTCGAAAAATTTAACCGACATTGCAATTAGCACATTAGTAGGATATTGTATTAATATACTATTACATTAGGTGTCTTATGAAGCCGCAAAAAGAAATGCAGCGGGAAGCTAAGGTGCTAGCAAACAAAGCTCTCTACCAAGCAATTTTGTCTCTCCAAAACGAAGAAGAATGCTCGCAGTTCTTCTCTGACCTCTGTACACCCGCCGAGCTTGAAGCCATGGTTGATCGATGGGCGGTAGTCCCTTTTCTCAATGAGGGTCTCCCTTACCGGAAAATTCATGACATTACAGGTGTTTCAGTAACCACTATTGGAAGGGTTGCAAGATTTCTAACAATTGGCAACGGGGGCTACAAGACTGCTCTTGATCGGCTGGGGCCTTTTAACTTATGAAAAAAGACAACACCAGAATACGCGTTGCGGTCCAAAAATCTGGCCGGCTAACGGAACACACAATGGAACTATTAGCGCGTTGTGGTCTCGTATACTCAAAAGGGCGCGACCAATTAATTTGTTATGGTGAAAATATGCCAGTAGATGTGATTCTGGTTCGCGATGATGATATTCCAAGTCTGGTACAGGAAAATCTCTGTGATTTAGGTATTGTTGGACTTAACGAAGTAGAGGAAGCCCGCCTTAAGCTTATCGAACTTGACATCAGGGAGATCTTTTCCCAGATAAGTACTTTGGATTTCGGTTATTGTCGGTTGTCATTTGCAGTACCAGAGGATCAAAATTATTCCGACTCAAGTTTCCTCAGCGGAAAACGCATTGCCACAAGTTATCCTCAAATAGTAGGTCACTATTTAAAAAGCCAAGGAATAAAGGCCGAGGTAATAAAGTTCTCGGGGGCAGTTGAGATAGCACCAAGCCTTGGAAAAGCTGACATGATCTGCGATCTTGTTTCTAGCGGCTCTACCCTCCAAGCCAATGAATTAAAAGAAACCAATACTATTTTGGAAAGCCGGGCAACGCTGATTCAGACCCCAGTCCTGATACCAGCTAGTAAGCAAGAGTGGCTACAACGCTTACTGCAACGCATTCAAGGTGTGCTGCAAGTCAAAGAAAGTAAGTACATTATGCTGCACGCGCCTCGATCTGCACTACCTAAGATCAGTAAACTTTTACCGGGCAGCGAATCACCCACCATAATTCCACTTGAGGGGCGAAACGACAAAGTTGCAGTGCATGCAGTCTGCAGGGAAAAAGTTTTTTGGGAAACTTTAGAGCTGCTCAAAGAGGCGGGCGCTAGTTCTGTGCTCGTACTGCCCGTCGAAAAAATGCTTACATAAAATTAATTACACTAATGAAAAAATACCGATGGAACAAACTAACTTCTGCTGATCAGGAGAAGCTAATGCGGCGGCCAGCATTGGCAGATGATCCAGAGCTCCTGAAAAGGGTGGAAGAAATCGTAGAGCTGGTGCGCACCGAAGGCGATAGCGCTTTGAGCTCCTTAACTATGGAATTTGATCAAGTAAAACTCAAGTCCTTTGAAGTTACCCCTGAAGAACTATCGAACATAGACAAGGCGCTAACAAAAACTGCGCAAAACGCGATTGTCGCGGCCGCGAAAAATATTGAACGCTTTCATCAAGATCAGATACCAAAGCCAATCTTAATAAACACGGCTCCAGGAGTACGATGTGAGCGAGTAATACGTCCAATCCAAAGCATCGGTCTCTATGTACCAGGTGGGGGAAATCCACTGGTCTCGACCGCCCTTATGCTAGCGATTCCTGCGACTCTTGCAGAATGCCCCACGGCGGTCTTATGTAGCCCCCCTGGTAAAAATGGAAAGATAGATGCAGGGGTACTCTTCGTAGCTAAAGAGTACGGAATTAGGAAGATCTTCAAGTTAGGCGGTGCGCAAGCTATAGCAGCTATGGCATATGGCACTCAAACGGTGCCCAAGGTAAATAAAATTTTTGGGCCGGGAAATAAATGGGTAGCAGCAGCGAAAGCACATGTGTCCCGAGATCCAAGCGGTGCTGCGCAAGACCTTCCGGCTGGACCCTCAGAGCTTATGGTGATTGCAGACGGAAAAGCCAACCCAGCTTTCGTAGCTGCTGATCTACTCTCTCAGGCTGAACATGGTCCAGATTCGCAGGTCATACTAGTAACTAACTCCGAAGGCCTGGCCGATAGCGTAACAAGTCAGATCATTCACCAAAAAGTGAAACTAGCAAGACAGGCAATAATAGAGGAAGCATTATCTCATTCGTACATACTGACAGTTACGAATCTCGAGACGGCAATCGACATTGCAAATAGATACGCGCCAGAACACCTAATATTGCAGATTCGAGACTCCCGGAAACTGCTTGACCAAATCACGACTGCAGGTTCAGTTTTCCTTGGTCCGTGGGCCCCCGAAACAGTGGGAGATTATTGCAGCGGAACCAATCATGTACTGCCAACTTATGGATTAGCACGCAGCTATTCAGGCCTTGGGGTTAATGACTTCGTGCGGACTATGACAGTGCAGGAGCTAAATCGGGACGGAATAGCTGCTGTTGGTCCGCTAGCCAAGACATTAGCTAGCCTTGAGGGACTAGAAGCGCATGGGGCCGCAGTAGCACAACGCTTAAAAGCATTAAACGAGATGGAGGCGCAATAGTGGTAGATATTCTTCAGCTAGCCCGACCCGAACTTCGGAAGCTTAAACCTTACTCTCCGGGTGGCTACGAGTCCGATCTAGTGCGCTTAAATGCGAATGAATCTCCATGGCGAATACCTGGCGATAATACTGAGAGAGGCCTCAATTTTTATCCTCCACCGAGGCCATTACTCCTGCGCAAACTCCTCGCTGATCACTATGGTGTTATTGAAGAAAAAATTTTAGTAACCCGGGGAAGCACAGAAGCTATTGACCTCTTGATCAGGGGTTTTTGTGCAGCCGGAAAAGATCAGCTCCTAACTTGTCCCCCGACTTTTGATATGTACCGTCTGTATGCAGGAATCCAAAATGTTGAAGTTCTTGAGGTACCACTGTTAAGGGAAAAGGGCTTCATCATTGACTCTAGATCAATCGTAGAACGGGTGACGGAAAGAACTAAGGTAATTTTTCTTTGCTCGCCAAACAATCCTACCGGACAATCAATAGAACACGAGGATATTGAATTTATATGTCAAGCAGTTCAAAAAAAATCATTAGTTGTGCTCGATGAGGCATATCAAGAATTTTCAGACAAACAGGACTTCAGCGTATTGGAGGAAAAATACGAAAATGTTCTTAGGCTTCGCACACTATCAAAATTTATATCACTTGCTGGCGTACGCTGCGGCGCAGTCATAGCAGAACCAAAGCTCATCGATTTCCTGAGTAGCATATTACCACCCTACTCCTTTCCTACTCCCTCCATTGAATTGGTACTTAAAGCCTTCGACAAACGATCTCTAAATATTGGAAATGAAAGAGTTCAAATGTTGCGCGCTGAAAGGGCATGGCTAAAAAAGAAATTAATGAATGTCAGTGATATAAAAAAAGTGTGGCCCAGCGATGCAAATTTTATTTTTATTGAAACGTCAAACGCGGAAAAATTTAAAGAAACAGTGAGGCAGGCCAATGTCTTAGTGCGCACCTTTCCAGACCAACCTGAGTTACAAAACTGTGTCCGTATTACTGTAGGGCGACGCGAAGATAATAATAAGTTATTACAGGCTTTCTAGAACGGGATTAAAATCATGGCGCGTAAATTTCTTTTTCTTGATCGTGATGGAACTCTTATAGAGGAACCTGATGATCAGCAAGTGGATTCACTCAGCAAGGTTAAATTTATGCCAGGAGTAATCCCCGCGCTCGTACGTTTAAAATCAGCGGGCTTTGAGTTCGTGATTGTCAGTAACCAAGACGGGCTCGGAAAAAAAGAATTTCCCCTGAAATCATTTCAGCTAGCTCAGAATTTTATAAAAACGGTCTTTTCTTCCCAGGGTATTGATTTTATTGAGGAATTTTTTTGCCCGCATAAATCAGAGGATAACTGCTCCTGCAGAAAGCCCAATACCGGTTTAGTACGTAAATTCCTTAAAGAAGTAGATGTTGATTACGAAGAAAGTGTCGTGGTGGGCGATCGAGACACCGATATGCAGCTAGCCGAAAATCTTGGCATACATGGACTAAGGGTCTCGCTTACTGGAAAAACTAACGAGACTTGGCCGAATATCGCTCGGCTTCTGCTCGACAAACCACGGCGGGCAAAAATTGAACGAAAAACACGCGAGACAGATATTGCCATCCGAGTCGATTTAGATTCTGCTCAAGAGCCTCAAATTAGCACTGGTATAAAGTTTTTTGATCACATGCTCGAACAGCTAGGAAAACACGGTGCCTTTGAATTAGATATCCGTTGCCACGGTGATCTAGAGGTAGATGAACATCACACGGTAGAGGATGTTGCGTTGACACTTGGAGAAGTGCTTAAAAAGGCTCTCGGGGATAAGAGAAATATTGAACGCTACGGATTCCTATTGCCTATGGACGAAGCAGAGGCACAGGTTTCTATAGACTTAAGTGCAAGGCCGTATCTTGTGTTTGAGGGTGAATTTACCCGCGAACGTGTGGGGGAACTTCCCACAGAATTAGTTCCCCATTTCTTTCGATCTTTAGCTGACACCCTAGGTGCAGCTATCCATATACAGGTAATGGGTGAAAATAATCACCACATGGTAGAAAGTTGTTTCAAGGGCGTTGCGAGAGCACTTCGACAGGCCTTTCGACGTACTGGCAGCGGCCTGCCCTCGACCAAAGGTCAGCTATGAAGCAGGGGCCCGCAATAATTGCTACGGGCGGAGCCAACCTAGCCTCATTAACGTTTGCCTTAGGGCGTCTTGGTGTAGAGGCTCAGGTAACGGAAGATCCTGATGTGGTAATGAACGCAAATCACGTAATTCTGCCAGGCGTGGGTACTGCCCTTGATGCAATAAAAAGACTAGAGAGAATTGATCTAAAAAACATGATACCTCAGCTTACACAGCCAGTTCTTGGGATCTGCCTTGGCATGCAATTATTATTTTCGGGCTCTGACGAGGATAACGCTCGATGTCTAGGGATTATTCATGGCCAAGCTCATCGCTTTAAGACGGACCCGAAGCTTCCTATTCCCCAAATGGGCTGGAACCAGTTGCAACTAGTGGGAAAATCTCCACTGTTAAAAGATATTTCAGAGGGAAGTTATGTCTACTTTATTCACAGCTACGCAGTACCTGAAGGTAGCTATACTCGCGCGTCTTGTGATTATGGCCAAAAATTTTCGGCCGTTGTGGAGCAAAAGAATTTTTATGGAACTCAATTTCACCCAGAACGTTCCGGACTGCTAGGTGCAAAAGTATTGGCAAACTTCCTCAAATTGTAACGTCATGCAATTAATTCCAGCAATTGATATCCGAAAGGGCAAGTGTGTTCGCCTATTTCAAGGTGATTTTACAAAAGAAACCCTATACGAAATAGCGCCTATAGATTTAGCAGCACGCTATGCATCAGCAGGCGCTCAATGGCTCCACGTAGTTGACTTGGACGGAGCAAAAATAGGGAGGCCGGCAAACTTACAACTAATTACAGATATTACGAAAAAAATCGGTTTATCAATTCAAGTAGGTGGCGGTATTCGGACTCTATCTCACTTACGAAGAACATTAAAAAGTGCTGATAGGGCAGTAATAGGGAGTCTTGCGGTCATGCAACCTAACAAGGTCATGAATTGGTTAAATATGTTTAACTCAGATCGCCTAACACTCGCACTCGATGTCCGCATAGATGCATCTGGTATGCCCCTACTTACCACCCACGGCTGGACTAAGTCCACTCGGGTTAGTTTGTGGCATCTACTGGAACAGTATGAAAATGTAGGACTTAAGCACGTTTTATGTACCGATGTAGACAGAGACGGCACCATGGCAGGCCCCAACATTAGACTCTATGAGAGCTGCAGAAAACGCTGGCCAAACATAGAACTTCAGGCCTCAGGGGGAATTCGCAATAAAAGTGATCTTGCAGCACTTGAAAGACTAAAGGTAAGTGCGGCGATCTCTGGTAAGGCCCTTTTAGAAAGAAAAATCTTGATAGAGGAGATGGTCCCATACTTGCCAAACGCTTAATCCCCTGCCTTGATGTTCGTGATGATATGGTCGTCAAGGGAATCAAATTTCGAGATCATCGAATTATGGGAGACATTCTAGAACTTGCAGCACGATACCGCCAAGAATGCGCTGATGAACTTGTTTTTTATGACATCACAGCTAGTCCCGATGGACGAATTGTTGATCGAAACTGGATTAATAAAGTAGCAGCTATCTTAGATGTTCCGTTCTGTGTAGCCGGCGGTATCAGGACTCTTGCTGATGCAGAGATGGTACTTAATCTTGGTGCTGATAAAGTATCTATTAACTCACCGGCTCTTGAGCGTCCAGAGCTAATCAATCAACTTGCTAAACGTTTCGGCTCCCAATGCGTTGTGATTGGGATCGATAGCCTAGCTTCGGACAATCAATATCAAGTCCATCAATACACTGGTGATCCTCATCGAAGTCGATGGAGTGAACGCTTAACACTTGATTGGGTTACTGAAGTCCAAGATCGCGGCGCCGGTGAAATCGTTCTTAATTGCATGAACCAAGATGGGGTCAGAAACGGATATGATACGAAGCAGCTACAGTCCATCCGTAACGCTTGCAAAGTCCCGCTTATTGCGTCAGGTGGGGCGGGAAAGATGTCACATTTTAAGGACGTGTTTATAAGATCCAGAGTGGATGGTGCATTAGCGGCTACAGTATTTCACACAGCGCAAATTCCGATCCCAGAACTCAAGCGCTATCTTATAAGTACAGGAATTCATTGTCGCCCACCAAATATGGAGGAGTAGAAATTGAACACTTTTTCATTTCTAAATGAACTTGAAAAAATTATCAAAGATAGGCTTCAGAATCCGAAGAAGTCTAGTTATACCAACCTTTTAGCCCAAGAAGGTGCGCTGAAAATAGCGAAAAAACTGGGTGAGGAAGGCGTAGAGGTGTCGCTGGCAAGCATGTGCGAAAACGACGAACGACTAACATCTGAAGCAGCAGACTTGATATACCATCTTTTGGTGCTACTAGCCGTACGTGGGATACCCTTCTCTGGTGTTGTCAATGAGCTGAAGAAGCGCAACAAGTCAATGAATCCATAGGGGCGATGCCTGCGAATAACAAACAGATAAGCTTATTATTAAATCGCAATTTCTGCGGCTGGCTCGCGAAGATTGTAATTTGAACTCATCGTATATCCATATGCACCCACATTTGCTATAAGAATTACATCTCCCTCCTTTGTAGCTGGCAATAGGCGATCAGAGCCCAATCGATCTCCAGTTTCGCAGATCGGGCCAACAATCGTAACTACTTCGGTCGGTTCCCCTTCTATGTTGCTTAGATTTACGATTTCGTGGTACGCACCATAAAGTGCAGGACGAATTAATGTATTCATGCCTACATTAATTCCTACATACTGCATATCACCCTTGCCTTTTACTTGTGTCACCTGAGCAAGAAGGACCCCTGCCTCCCCAACTATAAAGCGGCCTGGTTCTAGCCAGAGCTTGATACCGCCAACTTCAAGCTTCCGGAGCTCCCCATCAAGGTCAACCAAGTCAAGCCCCTTCTCTCCGCGCCTCTCTGTAATCCCTAAGCCCCCACCTAAGTCAAGAAAACGGAGCTCCGGAAAATTGCCCTGAAGGGCAAGCAGGCGCTCACCAACCATACGCCAATTGTCCGCCTGAAGAATCCCACTACCCGTATGTGCATGCAAGCCAACAACTCGGGCCCCCGCTCTCTTGAGGAGATCTCCCATCTCTTCAATTTCTTGAAGCGGAATGCCAAACTTTGAGTATGTACCCGCTGTGCGCACATGCTCGTGATGTCCCTGTCCTTCGCCTGTATCTATACGGATAAATACCTCTCGATTCTTGAAAATCCTTGGCCAATACCGTAGTGGATGCAGATTATCTAGCGTTACCCATGTGCCCTGATCGAGCCCCCACTGATATTCGGAGCGTGGCGCAAAATTTGGAGTAAACAGTAATCTCTTTCGATCAATGTCAGGAAATAGCCCCAAGAGACGATGGATCTCTCCCGGAGAAACACACTCGAAATTTATACCCTCCCCTTCCAAGACACGAAGGATCTCGGGATTACTATTCGCTTTCATAGCGTAAAAAATACTATCCACAGAGCTAAGTGACATCAGGGATGCGGCTGACTCATTAACTTTTTCTAAGTCATAAACATAGGCGGCGCCATTTTCGGTTGCTATCTTTAAAAGCTTCGTTTGCTTTTGGATCCACCATATATCCTGACCATTTTTCTTTGCTGGATCTGGTGCTGTCAGTTGCTCCCAGGTAGGACCAAATAGCTCTCCTTCTTCGAATTTTCTAATTAACAAACTGTGTAACTTCTGAACAAGCCTGTATGCCTGCTCGGAATCAACTACAAAGGTAAGATTGAGATCATTTGCCGCTTGAGTTAATAGATGCACTTTATGCTCTTGGAAGACCTGCATCACAGGACTCAGCTCATGCAGTATCGTTCGAATTCTTTGTCCAACCAAAGAAATTGCTGCGCAGTCTTCTATTACGCTCACTATGCATACGGTAGACAAATCATCAACTACTGCCTTTATAGCTTCCCTCCCTGATACATTGGCTTTCATGTCTACCGAAACCGTTATGCTGCTTTCCGACGTAGAGATTAGGTCCACCGATAGACCATGATCACGAAAAAATGCAAAAACGCGGGCCAAAAACCCAACCTGGTGCCACATTTCCATAGATTCCATAGAAATTAAAGTAATCCCGGAACGATATGAAATAGATTTCACTTGCGGCGTGGACTTACCTGGGGAATCTGATACTACTGTTCCGTCCCAACTTGGCTGTCGCGTGCACTTCAGAAAAAGAGGAATTCCCGAAACACGAACTGGAGAAACGCTCCTAGGATGCAGAATACCCCCACCAGCCGATGCAATCTCCTGTGCTTCCCTGAAGTGGAGTGATTTCAGCAATCGTGCTGAGGGAACATCCTGCGGGTTCGCACTAAAGAATCCAGGAACATCAGTCCAAATTTCTAGTCGTCGCGCTTGCAGCTTGGCCGCCAGATAGGCTGCAGAAGTGTCGGAACCACCCCTGCCAAGTAATACTGTCTCACCAGTTGAGTTTTTTGCAATAAAACCTTGTGTGAGAACGATCCCCCCGCTAGTCATTAATTCATTTTCTAACTCAGGCTCTGGATCGTACCGGCACGTCGCGGAAAGAAACTCAGCACGCTCTGTTTGATCATTTCCAGGGTGACTTTTTAGGAAATCTCGAGCATCTCTCAGAGTTACTGGCAAACCCTTCATTGTTAAATAGGAGGCACCCAAAGTTGTAGCCGCTAGCTCACCGGTTGCAAGAATACGAGCACGAATCCGCGGGCTAGCTCCACTTTCCGATTGAACGCCAGAAAGAAGCTCCTGAAGAGTCTTAAAATAACCCTCTATTAACAGGGTATCTACCTCTAGATCTATCGCTAATTCTTTGTGAGTTTGCCAAATACTGTCTAAAAGGATATCTGTTGTTTCACCACGCTCAGCCACCTCTAACAAATCTTCTAGCGCATCAGAGGCCCCCGCTATCGCAGAGTGAACCACCACGGGCGATAATCCTTCGTCTAACCGACTTTTTAGTAACGAGGCGATAATCTCCCAATTTTTGGCCGTAGCCACACTGTGGCCGCCAAATTTCATCACAATCCACTTAGAATCAGGATAAGAAGTTTCAACCGGATGTGCTGCCAAACCCTCGTGTATAACGCTACTCATTTATCTACTCCAATTGCAGCTATCATTGGCGCTAACCCAGCACACGTATCAACAAAGCAAGTAAACATATCTAAGCCAAAAGAAAAGCCCGCTCGGGCTATCCGGCGGGCCTCCCTTAATGACTGTTGCATTGTTTCGCAACTATGGCATCGGTAAGGGCAACCCACTACTCCGTCGCATTTTTTCGTCAAAAACGCCTACCAACTGGCTATAACCGTCAATACTCATGGCGTGCAACTTAAAGATATCGACAAGCAAGGTCAAGCTGCTTCACATCTCAATATCCGTAACAGCACCCAGTGAAGCAGAACTTACCAGGCGAGCATACTTAGCGAGAAGCCCTCGCTTGACCTTAGGAGTAGGTGGTACCCACTTTTTCAGGCGCTCTGTTCTTTCTCTTTTTGAAAGATCTAAGTTTAAAGTCTTTTGATCGGAATCTATTGTAATTTTATCTCCTTCTTCAACTATTGCCAGCGGCCCACCAACTGCCGCCTCAGGAGTGACATGCCCGACTACAAAACCATGACTACCGCCCGAAAAACGCCCGTCAGTAATAAGTGCCACCGTATCCCCAAGTCCGCGCCCAATAATAGCCCCAGTAGGGCTCAGCATTTCACGCATTCCGGGGCCTCCTTTTGGTCCCTCATAACGTATAACAATCACATCTCCACCAACGATAGCACCACCCAAGATAGCTTTTAAAGCATCCTCTTCCGAGTGAAACACTCTAGCTTGCCCAGTAAATTGTCTTCCTTCTTTTCCGCTTATTTTTGCTACTGCTCCCTCGGGAGCCAAATTTCCATAAAGGATTGCTAGGTGAGATTCTGGTTTAATAGGATTTCCCAGCGGTCGAATTATATTTTGGCCCTTTGGGTATTTGCATACCTCTATCAAATTTTCCGCAACTGAGGTACCGGTTACTGTCATGCAATCCCCATGCAATAAACCTTCATCTAATAAGATTTTCATAAGCGGCTGGATTCCACCAATCTGGATTAAGTCAGACATCATGTACCGACCGCTTGGGCGCAAATCGCCAAGAACAGGCACACGGTCGCCTAATCGGGAAAAATCATCTAGTGATAGATCTATCTGTGCGTCATGAGCGATGGCAAGAAGATGCAAAACAGCATTAGTCGAGCCACCGAGCGCAATCACAACCGTGATTGCATTCTCAAACGCCTCTTTGCACAAGATATCTGAGGGCTTAATTCCCCGCTTTACTAGGTTAACAACAGCACTACCAGCGCGTCGACAATCAGCCTGTTTTTGCTCAGATACTGCCTCTTGGGCGGAACTATTGCCAAGACTGAGGCCCAAGGCTTCAATAGCAGATGCCATCGTATTTGCTGTGTACATCCCGGCACAGGAGCCTGGCCCCGGGATAGCCGTAGACTCAACTTCCTTCAGCTCTGTTTCACTTAAGGTCCCAGCAGCAACCCCACCAACAGCTTCAAAAACAGATACTATGTCTCGATTCTTTGGTCCTGGTTGTATCGTACCTCCATAAACAAATGCGGCTGGGCGATTTAATCTTGCTATTGCCATTACGCACGCTGGCATATTCTTATCACAGCCCCCAATAGCCACGAGTCCGTCAAAGCCCTCTGCACCCGTAACCGCTTCGATAGAATCAGCGATGACCTCCCGAGACACTAACGAATAACGCATTCCGGGGGTTCCCATCGAAATTCCATCAGAAACGGTTATTGTGTTAAAAACAACGCTCTTCCCCCCCGCCCCATCAACACCGGCTGCCGCTAATTTGGCCAAGCTATCTATATGCATATTGCAAGGAGTTACCATGCTCCAGGTAGATGCAATTCCAATTTGAGGTTTATTAAAATCCTCATCCGTAAAACCAACGGCCCTCAACATGGCACGACTAGGAGCCTGCTCAATTCCGTCTACTACCTGCCTTGAGTGTGGTCTCGGATCAATAAAATTATCTTTTGGCAAAATATTTCCAACTAAACTATCACTTGCATAAGATTATCCCGTTCATTTGGGGGGTATCGCAACTACTCTACGCGACAAAATGTCCTGTACGATATTTTTTTATTCAGCTTGATAGCAAATGATTCGTCAAGTTAAAAAAGGGCACCAGAAGAACATCGGACAGCACCAATTATTTTATGGCAAGAAAAATGGTCGGGGCGACTGGATTCGAACCAGCGACCTCTTGCGCCCCATGCAAGTGCGCTACCAGGCTGCGCCACGCCCCGACTAACACCAAGATTCTAGCTAAAAACCATCTCAGAATTGTTCAGCTGTCTGGAATTATGCGGCCTAGTTTTCGGGAAGATGAAAACTAACGTCTCAACAACCTCAGGACCCCTTCGAGTTCGGTGCGTAGCTGGCGGATTATTTGCTGACTTTGGCTAAGATCAACCCGTGCTTCGCTTCCAGCAAGCTTTAACTTTGCACCACCGATGGTAAATCCTTCTTCGTAGAGAAGACTCCGAATCTGTCTAATAACTAGCACATCCTGACGCTGATAATAGCGTCGATTCCCACGACGCTTGACAGGCTTTAGTTGTGGAAACTCTTGTTCCCAATATCTGAGCACGTGCGATTTTACGGCACAAAGCTCGCTCACCTCACCAATCGTAAAATAACGCTTGCCAGGGATTTGGGGAAGTATCTCGTTATTCCCGGGTTCCAGCATATGTCTCTACTCGTGCCTTGAGTTTTTGTCCGGCCCGGAAAGTTACAACGCGTCGCGCCGTAATTGGTATTTCCTCTCCAGTTTTTGGGTTCCGCCCTGGACGCTCATTCTTATCGCGTAAATCAAAATTCCCGAAGCCAGATAACTTCACCTGTTCCCCAGAGGCTAAAGAAGATCGAAGGTCTTCGAAAAAGGAATCCACGAGATCCCGGGCTTCTCTCTTATTAAAGCCGAAAACATGAAACAGCGACTCAGCCATATCCGCTTTTGTCAATGCCATCTGTTCCTATTCCCTTATGTTCTTATTGTAGCTCCAAAAGCCAGCTCTACGCCTTGGGCAACAGCTTTGACCACTCTGTCTGCATCCTCGTCCCCAAGGGTGCGGGATGTGTCCTGCAAAATCAACCCTAATGCAACGCTTTTTTTTCCAAAATCGATGTTTGTGCCGCGATACACATCAAATACCACGATGTCTTGGAGTAGCTTTCCCCCCACCTTCTGTGTCTCGGCAACTAACTCAGAAGCTGTTACAGCCTCATCGACAACCACTGCTAAATCTCGTCGGACCCAAGGAAATTTTCCATATGACTGAAATGCTTGATGGCCTTTCTGGAATATATTTT
>Ga0315336_1003105_pt1 | contig 23110 bp, 20 predicted proteins | sample ASW5metaG_FD_204512 | JGI IMG/M metagenome (GOLD analysis project Ga0315336, IMG submission 204512) | Ammonia-oxidizing marine archaeal communities from Monterey Bay, California, United States - ASW #5 | ecosystem: Environmental > Aquatic > Marine > Intertidal zone | place: USA: California... | reverse complement strand
CCGTTCCTGTCGGGAAATTATCGAATTGCCTGCTCGCTCCCTCAACACGGCGGATATGAATGCGAAAAAACAAAACAAAAAAAGACCTGACTAAACTACATAACGACCGGAACGTTAAGGCCGTAGAACGACCGCCTTTGCGCTCGTTCAGCGAATGGGGAACTTCCGCATAAAGAAATCCCTGCCGTATGAGCTTTATCAACAGTTCCGTTTGATAGAAGAATCCGCTTGAGTTTAGCTTGACTGTACTAAGCGCATCTCTATTATAAATTACCGTGCCATTTGTATAGTTTAACGAAGTACCAAAACTCAGATTGATGATAAGCCGGTATAACGATGAAACAACCCGTCGCCCAACACGCCTAATATCTGCATTGTGTATGTACGGCACAACAATGTCGACGTGTTGAACCAGAAAATAATAACTTAGTATCTCAAATATATCATTCTCGCCATCTCCAGGAACCATCACTACAAATGGGTTCCGCGCTTTTTTTACCCCATCCCAAAAGCCTCTACCAATTCCCTCATTTGTTTCTTTATTGAGAATCAGTACTCGCCTATCAACTATTACTAACTTTTTGATCACCGCAAGTGTATCGTCCGTACTGCCATCGTTGACAACGATAATCTCCACTTCCAGACTGAGTCAATCCAGACATTCCCGTATTTTATTTGTCGTGTCCTCAATGTTTCGGGCTTCGTTGAAACACGGAACAACGATGCTTAGTGGTGGCAAATTGCTATCATTTTTCACTTTGCTTCTATACCCTTCCTCCAGACCGAACCATTTTCTATATAGAGGAAACAGGTTCGGTAAGAGAGGTCGTTACAGTACGCCGTGGTTTGCCTAATTGGACTAAAGTGAAATCTGTCAATCAACTCATGGCAATGTTTCTACATCTCCCTGCATGCCCGACACTCGCAGAAAATAACTGTCGTATGCCAAAAGCTGCTCTACGGTACCCTTTTCCAGCACTCTACCCGAATCAAGCACAAGAATCACATCCGCTTCCTTTGCAGTAGATAACCTATGGGCAATTATAAAGGTAGTACATTTTGAATGAAGCTCCTTGAGCGTTCGTTGGATAAGACGCTCAGACTCTGAGTCTAACGCACTTGTTGCCTCATCAAGCAGCAGAATGGTTGGTTTTCGTATGAGTGCTCTAGCAAGCCCTATACGTTGTTTCTGGCCACCTGATAACAGATATCCTCGCTCACCGATCTTGGTATCGTATCCTTGGGGGAGGTGCTTAATAAAATCATCTGCATACGATTGTTTTGCCGCTGCAACGACATCTTTTGTTGTCGCTTGCATACTTCCAAATTTGATATTTTCCATTATGCTGGCATTGAATAAATACACTTCCTGCTCCACATATCCGATATGTTGAAGCCAGTCCGTCAGTTTGATGTCTTCTAAAGCCACTCCGTCGATCAGAATTCGACCAGCTGTAGATGAGTAGAGCCCTAACAAAACACCCATCAGGGTAGATTTACCCGCGCCCGATGGCCCCACTACCGCTATCGTTGATCCCTTGGGTACTTTGAACGAAATGTCCTTCAATACATACTCATCACGATTCGAATATCGAAAAGAAAGTTGGTCAAAGGATATTTCCCTACGTAACCCATTGAAAGGCTTCCCACCCGATCGTAAAAACAACTTATCATCTGTTCGCAGAAAACCACCTGCTATCTTAAGGCTAGGCAGGATTCTTGCTAATCGTATCCTGGCATTATTCAATTCGCTAATTCGTGGTGTTGCTCGAATTAGAACCACAATAAACACGGTCAAACCCGCAACGAATGACTCCCCACTACTTCCCGCTACGAAATATGATCCGATTAAGAATACACAAGCTCCAACAATAATCGTACTCTCAACTATTGGTTTTACTGCCACCTCGTTCAGACCTGCCTTTTTGTTTGTGTTTAATTCTTTCGCACGCGCTAAGTTAATAGCCTTACCGGCGAGTTCTGTGGCGTTAAACACTCGAAGCAATCTTGGCGCCTGTAAATATTCAAACGTTATTCGTCCAACATCTAGAGTTGCTTCCATACTTTGTTTAGAAAAAGCTCTAATTTTTTTCAGTACTCTAGTAATAGCAACGCTTACTATTAAAGTTACCCCTACAAGAATTAATGCAAAAGTTGATTGATAAACCAAAAGTAAGACAAAATACATGAATAGAAAATAAATAATTAGTAGTACCTTTGAACCCCACCCAATTAAGTATGTCATTTGCACGCTAAGGTGAATTATTGATGCGGTATAACCTACAGTACGCGATTGGATCTCACTTAAACTAAAGGACATCAGATGCTTTGTTGCTTTTTCCCACAACTCCTGTTGTATAGTGAAATCGAGTTGAATCGACAACCGGGCAGCAAGATAAGTCAGTACGCTTCTCAATAACTGCATTACTATCGCGATGCTGATGAGAACTACAAACAACGTGGAGCGTTCCTGAGATGCAAGCCAATCATTAACAAATAGACTCAACTGCCCCATGTCTACTGGCAAGGAAACCGTACTACTCTGACTAATCGCAGCTCCAGCTATTCCTAGAATAGCTATACTGGCTCCTTCTGAGATAGCAGCAAACACTCCAAATAGAAATATCATAATCACAAGCAGTCGATGTCGATTTATCTGCTTCACTAGTAGATTTAGGCCGGTCTTATGGTCTTCATCTAAAGACTCAATTCTTTGCTTAAAACATAGGCCTAACACTTTTTTCAGAATTTTTATCGTGATTTTCATCTAAATATAACTAGTGGGTTTCTATATCGGTAACGATGTAGTAAATTTTGTCCTAATAGTTAGTACGTGCCCAACGTAACAAATACAGAAATATTCTGGAGTAGAAGTTTCTCTAACCAACCTGGATCATTATTAGTTGGTGCGTGGAAAGTCGAGGTAGTAAGTCAACGATCCAATCCATCTATATTAATTGGTGGCACAGAAAGTCTGTGTTAGCCTCACGCTAAAAACCATTCATGGTTTTCTTCAGGAAACAAGTCACTAATTGTAGCTCTATACTTACCATGGTAATCGGAAAATTCCTCGTGCTCTTCCATTATCTTCCAAAACTTTTTCTGTAATTCACTGTTTCCTAATTGCATACAATTACTAGTTAATTTCCTTTCGAAGGCGAGCACGGCATTTCTAATTTGAGTTGAAGTATTATCAATAATAGTAATACCCAGTCGCTCATAGTCCCTTTTATTGTCAAAGTTAATTGCACCACATTTTATTTGATCTCTTAGACTTAAGTAGTTACCTGTCTTTTCCCATTTTAAAATCTTAAAAACTTCGGTGAAGTCACTTGAACCAGTCCAACAGTCAAGAACTGGGAGATGGTTCACAACCAATACTGGTCTCCTGAAACTTACTAAAACTTGGTCTAAACCGGTGCTAGTGCTAATTGAAAAATAGCTATTTGCCGTAAACCAAATGTCTAGAAAATCTGAACGAAATTTACTGTTTGCATAATCAATAATTTGAGGGTGGCTAACGTCGAACCGGTTGTGAACGGCCTTACCCATACGAAATACCCAGTAACCTTTTTCTACAAGAGCCATTGCGGCTGATCTATAGGTGTCAATGTCCGAATCTCGGTAGTCATGATAGGACCAGTCCTTTCGGTTACTTGAATTCCCATATTTTCCCTTATAGGCTGAATCTCTAACGATTAGACAGACAAAACGACTCATTGGTTTCATACCTATATTGTTGAGAAACAAACGACCTTTACTTTCTTCTGCTGCTGAGAATGTAATATGCGGCTTAGTTCTAGCCAGATAACCTTCAATATCTCGCGGTAAAGTGGATTTAATCCGCTTATGGTGCAACTGTCCTCTCTGCAAAATACGGTTGATTTTGTCAGCGTAACGAAAGATCGGACTAATTCTAAGATGCCTTCGCATCATCAAAGCCCACTGTTCGTTCGGAAAGGGTTGTGAGTCGAAATAAAAACAATCGAGTGTCTTACTATCTTGAATCTCTCGTTCACTCAAATAATATTCTGAGGCGAAAACAGTGTGACCCCACGCGCCAAACCTAACAAGCCCAAACCTGATCCAAATAAGAGGTTTGATTAGCCTAACAAACAAAACTATCGGAATTGCTAAGGTATATCAAATTAGATCAAGTGGCAATCTAACTCCTTTTATCACTTTGAACCGAACTGCAACCCAACCATTCTCCCGGATCTGGCTTATTTGGCGAGACCAAAAAGATATCAGCGATATAGCGTTACTAGACATTTATCATCTCCGAACATATCAGCTGCGTAAACTAAAGCTTTCCTTTCCAGAATTTTTTTGACGAGGTGATCTGAATAGCAGTAATACTGTGTAAACATTTTTTGAAGATTGAGAACAAATTTTATCATTCCTCCAGATAACTTATAACTAACCTTCGGCTTGCGGGATGTCTGTCTACCATTACTTGAACCTCATCTATATCACTAAAAATAAGGCAATATCCATGCCTACAAGCTAAGAATTTCCAATGATCCAAATAAGAATTCAAACAGATTTATCTCTCAAGGTTCACACATAAATTTTTGTAAGCAATTATCACTACACTGGTATTGAGAATAGTGTTCATGCCCGGAATTTGTCATACGGTGTGCGAACCTAACAGACAGCTCCCGATAAGTTAGATTTAGCCGCTGTGTGTGATAAACACGGCATGAAGTCGAATGATCTACCGGATGTCTCTGAATCGATCTTCTTCAGTTTGGTGATGTTTGTGCTTTATCCCAGCAACGTGAGCGAATTCATTCTCACGACAGTATGCTAATTAGTTGATAGATGAACGGTTTTGATCGTCGCAATAGGTAGTGTGGAGAAAGAGTGCTGATGGTTGCAGCCGGGTCAATATTTTCCCGATGCTATCGTCCGTTTCCCCATAAATTTCTTTATAAGTCCTAATTATGCTCCGTTGATCTTCTGTTTGGCTAACTTCAAGGCGCACAAACTTTTTGTAGTGTGGTAGTGATGTGTTGAATCCGTCCATTTTCCAGCCATGAATATCGTAAGGTATCTCATAAACTTCATCAGATAGAAGCTCATTCATTATCCTACCTCGAGCGTGATAAATATAGTCTTGAAATGACACCATTAATTCTTCATCAACGGGAATAGCCTGCTTTTTGAACAAACTCCTAACGGTATCAGTCGCATGTTGCAATCCGTCATCAAAACAAGAAACGAATCGACCATTATATTTCTGAATTAAGTTAGAACCTTCAGCTTGAGTAACTAGCTGGTCAAAGTTTTTATCGTTTTCATAATGCTCAAGGATTTCATTCTCACTATCCCACAATTCTGCTCTGGTATCGTCCAAGAACGAACTAAATATTTCTTTTATAGATTGTGGTGCCGAGGGTAGTTGCCTCCAAAGTTCTTCGCAAAAGTCCATAGCGCTAATGCTGAATAAATTAATGTAATGTAATAGTTCCTTAAAGACTCCCTTATTGTAGTAACAGTAAACTATCAAGTGGAATTCTCTTAGATCGCAGTATTCTGAAAACGAAAGATCTTTTGTTCCCACACAAACTCTTTCTATTTCCACAACGTTGCTGCCATGATAAATACCAAAATCTCTTGGAATGACTCGATATTTAATTAACATTTCATGACTATCTGAATCAGTTGACTCATAAAGTGGGGTTCCAGGCAACATCATCGTTGTATAGGGATCTATGTGTTCAACTTTTGCCTCCATAAGCATTTGAATACCTTTCAAGTGACTTTGATACGTTTCACCGGGCAAAGGTATGATTAATTCCGATAGACTTTCACCCTCCCGCTTTTCCACTTCTTTTTGTATGGAACGTAAAGCATCCATGGGTAAATTACGACGCTTAATATTCTGAAGAACCTCAGGATCAGTCGACTGCAAGGAAAGAGAAAACGGCAGAGAATTTCCCAACAATGTTATACATTCTACAACCCTTTCCTTTTGGCTTTTTCCTGTAGTTGCGCTAATAAAGATTGGCCATCTATATTCTTCTCGGGAGCGCCTGAAGGCCTTGCAAATTTCGTAGTCCTGTCTGTACATTCCAAAATTACTGTCGGTAATCTGCACAGAACCGCTTTTTACTCTCGGTGCAATATAGTCAATCTCAGAAATTACACGTGCTGAGCTAAATGCGCTGATCTTAGTGTAATATTGAATTCCCTCAGCGCAAAAAGTACAAGAATATGGGCAACCACGATTCGACTGCACCATTGGGGTAAACCCAGCTTCAAGAAATTGATCAAAATACCCTAGTAAGTAAGGCGATGGTATTTCGTCTAGTGTTTTGATTCTTTTGGGTGCTGTTCTTGCGATTAGTTCACCATCTTGTAGATAATGACAGCCTGGGAGTGATTGATTTTTTAACTTAGAAATATTCGATCCATGATCCAAGCGTGCTCGAATTAAATTAGAAAAGCTAACCTCACCTTCGTGAAATACATAGAAGTCCACCCAAGGATGTTGTTCCAAGAATAATTTCTGTTTGTCCGGCATATTTGGATAGTTTGGACCACCCATGACAGTAACCATTCGACTAGAAAAACGCCGAAAATAGGATAAACTGTGATGGGCGAGGTAGCCGTTCCAAGAATAGTTACTGACTCCTAGAATATCTGGCACTCGCTCTGAGATTGCTTTATCTAATTCGGAAACGAGATTAAAAATACGAATTTGGATGTTTTCATTAAATTCTTGCTTAGCATAAGCTGCTAGATATCCAATATTTAACGGGATAGGTTCAGTAGCACCAATGTCGTTATTAACATGAGTTAAATTTGCCAAATAGATAATAAGTTTGTTCACTTGACTAGTCTATTTCTTCATGATCTCTACGTATTCCGATTCTAACATTCGATATCGGATGTAGTCGTGATATTGAAAATTCCACATATGTAGTTCTTTCTCAATACCCTCTGCGACAAACCCCAAACGTTCATACAGATTAATTGCCTTTTTATTTTGTTCAGCAACTGACAAGTATATTCGGTGTAGATTTAGAACTTCGAACGCGTGCCGGAGTATCAGTTTACAGGCAGACGTGGCATACCCTTTACCTTCCTCCTTCTTATCTAAAATCATGCCAAATTCAGCATTTCTATGAATATAGTCCACACTACTTAGTTGGATGTTTCCAACATGGTGATTCTCATGATCAAAAACACTCAAAAATATATTATTGTTTGATTGTAAATACGATTTAAGATCTTCCTTATTCATTGGGACGCATCCTGCCCAACCAACCCAAATTAGGTGATCTACATCATTAACAAAATTTAGGTAATTATCAAAACTATCCTCCTCGGAAAGTTTTCTTAGAATCACTTTTTCGTCTCTCAGAAAATAATTCATTGAATCTCCAAACACCACACATTCCAAATTAAATTCAAACCACAGGTAAAATTTTGACCTTCACTTGTATTTATAGTCCAAGATCTCAATACATCTTCAGTTTTATGAAGTTCAAACGGCAAGTTGAATTTATGAGCTTTTACCATTTTGCCTCTTTCACTCATAAACAGTTTAATTCCTTCTATACAATGTTGGTTCCACCCAGACTCTAATGTTTTATCCCCGTAATGTCTGTATTTCACAATTACATCATAATTGGAAGTTGAAAAACTTGAAGTTAAACAAATCATTCCACCTGGCTTTAAATGTGAAAGAATATTGTCCAGAAACGCCGTGCTATCGTCGAAAAATCCAAGCAACCCACTAGACATAATCACATCAAATTTTTTCTCAATCTTGAAGGTCTCAGCATCATCGTTATAGAAGTCAACTCCTTGCAATCCTTTAAAGTTTGTCGCAACTTCAATTAATGTTTCACTGAAATCTACGCCACACAAGTAGAGAGATTTATCGTCGAAGCGTGATTTCAGATAGTACAATAATTCTCCTTTTGCGCAGCCAACATCTAGAATCGACACATCCTTTTTTCCTGTAACAGCTTTTTCGATAATAGTTGCAGCAAATTTGAAGTGCTCCTTCGGTTGCTCATAGTCAACATGTTTATAAATATATACCCCACCATAATTTTCTACCATAAATGTCCAACCTCGTGGTGGCTTAACTGTTTAACAAGTAGAACAGTAATTCTATTTAGTACCAAAATTATAAGTATTGGGGTTTGTCGAACATATTGTGACTATAGCCAAATGTAGGCAAACCGATTATTTATGAGTTCTGCGATTAAGCCCGCGCTAATTATTCAAGGTTTAGACAGTTGAACTGCTAATCAATGATACACGGGCCAACAACAAATTCCTAAACCAACTAGCTTCACACTCGTTTAACAATACAGTGGCGACTTGTCCAAATTTCAACCACCAGTTCTTTGACAAATGGAACAGTTGGGAAGATTATCGTTGAGAATTCCTTCTCTAACGTGCCGCAAGGCTATTGAATTCCACGCCTCCTCTAACGTAATCTCCTTAATATTGCCGACAGGTATATTTCGTCCAAAGAAATTACAGCATGGGAGGATGCTGCCATCAGATAGAACACTAAGTCGAACCCAAGGTGACGTACAGTCCCACTTTTTAGGTTTGTTCTGGTTAAATTTTTTTGTAACATCAATGTTAAAGTCATCAAAGACTTGAATATCAATAATGTCCACTTTGCCACGCCAAAATTTTAGAAATTCACTCTTTTCCTCATCGTTGATATCCATATCCACAAAAGACACTCTGACAATCGGTAAAAGGCTTTGGCGCCGTTCTTTTTCTTCTAGAAACTCTAATAACTGGCGTGTTACTTTTTTAAATCCATGACCTCTGATCTCTCGATATTTTTTTTCAGTAAATGCATCGATAGAAACAAACAGATTCACTAATCCACTGTCGAAAATTGCGTCAAAATGTTTGCCTAACAATAGGCCATTTGTAATTAGTCTGCTATCAACAATCCCCTGTTCGTGGGCATAAGCAATCATGTCAAAAACATCATCATGTATCAGTGGTTCAGCAAACGCTCCTAGATTGACAGATAAAAGGCCCTTGTCTGCCCCTTCGTTGATCATCTCCTGATAATCGGAGTAAGCCAAGGTCGTCCCTTTGTTAATTTCGTAGTTAATGTCTGGATGCTGTGTGGTATTTCTAGGACACATCACGCACGATTGATTACAGGTGTCATTGAGTTCAAAGTCAATGTGAATTGGAAAGGAGGGAATATTGTTTAAGGACGCTAATTGCCATTTTTCCCTATAACTAAGATATTTTTTCCCTAGTACGTTACCCAAGACGTATTCAATATCCGCCTCAGTATAACGGCTAATGTTATCGTACATTATCGGAACAAAATTCTTAATAAACTATAAAACTGTTCGACCTCCACACTCACTTGAGCGTAGTCTGTCGACCCTTCTTACATTCTGAGAGAACTAACTCTGATTCAGTGTACTGGACTACGCAGCAACCATTTTTCACTATCTTTCCTCCAAATATGGGGTGAACGAAATTTATCACAAGTTTCATCAAATTTTTCTTGCGTTATATTAAGATAATCCAATGTTTCTTTAAGATATAACCTTGGATATTCTCCATCAAATTTATTTACTAGGGCTATTCCCTCTTCACGGGTAATTTTTCCATTTCGTATCTCTTGTGATGCATCATATGTAGCTCTCCCTATGCCAAACTTTATATGCATTGTATAAAAGTTAAGTGGTGGTAACTTATCATCGAGCTCTGTATATTTACTGTAAGTTCCCTCCGACCGTTCTTCTGCGGCGCGAAAACCTACCTTGTCGACAGCAAAATAATAACACTCTTGGGGGTCCCACCTAACATAATGGCCAAGATAATGAACTCGTGTACCCACATTCGCTAATTCACTAGGGTCGATCGGCAACAGAGATTTTATATCGTTGAGTTCTAAATTGTGTTCCTCAATTAATTCTCTAACAGAATATCCCCCTAAGAATACGTCATCAATTAGTGTTTCGCTAGAGTATCGATCTACACTCATAATTTTGTCGTTGTCGCTGGCAGGGTCACCGTACTCAATATTGCTTTCTCCATAAAAGACTAACGGGACATTAAACGCTTTTGACATCTTTGGGCCGGTATTTTTTTGACCAAATACAAAAGGCTGAAATGGATGCAACATGTTATCGAACGCACACCTGGTCAGATAGCGATAGATTTTTCCATTTGGAGTGTATAGTACATTGTCCAACTGACCGTGTTGGATCATGCGCTGCAGGTTGTCCCAACCAACTTGCCTATAGATATGTGGCGCCCATGTCACAGTTAGGGGATGCATGCCATACTTATGCTTCAGCAAGTAGGCTGCGAAGACACTATCTTTTCCACCACTCGCCGGCACTATAACGTCATAAGAACCATCATTACTTCGGTACCTACTTAAAAGATCTAACAATAATTTTTCACGTTCATTCCAATCAATCTCCCGTTTCTTCTCTTCATACAGACAAGCTGCGCACACCCCTTCCTCATTGAACTCTATGTATGACCTTATCGGGCTCTTATTCCCGTGTTCAATAGAAGTGTTGGGTTTTTGATTTGACATAACGCACTTCTTACAGTAGCGAACTTCGGCAGGCAAGCCAAATTTAGCTTCCGGTCTATCTATCATATATATCCTCTTTGAGTCATGCTAACCGTTGAATTCGTAGCCTTATATCCACCCGTAACTATAGATAAATTCTTCCACTCAGTACCAAGGTTTCGTCTGATTAGTAGTTGTGAACAGTTAGACTTTGATAATCCAATCATACAAATTACTTGGTGCCCGTGGAAGGATTGGAATTAGGCAGAGATGCTAAATATTTCTCGTCCAATCAGTTTCTGCAACTGCCGTGTAGATACTTCATAACCTTGAGTTACAAAAACAATTTAGACGATACTAATCCCCATTATCGAGTAAATCTAATGTGATTAGCTGTCCTGTGGCTATATCACATTTTACTCGGCACCCTAGCAGTCTATCGTAGTTATCGGGTCCCAAGCCGTCCCCAGGAGCACTTGGTCTCAGCAAAAGGAGATCATCATCAACCAAATTACTACCTCTTTGAATTTCTCTTCCCGCAAATATTTCTCTCCTAATTAAAGACTTCATTTTCTTTTCATCAAGTCCCAATACTTTTCTACCCTCGCCAATTGCTAGATTAATATTATTTCCTTCTCGAACCAGTCTCTCCAGCTCCATTGGTAATATTGACATGCCATTGTCGCCACCTGGTAATCGTTGGTCTGTCGTAAAATGCTTTTCAATGATTTCAGCTCCTAAAGCGATCGCTCCGAGTGAAGCTTCGATACCTAGTGAGTGATCAGAATATCCAACTCGACAGTCATAACGGCATCTAAGTAGCGGTATTTGGCTGAGATACAAATTAGTAATATTGGCTGGATACTCGATTATGCAATGTAGAATGGCAAATTCAGCACCACTAGATTTCAAGAATCCAACAGTCTCGCTTACTTCTTCCTCGGATGCTCCTCCAATTGAGACCAGTAATCTGTTCCCTTTTTTTGCGATTACTCTCAACAACTGCCAATTGTTCATATCTCCGGATGCAATTTTTACTGTATGTATCCCCATCTCACTAAGGAGATTAGCGCTATCATTGTCAAAAGGAGTAGCGAGAAAAGTACCTCCCTGTTGTTCTGTATAGTTTTTTAACTCAAAAAACTCGTCAGAAGTTAATGCTTCTCTAGAAAAATCATCAAAATAAATGCTATTCTTTTCAACGAACTTGTCGACATTGTAAATTTGAAATTTTACATAGTCGGCACCAGACCCAATTGCCGCATCAACCATGTTCTTAGCAAGAACAATATCCCCGTTATGATTGTTTCCAATCTCTGCAATATATTCCATGTTGTCTACTATAAGAATCTAAATGTCGCAACTAACTCCATTCTATTGTTTCCGCACAATATATTTACCTATTACAAGAGCGTCTAAACCACACGTAAAAAATGTCCTCAATGAATCTTCGGGCGAGCAAACTATTGGTTCTCCTCTAATATTAAATGACGTGTTAATTAGTATGGGAATTCCTGTTTTCTCTTCGAAAACTTCGATTAATTCGTAAAATTTAGGATTGTCATTCTTATCAACAGACTGAAGACGTCCAGTCCCATCTTCATGAACAATTGCAGGAATTAAATGCTTTTTATCATCAACTACCCTTAATGCCGATTCCATATATTTGCCCTGTTGATCGGTATCTATTTCAAAAAACATGCTCGCTTTTTCTTTTAACACCGCTGGGGCAAATGGCCTAAATGATTCCCTATACTTAATTTTCTCGTTTATTACGTTTTTCATATCCTTTCTTCGAGGATCGGCCAGGATTGATCTATTACCTAGCGCTCTTTGTCCGAACTCCATTCGGCCTTGAAACCACGCAACTACTTTACCGGCTATCAAGAGCTCAACTGTCTGTTCTAAAACACTATCTGATTCACTGAAAGAAATATTATATTTCGTCAACAATTTTTCTATTTCAGTATTTGGATATTGCGGCCCAAGGTAACTGGTCCTATTCGCTTTTACTTTATGCCCCTTATTAAATATTCCATGGTAAAGGTGTAATGCACTACCAATAGACAAACCACTGTCATCAGGTGCATACGGGATGTACAAATTTTTAAACGGCGTATTTTCAATTATTTTCCCATTCGCTAAGCTATTCATTGCCGCACCACCTGTCACACAAAGATTCTTTTCTTGCGTGATGTCATATAGATGATTTAAGCAATGAAACATAATTCTCTCAAACAATTTCTGTGCTGAGGATGCTATGTCAAAATACTTAGCATTAAATTCACCATTCTTGCCTCTCGGTTCACCCAATAAGTCGACTAATTTGGAAGTGAAGTGACCTGGTCTATCGAAATTATTGAACTGGAAATAACTCATATCCAATTCATAGTTTCCACTCGCTTGCAGTTCTACTAACGAATTGACTTCTTTCAAAAACCGTTCTGGATTCCCATATGCAGCCATTCCCATCACCTTCCACTCATCTGCATCTGGCTGAAACCCGAGATAGTCTGTAAATGTTTCATAGACAGACCCAATTGACTGGGGAAATGTTAATTCCTGTAAGACTTTAATTTGATTTTCGTCAGACTTTGCCCACAACGTACACGTTCGCTCGCCAAAACCATCAAAGGAAAAAATAGCTGCACTGTCGAATTCAGAAAGATAATAACCTGTCGACGCATGACATCTATGGTGATTTAAGTAATAGACATCTAGTGAATGATCGGCTCCAAATGAAAATTGTTGCTTTGTAAAATCATGTGTACTTGGTTTTACTACTTGAAATAGATTGTTCGGAATCGAGTACAGCAAATCAGGAAACCAACGATGAGTGCCAGAGTAACTGTTCCGGTACATATCTAAATTAATAGATGGATTTATGGGGACCGACACTGCATCAATTTCATCTATTGTTATTCCACTTTCTTCTAAAACATAATCAATCGAATGGAAGGGAAAATTCCTAGTCATTTTATTTCGCGTAAACCGCTCTTCGCATGAAGCAGCAATAATTTCTCCATCATCTAACAAAGCTGCAGACGCAATATGGTTTAAGTTCAGTCCAAGGATTTTCATAATTTAGGATATATGGATTATTTCAAGTGGATTTGTAGCTATTCTTGATAAGCGTTTCAATTATCTGAATCGCTAAATCAGCTGACATATTCACCTATCGAAACTAAACAACACTAATGAAAACATATTTAGACAATCTAGTGAACTCAATCCTTGTAATTACTGTATTCTTATAACCTGCTACTTCTAATTTTACTATTAATCACTTTAAATCAAGTTTCTGACAATTTTATAAATTCTTGAATCATGTTCAATCCGCCTAACGCACTAATCTCTGGGTGGAACTGAAATCCAAAGACGAAACCCTGACGAATGATTGCAGCAAAGCTAATATTTCCGTAAGTGGCCGTGGCTAAAGTATCTCGCGAGTTCGTTGTGGACACGCATAACGAATGAGAAAAATACATTTCCCCACATTCGAGATCTTCTGAAAAGTACGAATGTGGAGACATGTCAATTTTTGTCCAGCCCACGTGGGGAACCTTTGATATTTTGTTAAATCCACTAATACGTTGGAAGTGTTGCACAGTGCCCTTAATTATCCCTAAGCCGAGATGATAGCCAAATTCTTCACTGCTTTCGAGGAGAAGCTGCATGCCTAAACATATACCAAGTATCGGTTTATTCTTTAAAGCATGATCAACTAGGATTTGATCAATACCAGTACTCTGGAGTCTTTTCATACCGTCTCCAAACGCACCGACACCAGGTAGCACCAATACGTCGGATTCACTAAGTTGACTTAAGTCACTAGTAATCAATACTTTCTTGTCTAAATACTCAAATGCATTAGAAAGACTGAAAAGATTTCCCAGCCCATAGTCAACAATAGATATTTTCATTTGATGGTTCGTAGCTGATATTTTTAGTAATACAAGCTGATCAATTTGTTAGCCCATTATCAAAAATACTTACCATCAAATTAGAAGCAACTTGTTTTGAGAAAACGAATACCGCCTGGACGCAATCTATACAACAGCCAGCCACTAATTCGCGAGATGAACCAATGTGTAATAGGTCCAAATAGCGGATCTCATTGGCGACTCAGTTTAACTAAATGCTCCAACGCCTGTCCAAATTTGTTTTTCTATTTAAATCTTTATAGCTTATCCAGAAAGGTACGACACGAATTCCCAAGCCTACTTATCACCTAAAGAATGGCCGAAGTAGCATACGACAGTTGATTCAAGATTAAAAATAATTATGCTGTTGCTGGATATGTCTTAACAGATTGGAATATGGAAACTTCAATTCATTTAGTGACGTACACAAATCTGATTATCCTTTAGCAAGGATTTTATTTTTTCTACTTTCGTAGTCTTGTAATGCAAAATGGATCCAACTGAAACTGCATCTATTCTTGTCGCACGAGCTACTTGCAAAATATTATTAAGACATCCCGCACCACCACTAACAATCAGGGGTACGGAGCATATGCGGTCAATCGTTTTTACTAAATCAATATCAAATCCTTTTTGAGTGCCATCTTTATCAACCGACGTTAGCAATACTTCCCCAACACCTAATCTAATAGCTTCCTCAATCCACTCAGGTACTTGGTATGTGCTGGGCTCACGACCAGATTCAGTATAGGCATTCCAACTAGTTAGGTGTTGTTTCGCTTCAACGGATAGAATAATACATTGCGAGCCGAATTTTTGAACGGCCTCCCTAATAAATTGCGGGTTATTTATAGCTGCCGTATTAATCGCAACCTTATCTGCACCACAATTTAGGAGTTCACTAATATCGTTCAGTTTCCGAATGCCACCCCCAACAATTAAAGGAACAAATAGTGTTTTTGCCGCTTTTTTGATGATATGTGTAAGAGTATTTCTACCATATAAGGAAGCCACTACATCCATATATAGAAGTTCATCTGCGCCCTGTTGGTAGTATTGATTAGCCATTTCGCTAGGCTTTCCAACTACCCGTAATCCCTCCATACAGATTCCTTTAACAACTGTATCGTTTTTGATATCTAGTCGAGGAATAATCCTAATTTTTTGCATCAAAATACGCCTTTAAACTAGCATAGCATTCTATAAGCAATTCAGGGTCCTTCCAATATTCAACCACTATATCTCGCTGCCTTCTATTTTCGCCTAACATTTCGGCAACCAACTGAAATTCAACTTGGTCTGGACGTTGATGAGCATCATAGGCTTCTTGATTTTCTGAAACCCCCATCTTGCATAGCTGAATCTCAGAGATCAAATCCAGGTCAAACTGTTTCAAAAACTCTCTGCTATTCACCTTTAAGTTCCAAGCGCTGACGAGAGCGTGGCCTAAATCAAGAACTAAACTTATCCCAAAGGTTTTACAAATTTGATTATAAAATTCAGGCTCGCATACGCCTTCTTCATAGGCACCGGATTCAGTTGGATAGAAATTCAAATTTTCCACTGCTACTTCACAACTGCTAGGAACTCGCCTCATAAACCAATCGAGCTTTTTCTCACAAAGGTCAATTATTTCGTTTTGAGAAAGCTTGTCACCGACTCCAACATATTTGCTGTCTATTACGTCTGTCTTGGTGTAGCACGGACCAATATCGAATGAGAATCTACGTATATTACGTTTTTTAATAACGTCAAAGGCCTGGACTTTTTCTAATTCTGTTTGAAAGTTCACGTCGGTAATTGAGTAACCGGTATGAAATATTTGATCTCCCTCGAAAGGGATTAGGTTTAGAAAACTATTCTGTTCAATCGTACTAAACGAATCAATAAAAGACTGGGGTAGTTGTCTATAGAGTGTGCCTGGTACTACGGCATAATTAATATTTTTCATCACCTAGCTTACTAATTTTGGTACAAATTAATTGATAGTACTATTTTTAAATTAACCTAATCGATTAGAAGGCGACGAATTGTTTCAATAGGTTTTTCAGCATGTTCCCATCCAAACCATATTGGAACACATTTGTGATGTTTGGCAACCCACCGAGAGTTTGGTAGTAAATATTTCGAATTTTCTATTTCCGGACCAAAGTCAGACTGGGAAAAAACTTTTCCTACCTCTTCTTTAAGATCATAATCAAATACGATGTATTTATAGTATCCACTAGCCATATCCTCAGGAAAATGAATTCTATTTTTGAAAATCTTATCAAGTTTTTCTGCTAATCGCCCTTTCCATTCCAATATTTCTGGTAAGCGATCCAGTTGCACTAGCCCAAGGGCAGCTGTAATTTCGTTCATTCGCCCATTGAACCCAGTTCCAATGTCATAAGAAACCCTACCATTCTTAACTGTTTTCCCATAATTACGAAATTTTTTCACCCATTCCAATAATTCTTGATTCTTTGAGCAAACCATGCCCCCCTCTCCAAGGGGCATAGTTTTTGTCGCATAAAATGAGTAGGCGCCGCCCAAACCCCAAGAACCACCCGTGTCCCCCTTAAAACTTGCCCCATGCGCATGTGCGCAGTCCTCAATTAGATAAAGATCATTGTCTGAACAGAATTCGGAAATCTTTTCTATCTCAAAAGAAATATGGCCACCAATATGGACGACGCATACTGCCTTTGTTTTAGGAGTTACTTTGCGTTTAAGATCATCTAAAGAAATACATAGGTCTTCTTTATTACAGTCCGCATAAATTACAGTTGCGCCCGCCATTTTTGCTGAGATTGCAGTGGCATAAAAGGTATTTGCAGGAAGAATAACTTCATGTCCATCAACATTTGCAAATCGAAATAACGCATATAAGGCAGAACCACCACTTGAAAATCCTAAACTATCAAGCCCAGTGAAACTAGAAAACTGACACTCGAACTGCTCTAGAAACTGACCCTCAGTCAAATAATTAGAATCAAATACTTCTTCTAAAAGTTTGTAATAGTGATCGCGAGCTGCACGCGGGAATGGAAGTTTCATCTTGAGTGCATATGCAACTCAGATAAAATTTGTTGTTTTGATAGCTAGGGTCTTATCCAATAGTACATTATATTTCGTCAATCTACATTCAGGACACCACTTTCGACAATAGTCTTTATCTAGAAGTTGCAGTGACTGCTTTTCTCGTTCTTGCCCGTGCCAAATATCATAAAACGACTCGTTGTATAAATTTCCTAATGGCGGATACCAATTGTATTTGGTCAGTCGGCCGCAGACAAAAACATCACCAGTAGCATCAATAACTGCACTCAAACTATGAGCGCGGCACGGTAACCCAAAATTACCTGTAATTACATTCTCATCTAAGTTATGAATGTTCACAGCAAATGTTGAGGTAGCATGTTTTGTTAAGTAACTAAAATCAACATCGACACTTAGGTCTTTATGGTCTATTACAGGTCTAATCTGGACATAATCCACATTAAGCTTACGTAAGCTCAAGGTCAACTTTTCAACATTGTCCACATTATCTTTCGTTAAGACATAGCCAATCCCGAGTACAGTACTTGAATCATTAGTGTGTACAGCAATCTTTTCTATATTACTCATTACTCGTTCAAACAAATTACGCTTCTTTCCTTCATAGAATTGTTTTTTGTCGGTCGCATCAAGACTTATTCGAATCCAATCAAACTTCTCCAAATGTTGCTCGTATTGCATTCGCACCCCATTTGTGATCAGTCCAATGCTCAAACCAAGACTTTTTATATACTCAATAACATCGTTGAACTTGTTATACAGAGTTGGTTCGCCACCCCCTTCAATTACAACACCGGTAGTACCATTTTCCGACAGGTCTTTAAAGAGATCCTTCAATACTTCAAAATCGATATCTTTGTTTGATTTTTTTCGTAGCTCTAAATCACTACACCAAATGCATTCCAAATTGCATCTATTCGATAGGGATAACTCAACACTAACTGGATATGTCAGGTCGACTGATTTTTCATTCTGGGTACGGTACGCTTCTATTTTCTGAGGGAACAAGACGAGTTTTTCGACACTCGTCTCTCGTGGACCAGCAATATTTTGGGAGGCGTAGTTAACAAGAATCGGATTGTCATCAATACACTTAACAATTCCTTCATAATTTAGCGACTTAGCCTTCTTAGCAATTTCTTCCACCACTAAGACATCACTAGGAACAGCTAAACTAGCTCTATACTCTGGCCGAACATGGGGGTACTTAATATTCAGAATTTCACTTTGTTTGAGAATATCAGGAAAATAATTACTACCGAGACGCCTCAAAAATGGTTTTTTTACTTCTTTGTGAACACGTTCCAACAATTCAACATTAACAACTTCTACACCAAGTCCCAGGATGATCCCCTCATAATGTTCATTCATAGAATACGAGGATTTAGATTCGATAAACTGCCTAACTAATTTATCTGTTTCCCACGGATCAACAAACGGATAGTTTCCGAGCACTTTAACAACAATGTCAGATTTGCAAAGCTTGGCGGCACCGTATAGTCGTCCTAATGAGTCATAATATGCTGATCGATATGTCTCTACATCCAGTTTATGGGCTGCATGAACCAAGCTATCATCAATTGGGTCATCAGATGTCGCTAAAACAATATGTTGTAGAATTTCCGATTGCCTCAACCTGTCTACAATAAACTTCAGCAGAGGTTGATCTTGAATCTTTACCTTAAACCGTTCTGGAAAGTTTTCTGAAATACAACTAGCCTTTATAACTGCTGAAGCTTCCATCCTATTGTTCCCTAACTCTCATTTTTCTAGTCGAACAAGTAATGTTGAGCTGAATATTTATATTAACTGATTTCACCACAACTATAAATAAATATTATCCGTTTAGCTGCTAAGTAGGACCATCAAGCAGCAGCTACACACGCTCAACACTACATTTAAAATGGTTTTCCTGATACCGAATGCTACTTCGGCATATTTACTCAGATTAACCATTGCCCCACTCTACGATTACTGGTGAATAGTAATTAATACCGTGAAACTACCCTACTGCAATCGAATTCCTTCGTTCCAGTTGCGATGCTATTTAGTTCATAGTACAAAATTCTTGCATGACTGCAGATTATGTTTAACGATAACAAAACGATCGTTTGACTCCACAAATTGATTTGAAAGGTCCAATAAATTATTTTGAAAATAGTTGATAGAATTTAGACCCTTCACGTTGGTGCTATTTCGTTACCACAATAGATTGTTTCGAGGCATTTTCTAAATATAATCCGGTATACCAAGAGTACATTGTCCTATGGTTGTGAATAATAATTAATTAGAGACAGTAGAGCCCTGCGACCACATAACGAACAACTAATGAGGAAATTTCCAAAATCACTAGACGTCGATATCATTATATTCTTAGACTGTGAATACACTTGCTGGGAGAATAGCGTTGAAACCCAATGGGCAGACCCGAACTATCCAATGGAAATAATACAAATTGGCCTTGCCTTTTTCGACTTACATGAGACACAGTTCATAGAGAAATATTCTAAATATGTGCGCCCGAAAACGAATCCTATTTTATCTCAATACTGTAAAAACCTCTTGCAAATCGAACAAATTGTAGTTGACCATGCTGATGACTGTTTAAGTGTATTTAGAGATATAGAAATGCTACTAAATAGTCATAATAAACGTTCTAAATCCACTTGTTCTTGGGGTAATGATAGAGAGGCAATAACGATTAGCGCAAAGCATAACTCGTGCTTAGATCCTTTTAGATCAATACCATCAACAGATTTGTCAGTCGTCGCTGCTAAGAAACTTTGTGCGAATGATAATATTCCAACAAGAGAGCAATTGAGGACTCTATTAGGGGTGACATACCCACAAAATCGACACGATGCGCTAGTTGATGCGTTAGACCTCAAAACACTACTAGATGCGTTAATAGATAGAGAATTGTACTAACTGTAGTAGACGATAACGCACGTGAAACAATTTCTACAAAAAGGCCTCACAGCGTGGGAGGCAAGGCAGTTTGATCTTCCAGATTTCCTGTATAACTTTGTTCAACCAAACATCCCCGACTTGTCAAACAGAAGATTTATTGGCATTAAGGATACTTTGCTAAGCTATTATAAAAACACAAACCTAGATTACACACACTATAGTCTTGAGACGCTCAAAAATAAAAAGAAAAGCGATACATTATTTATTCTTGGCTCCAATCGATCCATCAATGACATTCCAGAAAACACCTGGATGAAGCTAAAAGATCACGACACACTTGGATTTAATTATTGGTTTTATCATAGCTTCGTACCTACATTTTATTCAACCGAACTTGGGTTTGCTAGAGTACCGGGAGTAAAACAACAATTCATAAAAGCCTTTGATAAAAGAAAAAAAGATTATAAAGACACTATATATTTACTTTATAGTCGTCAACGCCGTCGGGGGTTCCATCCTCTTTTAATCCCAGAGTTTTTCCCAGATAACCCAAACATTGCCAATTTTATTTCTCCAAAACCAATTCGATGCCCCCTAGATCGACCATTTAGAAAGGATGATTTTAGAAATGGCATGCTGTACAGAGGCAGTTTAAATCTACACCTGCATTTTGCTCACCTAATGGAATTCAAAAAAATTGTACTAGTCGGTTGCGAAATGGATAGTGCTATTAATTTTTTTGAATATTTTCCTGAAGCTCAATGGATGGAACAAATGTCTGGGGTCCAAGAAAATAGAGAGGACAGGTTAAAGGTCCAGTATGATGGAGCCTATGATAGCAAGAATAAAAAAAGTGTAGTCGAAACTATTCTTGCCATTGATGAATTTGTTTTTCGGCCCTCAGGAATTGAATTATACGTTTTTAACAAAAAAGGCTTACTATATCCAGAGATTCCAGTTTATAAGTTTTAATGTAGCTGATCTAAACTTAGCTGTTGTCGACACCAAAATTCTAAGCTTTGGGTCCTTACCGGATTTTATTCCTAATAATTCAAAGCCACTGATCCCAACGCATGACCTCTTCTACAGGCCTCCTGGTCACGGGGCCAAATTTTCCCAACGGATAACCCACGGGAATCAAACAATAGGCTGCCATAGTGTCCGGCAAGTTGACTGCTTCAGCCACCGCATGACGATCTTCAAGTGCCAACGTTGTGGGTGTCGCACCTAGACCGAGCGCTCTCGCTGCGAGCAATAGGTTTTGAATTCCTGGCCAGATCGAACCGTTACCATGCGCGAGTATTTTATCGTTTATCGGGGACTCAAATTCCATACAGGCCATCACGATTGCCGGCATCTCGTGCATATGCTCCGACTGCCAGATGACCGCATCGAGCATTCTTAACCGCTTTTCTTTCGACTGGTGTGGTACAGCGTTAAGTCGAGCGGTTTGCGGTCCGATGTAGCTTTCCACTCCCTGACGATTCAGATTGGCCAGTTTTGCCTTGACACTCGTGTCAGTGACGACAATCCAGCGAGCTCTTTGCATATTAGACCCAGATGCAGCCTGATTTGCCGCATCCACAAGTTTGACTAGCAATTCCGCCGGCACCGGTTTGGTATCGAGCCGACGCATTGCTCGACAGTTATAGATCACTTCGAAAACATCCATAATATCACCCGTCAATAAAGTAGGTTTGCATTGAACTTTTGTTCTTGAGTTTGGTCATTCATCGGTTAACAATATTCTCCGAGTGATCCAAGAATGCTCGAGTCATCTCGGAAATATGAACTTTGCCTGCTTCGCCACTACTCTCCATGCGTGCTGCGATATTCACAGTATCTCCCCAAACATCGAAAAGACCACCTGAGTATCCGGCAATGACCGGGCCAGTATGTATACCAAGTCTCTCGAGCTCCTTGAGATGCTTTTCTTCGTCTGGCGGTGTCGGTACTGGAACGATAGCGGCTTTCAGACCCTACTCCTTACGAAGCGTAAAACACTCTTGGTTGATCGTATTCATGGGCGCCACATTAATCGTTTCACGGACGACCGTAAAGGGGTAAACAGTGATGAGATTAATGAGTTTGATCCATCAAATGTTTAATTCCTTCGGCAGATATAATGGCGCTCAGTGCAAGTCATTAAATCACTCCGTCTTGTAACAAAGTAATGAAAGAAAATTGTAAAATCGTGGTTCAGATTGCCTTGGCGATACCTTTGAAGACCATTTTAGACTGGTAGTCTAGAAAACTACTCACCAACACCTAAATGACAAGAAGCCCATTATTGTCGTTAACGTCTGAGCAATGGGAGTCCCTCTGTGATGGATGCGGGCGCTGCTGCCTGGTTAAGCTCGAAGACGAAGACACCGGTGAGCTTCACTACACCAATGCTACCTGCCGTTATCTCGATACTGAAACCTGTCGCTGCACTGACTACGAGAACAGAACCACAATCAACCCCCGGTGCATGAAACTTTCCCCGGACAAGCTGGAAATTCTAGAGCTGATGCCCACTACGTGCGCTTATCGCCTTGTCCATGAAGGTAAAGAACCGAGCGTAAACCTCGATACGCTATCGGTACGTGGCCGCGTGTTCAGTGAAGATCTTGTTCACGATGATGCGCTGCCAGGGCATGTCGTCGACTGGATCAAAACCTGAATTCAACCCGGTACTGTCTGCAAGCCTGGG
>Ga0315336_1003104_pt1 | contig 23115 bp, 20 predicted proteins | sample ASW5metaG_FD_204512 | JGI IMG/M metagenome (GOLD analysis project Ga0315336, IMG submission 204512) | Ammonia-oxidizing marine archaeal communities from Monterey Bay, California, United States - ASW #5 | ecosystem: Environmental > Aquatic > Marine > Intertidal zone | place: USA: California... | reverse complement strand
CAGGCAGAGAACTGTTAGAAAATGCCATATGTGTGCACAATTTGCGCAGACAAAAAAGTCTATTGTGATTGGTACAATGGGTCAAGCGAAGCACACCATTAAGCGGGACAAGAACCTCCAGGTTGCCCACCACGCCTGTGGTTTCTGCCTCCCCGGAAAAACCATTGAAATCGCGTTATACCGGGTCTTATTGGTAGAATTCCGAGACCGACGGGAGCCGTGCTCCAACCACAACCGCAAAGACCCTCAGAAGCAAGCATAAGCATAAATCGTGTGCCGTGTTACCATGTGAGTAGGCTCCCTGGCCTCGTATCCCAACCATCTTTCCGCCACTTCCTTCATGCCCGGCAAACTCCACACCACAGACATTCGCGGCCGAATGATTCTGCTGGGCACCGGAACGAGCGTTGGAGTGCCTGCGATTGGTTGTGGCTGTGATGTTTGCACCAGCGACAATCCACGGAACCACCGTACGCGTTGTAGCGCCCTGGTCGGCCTTCCGGACGGAAATCTACTGATCGACACACCACCCGATCTGCGGCAGCAGCTGCTCAGAGAACGAGTAGGGATTGTTCACGCGGTGGTCTACACACACGAACACGCCGATCATCTGTTCGGCCTGGATGATCTTCGACTGATGCAATTCTATTTAGGGGGGCCAGTCCCGCTCTACTGCGAACCCTCGGTCGAAGCACGAATTTGGAAGTCTTTTGACTATGCGTTTGCCGCCCCCGAGGACCTGCACAGGGGAGGTGTACCCCAGCTACAATTTCGGCAGATCTCAACCGAACCGTTCGAGCTGTTGGGCGGGCACGTAATACCGATTCGCCTGAAGCATGGCAAATATTTCGATGTACTTGGATTTCGCATTGGGAATGTCGCCTATTGCACAGACGTCAACGCAATTCCGCCCGAAAGCATGCGCCAACTTCAGGGGCTCGATGTGCTCGTACTGGACGCCCTGCGACGTGAGGGGCATTCGACCCACTTCTCTTTAGACGAAGCCGTCGAGGTTGCAAAGCAACTGGGAACGAAGCAAACGTTCTTTACCCACATGTCACACGACTTGGAACATGACGCCACAACTTCCGGTTTGCCGGAAAACATGGCTCTAGCATACGACGGGCTCAGTATTCCACTGACTTGAGCCGTCGAGCACCTGGACGGCAAGACCAGGGACTTGACCATTGCAAGTTCTTGCGCCTACGGCACACTTTCGACCTGGCTGGTCTCACCGTGGGCAGCGACTATTTTTTCACCACTTAGAACGCGGAGGTAATCGGTAGTCACGTCGAGTGCCTCGATGTTGTACTCGTCATCAATGTCAAATACGGGACGTGTGTTGTCGCTGAGTTTTTCGAACGTTTCTTCCTCCTCCTTCTCCGGATCAAGTTCCTCACGTTCGGCGTCATACTTTTCGCGGTTTAACGTAACCTTTTCACGATTCTTTTGTTCTTCGTATTTTGCAATTCGACGATTTTCTTTCGCGAAATGATCGGAGGCATTAACCCGCGCAGCAGACTTTTTCTGCAAGTCGTTAATGATCTGAGGGCTGGCCATGTGGAATTGATCGTGGGCAAGGGATTTCACCTGATCAAATTCCATGGCGTAATCCAGATCGGATTCACCAATCTCCAGGTGGGTATACAGCGACGGCAATTCAATATCGGCAACAACTCCACGATTCTGAGTGCTGTCGCCACTGGGGCGATAGAACTGCTGGATTGTCATTTTCAGCGCACCCCACTTCTTCTGATTTGCAAACTGAAAAAGCAGGTTGCCAACATCAAATAGTTGCTGAACCGTCCCTTTCCCATGGGTGGCATGGTCACCTACCACGATTCCCCGCCCATAGTCCTGAACGGCTCCCGCAAAAATCTCACTTGCGCTGGCACTAAACTTGTTCGTCAAAACCACGAGTGGACCCTCCCAGACCATGCCCGCTTCGCGATCGTCATAGGGCTGAGTGCGGCCATCGAGGCCCTTCACCTGCACTACAGGGCCGCGATCAATGAACAAACCGGTCATGCTGACTGCTTCGGTAAGCGATCCACCACCATTGAAGCGGAGATCCATCACAACCACATCCACATCTCCACGATTGAACTCTTCGAGCAATCGCCGCATATCACGCGTCGTACTTTTGTAGTCTGGCAAACCAAGTCGAGCCCCCTTCATATCCATATAAAAACTTGGCAAGTGAATCACCCCGATGTGAAATGGCGTGCCATCTGGTTTCTGGCCGTAGTCAATGATCTCGCTGCGGGCCTCCTGGTTTTTGAGTTCGATTTCATCGCGCTCGATGTCGTAAACGACCCGCTCCTTCGGATTGTCGACCGGATTGACCTCCAGGCGGACAATCGTGCCACGGTTGCCGCGAATCTGCTTGACAACGTCGTTCAATTTCATATCGACAATGTCTTCGATCTCGCCATCGGTTCCCTGACCCACACCAATGATGCGATCCCCTTTCCGAAGGCGGCCATCTTCATCGGCAGCTCCCCCCGGAATGATTTCGTGCACTTCGGTGTAACCATCCTCAGACCGCAATGAAGCACCAATCCCTTCTAACTTTAATCCCATGAGAATCTCAAAATTCTCGAGGGTACTGGGCGACATGTAGCTGCTGTGCGGATCGAAACCTGATGTCATCGCTGTGAGATAACGTTCCAACAACTCGTCGTTATCGGTCTGTTCCCAGCTTTTGCGCAGGCTTGTATAACGCTTGCGGAGCTTTTTAACCGCCTCTTCCAACGAGACTTCTTCGGTCGTTTCCCGCAAGAGATCGAACTTTACGCGTTTGCGCCAGCGGTCTGCTGCCTCTTCGGGAGTACGCGGGTAGGTAGAGGCATCGTATTCGATAATCATTTCCTCATCCGCAGTAAAATCATGCTCCTGGTCCAACATCGCCTGGGCGGTTTGAATGCGTTCTTCAATGCGGGCCAGAAAACGGGTAAACACGGTATGGGCAAATTGAATGTCACCCCGTTTGAAAAGATCGTCGAGACGATCCTGACTGGTCAGAAATTCATCGACATCACTCTGGTAGAAAAACAGCTTTTTGGGGTCGAGACTCTTGAGAAACGTCTTCATGCACCGTCGCGACATCTCATCGTCCAACGATCGCCGCGAGAGGTGCTGCGATTGCATCAATCTTGACACCGCCAAGGCGATCCGCCGATCGGTATTACTCGGACCAGTAGGACGGGCCTCCAGCATGGCCATCGGCACCAACAGGCCAACTGCGCACAGCCCCAGAATTTGGGCTCGAATGGTTCGACGGCGAAGGTTTGTGCGCAAGGCGGAGAACAAGTACATCATGACGAATTTTCCTGGTGGGGGGGTTGGGCCGATTGCTCGGCTGGCTTGCACCTGGGTGCCTCAAATTCATCGCTGCCGTCACCGGTCCATCGCTGCGGTAACCGGTCCTAAGTCAATTATATTCCACGACTTGCTGAAAGGTACCGCGCCATTTCATAACGGGCAAGATTGGCGAACCTTAGCGATTTCTGCTCAATTGGTCTATCCTGGTCCCCAACCATCGGTCTCCAGCATCGGCAACTTCACCTCCTGGAGGCTAGTTGAGGTACGGGCTCGCCCACAGATGGGTTCGCCCGTCCGAAAGCCGCCCGGGCATCTCGGCAACAATCTAAGCGATTTTTGGCCCCAACGCGGCAGTCCGGAGCGGCTCACAAAGGTTTTCAAGACCGGCTGTGGGAGTCCCCCGGCAGCAAGACTGCCTGTCAGTGAGGCTCGTGTGCGGTCCCGGTGGCCGTATCGGAAACTGGGGAAACTTCATCAAGCAGCACGTCAACCAGGTGCTGGTCGTGCTTTGGATGGACGGTCCTGAGGTCCAGCAGCAATGCTCCCTCGGTCTGGCGGCCTACTATGGGGGGATTGGCTGACGTGAGACGGGCAAGCACCACAGCCAGATCGTGGTTTCGAGGACCAATCAAGACACCCCAGGAAGCAAACTCGCTCCGCCCATTCAAATCACTCGAGGGAATCTCGACCGGATTCGCCGAATCGATGACCGGGCTGGCGGCTAGCTGCACAGCCAATCTTTCGGATCGATAACGCAGATTCTCCAGCGGGGTATTCACCAATTGGTGAACTGGAAGGTCAGACATGACGCGTTCTGTGAGGTTTTTGGTCCCCCGCAGGGTCTCCCCAAGTGCTGCAACGCGCAGGGGATCAATCCGCCAGGCCGCATGGAGCGGGTGGTTGGTGATGCATTCGACCCATTCGCGCCGCCCTAGAATGATGCCACACGGAGGCCCCCCCACCAGTCCGTCGCCGCGTACCAGAGCGAGGTCAGCCCCGCTTGTCAAACTCGCTTTGGCCGACGCACGATCGTCAAGGCCCCCACGGTCCGCCAAAGCAGCAGGAGAATCTCCCGACAACGGGGTGCCATCCAAGGCTTCGACGAAAATGACTTCATGGTCCCGGCACAGCATGACAAGCTGTTCCCGGCAAGCTGATTCGACTTGGCCAATCATCTGATAGGTGTCTGACCGGGCATGGAACAAAACGGCGGTGGCGGCTGAAACGGCCTGTTGATAGTCGCCGTCACCCACGGCGTTTGCAGCGCCAACCTCTCTAAGAATCGCGCCGCTTGAGGCAACCAGGTCTGCTAGTTTAACGCCACCAGATTGGTCAACCTGCCCACGGGCGACGAGGACCTCGCGGCCAGAGGCCAAAGAAGACAAACAGAGCCAGAGAGCCCCCTCGTAGCTGTGCAGGACGGTAGCCGCTTCGGCAGTTGTACTTCGACACAACAGTTTGCTGACCGAGGCGTATTCATCCGCGACACCACTTCCCCGGTAGGTATAGCTACCGGCAGCCTCGAGGATGGCTTGCTGAGCTTTGTCGGACAGCGGAATCGACGACCAATCGTGACCAAACAAATCACCCGTGGCATTGATGACCGACCGACAACCGACTCGGCTGTTGAGGCCAATGACGTAGCGAGCTGCCCGCTCTGCCAGTTCGCCAGGCGTAGGAAATGACGATTCACCAAACCGCTGCTGTAGTTCTTCTCCCAGCTTGAGCAAATAGGAATGCACACCTTGCGCAACGGCTGTTTGATTGAACTGCCTGAGTAGCATCTTCACCTGGGGTTTTTCGAGCAATTCGCTCACAGACGGGAGACGCGGCAGCAGATCGGGGGAGGAACCGGACATTGTAAGCGCTCCTTGGTGGGAGGGAAAAATTCTCCTGGCGCGCATTCTTGCAGATGGGGAGTCGATGTCCAGCCCCCTGCGTCGACGACGGTAGGTTTCCTGGCGAGGCAGCGGTCGGCAAGAAGCTTACGGCTCGATCCGGTCTTGGGACATCCACTCGTTAATGGTGAGTGGCCCCTCGGGTTCGATTTGATCCGACTGGAACATGCGGGTAAACCAACTCTCCCGTTTTTTCGGACGGGACTTGGTTGACACCTGGTCCCCGCTTTTGAACAGGTTCAAGCTCCTGTTCCAGGCCTCGCGGGTTTGATTGCCGACCCGCTGCCGCGTGTTGGCCAGCCTCTCAAACAAGGTAGCGCGATTCTGCCCCAAGAAACGGGGGCGATCGGGATCGCGCAAGTTGGGGAAGATTTCGTTGCGTGTCCACTCAACTTTCGGCCATACCATCCATCCCAGTGTCCGCCGCAAGACGCCGCGCCTCTGCTGGTTCTGCTGCACGTCAAATACGTTTTCGGTCCACTCGAAACTGGCGACCTTGTCATCTGGGTGGGCCACTTCTTCCTGGTTTTCGAGCGACGGACGCAATGTTTGCTCTGCAGCCATCGCGTTCCCGGAGACCATTTGCAGCAAAACAACCGTCAGAATTCCTGACATCAGTGAAAAAATTCTGAGCATCAGTTAGCCTCCGTTGGAAATCTGTGCGGGTTCGCTACGCGCCCCGGCGACGGCAACCCACCACAGGGCGGCGGAGCCTCGCAGAATTTCCGCCACGCGCCCAGGTGAGTTCCGCCGCCAGGTGATTCTGAGCTAGCGTCGTTGTCTCCTTTCGGTAATTGGCATACCATGATAAAAGTTAAGCTGTTCAGACCATATAAAAGCAAGCTGTTCAGACCATAACGGCAAGACCATCATCGCCAAGGCACAAGTCATGTAGGGTGGAGCGCGAGCGGAATGCCGACAACACAAGTTGGTTTCATTGGCGCCGGTCGAATGGCGACTGCCTTGGGGCGGGGTCTGGTGAAAGCCGAATTATTCTCCAGCAGCGCGATTGTGGCATGTGATCCAAGCCCTGCAGCCGCTGAGCGGTTCGAATCGGCCATCCCTGGGGCGACGGTTCTGGAAAACAACTGTCAACTGGCGGCTGAAGTGGGCGTGATTGTTCTGGCGGTAAAACCTCAACATATGGATCTGGTCCTGGCTGAACTGGCCGGCGGCGCTGAGCGGGCCAACGGCGGAATGGGAGACCCCTTGGTCGTCTCGATCGCAGCGGGCGTGCCCTTGGCCCGGTTGGCGGCGGGCCTGCCCGATGGGACACGGCTCGTGCGGGTCATGCCGAACACGCCCTGCCTGATTGGCCGCGGGGCGAGTGCTTACAGCCTGGGTGCAACCGCCACAGCCGCCGATGGCAAAACGGTTCACCAGATGCTAACAGCCGTGGGCATTGCCCGTGAGGTTCCGGAAAAATTTCTGGACGCGGTCACGGGACTTTCAGGATCCGGGCCCGCATTCGTTTATACTGTAATCGAGTCACTGAGCGATGGTGGAGTCTTGATGGGACTCCCGCCCGATTTGGCTTCGGCCTTGGCGACGCAAACGGTCGCGGGTGCCGCAGAAATGGTCCTCACAACCGGTGAACACCCAGCCCAGTTGCGGGAAGAAGTCACCAGCCCCGGAGGGACGACGGTTGCTGGTCTCGAAGCGTTGGAAAAAGAGGGGCTGCGTGCCGCACTGTTGGAAGCGGTACGGGCCGCCACATGCCGGTCCCAAGAGTTGGGTGGCCAGAATTAACCAAGGAGAGGGATCCATGTCGGTCTTTTGTGTTGTTGACGACAAACACGTTCCCGTTTTTCGCATCATGTGGATTGCTGTCACACCGCATTTTTGCGGAGAGGAGGATTGTGTTCGCGAAGGCTACTACGAAGTTCGCCTGGAACAAGGCGAGTCGGTGTGGGCCAATGCAAAAGAAAGAAACCATGTGCTAGAACAAATCGAGTCGTGGCAAGGAATCGATCCTGCCGGAGAAGAAGAAGAGGAAGAAGAAGAAGAAGAAGAAGAGGAAGAAGAAGAATGGTAAGGAGCCTCGAAAATGAATTCTGACGATTGGAATGGTGATCCGCAATCGATTGAAATCGAATGGCGGGATACCTACTTCATTTTTTTTAGCCAGTCAGCGCGCCCCACGTTGACCCAGGTGGAAGCAACCATCTCGGATGCTGCGCATCGGGTAACCACCGAAAACCTCGTAGCAAACGACGACGGCATGTTCGAGTCGGTCCTGGTTCACGCACCCGAAGATAATGCGGCTCTGGAGATCAGTTACGAGGTGAGTGAAGCGGTCATCGAACAGTGTGCAGAACTCGCCATACAGTTACAAAAGGACGACACCGACCCAAAACAACTCAACACCCTCATGAAGGCCGATGCCCGACTCGACATAATGCACTTTGAACGCGTGTCGAACGATCCCTTTGGTTCCGATGAAGACGAAGACTTCGCCAGTGATATGCTCGATCCAACAAGTTTACTTGTCATCATCGAGGCACTTGCCAACTTGACCGGAGGCGTGCCCATTGATCCCGGTTCCGGGGTGATCATGGGCTGAGAAGACATCCACGGCAGTTGTTTTCGCAAGGGAACTCACGATCCTGCGCTGGCTGGCTGCAACCCTCACTATCGATTTCACCCCACGCAATTCAAAACTTCCCATGCTCGCCAAAGACATCAAACCGGGTGGTGTTGTCAACCACGGCGGTGCTCCACACATCATCGAAAGCGTCGCCGTCCAGACTCCCTCTGCGCGTGGCGGCGCCACGCTCTACAAGTTTCGAAGCCGCAATCTGGTAACACGCCAAAAGGCAGACATCACTCTCAAAGGGACCGAAAGCCTCGAATATGCCGATTTCCAACGCCGCGAAGTTACGTTCATGTACGCCGATGGCGACACCATTCACTTTCTCGACTCGGGCGATTACAACCAATATTCCATTGCCCGCGACGATGTTGCCAACGAAATGCAATACGTGACCGAAGATCTGCAGGGAATTGTCACGCTGATCTACAACAACGAGTGCGTCGGTATCCAGGTCCCTCCCTCGGTAGTACTCAAAATCACCCAATGTGACCCGGCCGTGAAGGGGAATTCGGCAACCAGCCGGAACAAACCGGCTACTTTGCAAACCGGTCTGACCGTCCAGGTACCCGAGTACCTGAAAGAAGGCGAAGTGATTAAAGTCGACACCCGTTCGGGTGAATATCTTTCCCGGGCCTGAAAATGGGGCTACGTGAGTTCGAACCGGACGACTTCCGGTGGGCTCAAACTATTTTTTGCCCGCAGCCTTTTTGCGTGTCGACTTTTTGGCCTTCGCCTTTTTGGGAGCCACTTTCTTCTTTTTCTTCGACTTCTTGGTGGCGGCTTTCTTTTTCTTCGACTTCTTGGCTCCAAAAACCGTACTCCAGTTTTCAGAGAATTGCTGACTTGCTCCGGTACGTAAAATGGTCATGTTTGTAAGTCTCCTGTAAGAATCTCCCTCAAACCAATGGCTCGTCGCAGTTCAAGGGTATCGCGGTAATCACGTCTTCTGTAATTTTTTATAACGAAAATGGCGCGGGATGTCAGCATCTTCTCCCAAACGGTCGCGTCGCTCACGGTCGTAGGCCTCAAAATTACCTTCGCACCAATGGACATTGCCATCGCCTTCAAACGCCAGGATGTGGGTCGCCAGGCGATCCAGAAACCAGCGGTCATGGCTGACAACAACAGCACAGCCAACAAAATTGGCAATCGCTTCCTCCAACGCTCGCAAGGTGTCGACATCAAGATCATTGGTCGGTTCGTCTAATAACAACACATTGCTACCTCGACGGAGCAATTTCGCCAGGTGGACACGGTTCCGCTCGCCACCGGAGAGCACACCCACCTTTTTTTGCTGATCAGACCCGCGGAAATTGAATCGGGAGACATAAGCCCGTGCGTTCACCTTCCGCCCGGCCATGTCCAAGGTCTCATGCCCTCCCGAGATTTCTTCATACACCGTGTTGTCGGCCTTTAGGTCATCGCGGCTTTGGTCAACATAGCCTAGTTCAACGGTCGGCCCCACACGAAGTTCCCCCCGATCGGGGGTCTCCTGCCCCATCAACATCCTCAGCAGGGTCGTTTTTCCTGCCCCGTTGGGACCCACCATACCCACAATTCCACCGGGAGGGAGACGAAAATTGACATTCTCAAAGAGCACACGATCCCCATACCACTTGGCCAACTGATCTGCCTCAACGACCATTTCTCCCAGCCTCGGTCCAGGTGGGATTTGAATTTCAAGCTCATCCGGGCGGTCCTGAAACTGCTGGCCAGCCATCGATTCGTATGCCTTCAGCCGGGCTTTGCTCTTCGCCTGCCTGGCGCGAGGTGCCATACGAACCCAGTCCAACTCGCGCTGGAGCGTCCGCTGCCGCGCCGTGGCTTGTTTTTCCTCAACTTCTAACTGCTTCCGCTTTTGTTCCAACCAGGACGTGTAATTGCCTTCCCAGGGAATACCTTGCCCTCGATCGAGTTCTAATATCCAACCGGCAACATTGTCCAGGAAATAGCGATCATGGGTCACCGCAACGACCGTCCCGGAATACTCCGCCAGGTGCCGCTCCAACCAGGCCACACTTTCTGCATCAAGGTGATTGGTGGGCTCATCGAGGAGCAAAAGATCTGGCTTTTCCAGCAAAATGCGGCAGAGGGCCACCCGCCGCCGCTCACCGCCGGAAAGCCGGTCAACCTCGGCGTCACCCGGTGGGAGGTTCATGGCGGTCATGGCAATCTCCACATGACGGTCAATCTCCCAGGCATCTGCGGCATCGATTTGATCCTGCAGCGCCGCCTGCCTGGCCATCAACTTTTCCATGGCCTCCGGATCGTCGGCGACCTCGGCGTACTTCTCCCCTAACTGCTCAAATTCAGCCACCAATTTACGGGTCGATGCAACCGCCTCCTCGACGTTTCCCAAAACATCCTTCTCGGGATTGAGCCACGGTTCCTGCTCCAGCAAGCCAACGGTAAAGCCATCGGTGAGTCGGGCTTCACCGTCAAACTCGGTGTCGAGGCCCGCCATGATCCGCAGCAGCGAACTCTTCCCCGAACCGTTGCGACCCAGGACGCCAATTTTGGCACCCGGGTAAAAGGCAAGCCAAATCCCCTTGAGTACCTCGCGCCGGCCGATTTTCCTGGTCAGGTTCGCAATTTGATAGATGTATTTCTTGGACATTTCCCCACGTGTCAGCCAGTGAAATTATTGACCCTGCAAATTTTATCGCGTTTTCCTCGTGCGTACACCGGCTGGCCTCCAAGCAGGATCACTCCCATTCGATCGTGGCTGGTGGCTTGCTGCTGATGTCGTAGACCACACGATTGACCCCAGCTACCTCGTTAATAATACGGGTCGAGATCCGGGCCAGGAGGTCGTACGGCAAGTGGCTCCAATCGGCGGTCATGAAATCATCGGTATTGACCGACCGCACAGCGATCGTGTCTTGATAAGTCCGCGAATCACCCATCACACCCACACTCTGCACAGGCAGGAGTACGGCAAACGCCTGCGACGTTTGCCGGTAAAGGCCAGCTTCCTTGATCTCGCTCACAACGATCCAATCTGCTTGCCGAAGCGTATCGAGCCGTTCTTTGGTGACCTCCCCTAAACAACGAACTGCCAGGCCTGGCCCGGGAAATGGATGTCGCCACACGACTTCTTCAGGTAACCCCAACTGCTGACCTAATCGACGCACTTCGTCCTTGAAGAGATCTCGCAACGGTTCAATGAGTTCGAAGCCGAGTTCTTCAGGCAAGCCGCCAACGTTGTGGTGCAGTTTGATGACATCGGCAGGACCATCGGCCGCGGCGCCGCTTTCAATCACGTCAGGATAAAGCGTACCTTGGGCAAGAAATGTCGCCCCGGCGATCTTCTCCGCTTCCGCAGCGAAACAGGCGATGAACTCATGGCCAATCCGCCGGCGTTTCTCCTGAGGTTCGCTGATTCCCGCCAGGGTCGACAGAAACCGGTCTTCTGCCTGTACAACATGCAGGTCGGTCTGAAAGTGCCCGCTGAATTCCTCAATGACCGCTTCTGCCTCGCCTTTGCGCAACAGGCCGTTATCGACCAGAATGCAGGAAAGCTGCGGGCCAATTGCCTTGGCCAGGACCGCTGCCACAACCGAGGAATCAACACCGCCGGATAATCCGCAAATCACGCGTTGGTCACCAACTTGATTGCGAACACGGTCGATCATCTCGGTCTCAAAATCGCCCAAATGCCAGGTACCGGTACACCCACAAATCGCGTGTAAAAAGTTAGCCAGGATCGTCCCCCCCTCGGGGGTATGCGTTACTTCAGGATGGAATTGCAGGCCGTAGATGGGAAGCGTGCGATGCTTGACTGCCGCAAACGGGCAGGTCTCGGTCGTCGCGAGTGCAAGAAAATCCTCCGAAACGCTGGCCACCTGATCGCCGTGACTCATCCAGACGGGTGTTGGCGACGAAACATTCGCAAAAAGATCACCCGCCTGCAAAATGGTGCAATGTGCCCGTCCATATTCGCGCGAGGGCGTATTTCTGACATCGCCACCTGACGCCTGACAGGCAAGCTGCATGCCATAGCAAATGCCCAAGACGGGGATACCCGTGCGGAAAATCTCCGGATCGCACTGGGGTGCACCCGCTTCGTAGACACTCGACGGCCCTCCGGAAAGGATAATCCCCCGTGGGGCCAATTCTCGAATGCGAGCTGCCGTGATGTCATGGCGAACGATTTCGCAGAAAACCTGCTGCTCGCGCACGCGACGGGTAATCAATTGCGCATACTGTGAACCAAAATCAAGTACAAGTACTCGTTCGGCAGTAACCTGTGAAGGAGCCATCGGAACAGCCATCTTTTGCGTGTGATCACTCGTTACTAAACGTAAACAGCGGATTATAGATTTCGCGCCCGGCCCTAACTAGTGGCCCCTGAGAAGATTGCACTCGACCGATGGCACGAAGGGGGCGGATACCAAGGTCTCAACTCACCGGCCAGCAGTCTAAAAACGATTGGCAGGCCGGCCTTGCACGCGGTCACCGGGTAGGGGATCAAGCCGGTCGGGTGGCGGCCAATGAGGCCATTTTCCTGTTCGATCGGAGTTGTCACCCGCACCAATCTCCTGCTGCCAGCAGTGTCGCTTTCTCCCGATGGCAGGTCGCCAAAACAGACCGTGTGGCAACCAGACAACATTCCGCTTCAACGAATGGGTCCGCAGGTGTCGGGAAAGACTGGCCGCAGGAGGTCTCCCCTGACCGCGCCCGCGTCCGTAAATCTTGTGAGTAGAAGAGTTTACATTGGGACTCGTTGATCCCGTTGGAGTTCCCACCTATAGTGAGAATTCCCGTGGGTACGCAGCTCCCAGTTCGCTTGATCCGAAAGATTTCCGACCGCGTGCAAATCCTGTTGACCAACGATGATGGTATTTTTGCCCCTGGCCTGATCGCCCTTAAGCAGGCACTTGCGCCGCTGGGCGACGTTTGCGTGGTGGCACCGGCCACCGAACAAAGTGGCGTTGGCCACTCAATCACCTACTTGAGCCCCCTGACGGCTAAAGAGGTTTTTGACGGTACCGAGCGACGTGGCTGGGCTGTTGAGGGCAGTCCCGCCGACTGTGTAAAACTGGCACTCGGCGAATTCTGTCCGCAAACTCCCGATTTGATCGTCAGTGGTATCAATGGAGGACTGAACCTCGGTGTCAATGTGCTCTACTCCGGGACCATTGCCGCGGCAACCGAAGGGGCACTCAACCATATCACCAGCGTGGCGATCTCGCTGGAATACGACGATCACCCGAATTTCCCGCGGGCTGCAGAAATTGCCGTGAGCTTGATTGGGCAAATCCTCGCACAACCGAATGCCAATAAACACCAACTCTATTCGATCAACATTCCCACCTCGGCAACCCGGCAACCAGCCGAAGTTCGCGTGGTCCCGATGGCCGTTCAGGGCTGGACCTCCGAGTTCGATAAGCGCAGCGATCCCAAAGGTCGTCAATACTTTTGGGCATCAGGAACACCACCCGTTGGTGGCGAAGCAACCGATGTCCAGCAATTGGTCAAAGGCTACATCACACTCACACCGCTAACGGTGGACCGCACTAATCACACAATGCTCGATACCATGCACAACTGGAAACTCCTGCCGTGAGGGGCCAAAACAGGATGAATGGAAAAATGATGATCCCCATAGACCGAACCGTAACCGGCGGCCTGGTTTTGTCGCTCGCGGTGTTGTTGGCCGGCTGCAGCAGCGAAAGTGAGAATCGTGGGTCACAAAGTATGGATGACCTGGCTGCGCTATTGGACAACAACGCTGGCTCGGCGACTGCCCCCGGCGATACGTCGCCCACGGCAACCACACAGTTGGCGACATCCGCCGCTGCTCTAGAACCGCAGGTCGTCACCGCCAAAACTCCCAAGAAAGGTCGTACTCTACACGACCAGGGATCCTACCTGAGCGCCGTGGGAAGTGCCCGCTTTCGGGCAGAGCACCAGATGATTTTGCACCAGGTCACGCACGCGCTCAACCTTTACCAGGCGGAACATGGCTATTATCCCAAATCGCACGAAGAGTTCATGGTCAAGATCGTGGAACCGAATTCGATCGTTTTGCCAGAACTTGAAGAAGGTTACGAATACTGGTACGACGCGAGCGACCACCTATTGAAATTTCGCCCGGTCAGCCCGGTCAGCGCGAAACAGGCTGAATAGCCACTTTTTTGCATCTCCTCACACTCGCACCGCTGTGGTCAACTGCGGTCACAGAATCTCGCGACACATCGCCAACCGCAAGCCTCGGGGTGAGTAAGGGTGTGCAGGCAGTGTGCGAGGCTGGTCGATGAGTTGAGACTGTTAACTCCCTCATCGAACACCCCCGTCCTTGAGACGGTTCACCCCCTCGCGCCACGATTTCACGGGTCGGTACGCGACAATCTTCCACCGGTCCCCTTCCAGTTGGAACGTGACAGCCAGGTCGTCGAAGTAGCCTCCTTGCATGCCAGTCCGCCTGTCGATGACCTCAACAATAGCGCGAAACTCGGCAGTTGCTTTGGTATCTCCGTCAAGCTTGATGACAGGCGTATCGGTCACGCCGGCGCGAATTACCTCCAGTCGTGGCATGAGCGTTTCGGCATCGCTGCGGACCTCAACCGCCGTGGCACCCATGGTCGAAAGGGTCGCTGGCAGGTCGTTGGCTTCGATCGCTGCGATGACTTCGCGCAATGTTTGCCCGACAGCCTCGCGAGGGGTCACGAGGATCTGCTCCAACAGAGTCAATCCTCCTGCCAGCAGCACCACCACCGCCATCGCCAGCAGCGACCACCTTTGGCGGGTTTGCAAGTAAATAATCAGCACGGCCGTAAAGAGTACAGCGGCTGAGAGCCAGATCATCAGCGGATCTTCGGCAAACCACGTCATCGAAGGTCCGATTTGTCAGCAACCGCATTTGCCATTCGCTGCCGGGCGAGCATGAACCCGGAAAACAGGCTCAAACTGAACGTTATGACCGCCAGCGGCCAGAGCGGAATAAGTGTCGAGTTGCTCTGTGAAAAGGCCTGTGGCGACGGACCGTCGGAGGTCGCTTCCGGTCGAGTCGTCAAAACGTTCTCCTGTTGCAAACGCTCGCGGGCCTGGTATTTTCGTTCGATGGTTGACTGCCGGCGACCATACTTTCCGCCCATGGCCAGCACCGCGATGGTTGCACACAGCGAGAACAAAAGCGTCCAGAACCATGGAGAATCGGTCAATACCCACCGGGAACCGGCTGGAAGATTGGACATGGCAGCCTCTGTGCTCTTTCGGGGGGCGTTCGGTCAGTGGCTAACGCGAGGCCAGTTGGAATAACGGACCGCCGTATCGTGCCTCGTCGCCAAGTTGCTCTTCAATCCGCAGAAGCTGGTTGTACTTGGCCATCCGATCGCTGCGGGACGCGCTTCCGGTCTTGATCTGACCGGTTGAAAGTGCCACAGCCAGATCGGCAATGGTGGCATCTTCGGTTTCGCCGCTGCGGTGGCTTGTCACGCTGGTGTAGCCGTTCCGCGCGGCCAGTTCCACCGCATCGATGGTCTCGGACAAGGTGCCGATTTGATTCACTTTGATGAGAATGCTGTTCGCAATTCCTTCGTCAATCCCGCGCTGAAGCCGCTCGACATTGGTAACGAACAGATCATCTCCCACCAACTGGCACCGGTCACCGAGCTTGGCGGTGAGCATCTTCCAACCTTCCCAGTCGTCTTCGTCACAGCCATCCTCGATCGAACAGATCGGATGTTTCGATACCCAGTCCGACAGCAAATCGACCATTCCCGTCGAGTCGAGCTCTTTACCATCAATCTTGTAGACGCCCTTTTTCGCGTCGTAAAACTCGGAGCTTGCAGCATCCATGGCAATCCAGACCTGCTCACCCGGCTTGTACCCGGCATTCTCAACCGCTTCGAGGATCACATCGAAGGCTTGGGCGTTTGCGCTCAGATCGGGTGCAAAACCTCCTTCATCACCGACGGCCGTGTTCAAACCCTTATCACTCAGGACCTTTTTGAGATGATGAAATACCTCGCAGCCACAACGAAGTGCGTCGCTAAACGTGTCGAATCCAAGTGGCATGATCATAAATTCCTGGATGTCGACCGAGTTGTCGGCATGTTCGCCACCATTGAGGATGTTCATCATGGGAGCCGGCAACAGCCGCGCATTGGATCCCCCTAAATAGCGATAGAGTGGCAACTCGCACGAAATTGCAGCCGCACGGGCCGTGGCCAGCGAAACACCAAGAATAGCGTTCGCCCCCAGGTTCTTCTTGTTGGGGGTGCCATCGAGATCCAGCATCTGCCGATCGATGCCAATCTGGTCCAGCGCGTTCATTCCCACCAGCTCCTCGGCAATCTTTTCATGGATATTGGCAACGGCCTGGGTGACTCCTTTTCCCATATAGATCGACGGGTCACCGTCTCGAAGTTCCCATGCCTCGTGCTGACCGGTACTGGCTCCGCTTGGTACGGCCGCGGTGCCGATCGAGCCGTCGTCCAGCACAACATCCACCTCAACGGTAGGGTTTCCACGGCTGTCGAGAATTTGCCGTCCGAGAATATCGATGATCGTGCTCATAGCCGTTTGCCCAGAGGGGTCTTGAGGTTTGAAAGGAAGGATTCGGTGCTATTGTAAAGCTGATCATGTCGTTGTCGAGCGGTTCATCCAGAGTCAACCGTGCCACCCCCTATTTCCGACCAATGCCTGAGCGAGTTGGTCGCCCACCGTTGATCTGGCCAGTTCGATCAGCCAACAGGACGTCGATGCCACCACCACCGGCGGCAACACAATCTGTAGCCGTACCCTCAAAACTCCCTGAATGCAACCTGCTATCGCCCGGAAATGGTCGCAACTGGGGTCACAAAGAGTTCGCCTTCCCCAACCAAGGAGTTCCGCCCGGTCCACCCAATTTTCAGTCGAATTGAGAACTCAAACAGCTTGGGAGTGTAGAAGAATCGGTCTATCGAAGTGGCAATGATTCCACGAGCGGCCCAACCATCTTTCCCTTGCGATCGGTTGTGGGTGGTGAAACGCAAGCCTGGGCTGCCGCGTGAACTTCGGACCGATCGCCAACTGCCAGGCTGAGCCGATTTCAAGTCGATAATGTCTGGCGGACCCGCTCAAGCCATGGGTCGGCAGGCACTCCGTAAGGCCGGAACTTCTCGGTCGTGCCGAGTTCATCAGAATAAAACAGCCCACGGTGTGTGACCAGCTTTGTCGCTGCAGGCGAATCGATCAAGTTACTGGAATCGGCCGCACTCATCTGGAAGACCACTCGCATTTCAAATTCGCGCAAGATCATGCGATCGAACAACCGCGCCACATTGTTATAGGAGTCACACCAGATCAAGGTATGGATGCCAAAGGCTGGACCGTTGCGGAGGATCTCGGCAAGTTGTTTGTCGGGGGCTGATGGCTTGTCGCGGTCGGTCGAAAAGCTGAAATCGTCCTCCTTGCGCCTGAGTTCCCGAAAACGCCCTGCATTGTGGATGACCAAAAACAGTGGCGGCTGCTCCTCGCTCAAACTTTCCCGACGCTCTAATTCGTCCCTGACTGCATTGAGGGACCCTGCTCCATCGCGCAGACCAACGAGCTGCGCGGGAACCGGAAGTGCCTGAACCACTTTTTGCCACATTCCGACTTCTGGTGATTCGGGTCGGGTTCCATCCAAAATCACAAACCGGCTATGCAGCGGAAGCCCGCTTTGACTTTCTTGATCGTCTCCTGCTTGCTGTCGGTCACCACCAGGGTCCGCAGTCTCCACCTTGCCTTGCACCGCCAGGCTAACCACTGCCGACGTCAACACTCCCAGTGCTGCCTCCTCACGATGTCCGACGACCAGCAAATTACTTCCTGCATGCCGCGCGAATGTCGCGGATGTCGGATCCTTGATCGCGACCGCGGCACCCAACCAGGCTTTTTGCACAAGCGGTGGGGGACCACCTGGAGGAGCATCGAGTAGGTCACAAAGCAATTCGTTGTCGGCGGGATCGGCCGGGGTATTACCCTCGAATACAATTGGCGGAATCATCGACTGGCCAAGTTGCTCTTGCAATCCTGTAACCTCAGCAAGGCGATCGAGCCGTTGCTGTTCACCAAGCCACACCACCTGGAAGGGATGGTTTCCCGTCACGAGGCCATTCTGATCGTTGTAGATTGCCTCGCCAGGACGGCTCAGGTATCGAGCTGCCACATTTCTGTCGTCGTTGAGGATGAGATGGGCGTCGGCCTCGCTGCACTGCAAGGCAATCCGCACAGCCATTTGTCCCATCGTGCTGCGGGCTAAGGAATAGGCGCCACCGAGCGTCTGAGACCCGAGCAGGACGTGCATTCCAAATGCCCGCCCCTGGCGAACCAGGCGATCTAACAACAGGGAAGCTTCCTGGGAGAGCTTATCGTCCTCGACAAACAACTCTTGAAATTCGTCGACAATTAACAGCACGCGGGGCATTGCCTGATCAGGATGCGCGGCACGGAAACTGGACAAATCTTGTGCACCCGCCGAACGATATAAATCGCCACGGCGGCGCAGCTCCAGATCAAGCCGCTCCAGAACGCTCAACCCAAATTCCCTTTCACTTTCAATAGCAATCACCCTGGCATGCGGCAACTGCCCCGTCGCATAAGCTTTGAATTCCACGCCCTTTTTGAAGTCAATCAGGTAGAGTTCCAGTTCGTTGGGCGAGTAGTGCAATGCCGCGTTTATGATCAACGCATGTAAAAAGGTCGACTTCCCCGAACCGGTCTTACCGCAAATCAAGACATGCTGAGAAGTGCCTTTGCCGAGGCGAACTGATTGCAGTCGTGTTGCCCCAGCACGCCCGACCGGCACCACAAATTCGGAACTGCAATCGTGATGCCAGCGCTCATTCTCCGCGGGGGCAACGACATCAAATGGAACTTCCACTCGAATCGCCTGTTTGGCAGCCTGGCCTGCTGCCCGCACAACTTCCACAAACTTTTCCCTGGGCGGTAGCGGATCAATCGTTAACTGCAATTTCTCCAGTGCCGGATAGATCCACCGAAACCGCTGCTGCTCACCCTGCCACTGGAGATGTACGGCATTGGCCAGCAGGTCCTTCAGGGGAAGATCATTTGGCAGTTGTTGGTTACCATCAATTCCCACCAAGGTGTAGACACCGCATCTCGGGCCGCTGGTGGCGATGCTGACAAGACGGCGGGCAGACTCTTCCGTGAAATTGGCTGGGAAATTCGCGGCGACCAGAACCTGGAACGGTTCAGCGACTTCATCCGCCTGCAGATTATAGTCGTGAATCGTGGCGAACTCGTTACGCAAGTATTTCTGCAGAATCGTTTCCATGTGTGATGTGAGCCGTATTAGTTGATCACTGATCTGCTTGGGCTCGGTCCAGATTCGACTCGCAATCAGGCGTTCGTCAAAATCGGCCAGGTGCATGAACGACGAAAAATTCTCGCCCAGGCCAACGGGATCGAGAATGGTGAAGCGAATCTTACCTGCTGGCATACCGGTCAACATCCGTAGCATTACGAGCTGCAGGAGATCGATTGCGTGTTGCCGACCTGGACCCTCGGCTTCGATCACCATGACAGGGTGCTGCATGAGAGCCATCAACGCTGGCAGGTGAAAGACGGAGTTTGGAGGCATGAGCCTTGGGTCGGTTGGCTGACCATTCTTGATATGTGCCAGCGGAAGCTCGATTTCGCCAAACCGAATGGCTTCGGGTGGCGTTTCGGGCATGGTCCAGGAATCAAACCTGGTGTTCACCCAGGTGGGAAAGAAACGTTGGCAAGTGGACTCCATTTCCCGCCACGCCGCGCCAATGCGGTCAAGCCCGGCAAACCAGCGTTCCACCAGCGCTTGCCACGCCGTACGATTCTCGCACTCCAGGTCTTCACGTTGCCGAAGGAATTGCTCCTGGTTCGTACGGTGCGCCACGTCGCGTTTTTCTGAAATCGTGGCCATGGTTTCCTGGTACTTTTGTTCGGTCAAGGCAACTTGATTTTGCAAGGTGTTGCGAAGCTTAACCAGGCGGGCAGGATAAAGTTCGTTTGCCTGGCCAAGTTCCCCTGTTTTCCATTGATCCTTGACGACTGTCTTTGTCGCAAGCCGGTGGTCCGCATCGGCGAGCTCCGCATCTCTTAACTTGATCATCGCCTCGGACTCACGTGCTCCACGTGCCCGGGCAGCCATTTCGGCAACTTGAATCGCTTGCCGGGCATCGCTCAGCGATTGCTGAACGAGGGCAAACTGGGTGATCGCCATCTGCCTGGCACGTGGGTAGAGCAGCGCCAGGAACAAGATTCCGCCAACTAACGCAATGCTACCGCCGAGAACAACAACCCACATGGGACCGCTGCTACGCCCGATCAGCCAACCTACCAGTGCCCCAACGGCGATGAAGAGTCCCAGGAGCGCGGCCGGATGCCAGCTCTCGAACAAACGAGGAACTTTCTGTCGATAGAGTGCCAGAGTTATCTCACGCGACGCCGTTACCCGTTCCATCACTCGCCGAACGGCTAATTCGACATCGGCGTCGCCCGCTGAAGGAGATGCGGGCCCGGGGGACTGGGCTCCGTTAACGACCGTTTGCGCAAGACCCGGTGGCCGAACCCGACGATTCCGCATGATAGTGGCTGCGTCCCGCTCCAGTATTTTCAGTTCCGATGTGCTTCGTCTCAAACGTCTGGCCGCCTGTTGGAATCGCTCGCGGGGCCCCCCCTTGGACGCATCAAACATGGTCAATGCCTGCCAGGCCGATTCTTGTTGTTCCTGTAGGGCGGTTTGGGTTTCTTGGGAGTGCTCTAATTCGACTTCCGAGCGAATCCCCTTGTATTCATGTTGGGTGGCCTGGAGTTCTTCCTGGTACGCCTGTTCGGCAGTGGTTCGTTGTCGATCATGCTCGGTTTCGGCCACACCCCGTGCTGCCTCCCACTGTGCGTCGATCTGCTCCTGCTCGGCAGAAAACTTCTGCCGGAGTTCAGCCAAACCCTGATCCAAAGCATCCCGCAGGAGCGTTTCCTCCGCGGCGCGATCGTCAGCCAATCGCTGCAAATCCCGCATCAACTCTAACTGTCGAATGGTGGAAAGAGGTTCGCGAGACATCGGCCTGGTCTGTTGGGGGCTACTGCTCAAGATCGCGCTGCACCTCATTCAGCAACAGCTGCATGCGAGAAATGGCATCCAGAGAAAGTTTGATTTCGGGAATAAGCGGTTCCAAATATTGCTCTCGAAACCTTTCACTCACCACATCATTCCATTGATCCGCAGCTTCCTCCCATGTCTCCTGGACAAGCTCCAGGCCCTTGCGGATCTGAGTGGAACCGGTATGAAGGTCGGGGTTTCGCATCGAATATTTGCCGGGGATCGGGGTGAAATGGAACAGGAGCGGAGCTAAGTGGCTGGCGGCTTCTCTTCGGGTGGCTGGAATAACTCCTCGATTAAACCCGCGGTGTCGCCAGGACCTGCTGCCCCCGAACCGATGGCCTGATATTCTTCCAATCGACGAATGAGTTTGGCAAGCACGCTCACTGCCTGAGGAACATCCACCTCGACTGTCTGGCGAAGGTGACTGATCCGCCCTTCAAAAGTGAATTGTTCCTTGCGCACCTCACGAACCCAATGCTTGAGTCGTTCTGTTTTCTCCTGGCAATATGCCAAACGTGCCCGAGCACGGTTCACCTGATCCCGCTCCTCGTGACATGAAGGACGTTCGTCAGCAACAGGAAACATCAAGCAGCGGTGGAGTGCTGCCTGCGACTGGGCGAGTTCTTCATGGGCTTGGTGCATTTGCGCTCTCCAGTGACGGGGGCGATCGTGCTCTATCCAGTCGATCACGCGTCGAATCTCATTCTCCAAGACCGTTGTTGCCTGCTCGACTGCATCGCTAAACCTCAGCAGCGCGAGCCGCACACTTTCAATCGCTACGACAGACTGGACGTTGGCAGATGCGGACATGAAAAAAACCTGGAAACCTGTCCCTCTTGAATAAATTGGATTGCCGACCGCCTGACTGTCCACAACACCAGTCACAGCCATGTAGTCAATCTGGCCAATACCACGCAGTCGATACCTGTTTTTCTACCGTTGTTGCAAGTACTCTTCGATCCGGTCCGCTTTGCGGAGCAGGAAGGGGGCATGTTCGTTGGTCGCCTCGATGTATCGGGCAATCACCTTCATGTGCTGTTCAAAATCCTCGGTAAACTTTTTGTGCTCCTGGTCGCGCCAAGTGACACTCAGAGAATTGAGCTGTGCGACCAGGGACGACAGCTGCTCCTCCAACTCCTCGTTGAATTTCTTCAAGTTTTGCGCAAATCGCCGCAATTCAACAGGGTCAACGATAGCCTGCGACATGGTTCGTGCTCCGATGCCGACCGCGGTCGGCCACTTGAGATTGGGGGTTTCACTGAAAAACAGGGGGAATCTGCTGGTGCACGTCGGGCAAGGCAGTCCCCCGACAATTATAAAACGCTCTGGGCACAACGGAAAGGTTTTGCCCCTGGGTGACCTGAGTCAAAATGGAGAATTCCAGGGCAAGGCCCGTTTAGGACCCTCGCAGCCCGCTGGCCCGGGAATAAAAGACCTCTCGTCGGACGAACCTCGCTAACCGGAGCGAGCGGCAAAATCGGAACTAAACCAATCCGCTGCCAAAATCGGCGCTATGCCTGAGCGACACTTTTCTCTAGAATGTGGGGGATTAGCGGTCACGAATGCCTGCCCGCACATTTGACCCACACCCTAGAAATCTGGTTGGAGGATCCTAGCTTTGTTGACCGAGCAAGAGGTATCGCGTAGCTGGAGTGATATTTTTCGATCCAAAGATTTTAGTGACGAAACGTTCGAACATGCCGAAACTTTAATTGACGAACTCCGTCTTGAAAGCCCTTTACGGCATCGGCTAACGCGAGAACTCGGGGAACTGCGGACCATCCACGGGAAGGTCGCCAGCACAAATAATTAAGCTCTTCCGCATGAGCCAGGGCGACTCGTGAGCCTCAGGTCCTGGACGATGCCGGGGTTCTTTCAGAAATTTACTTCGGCCAGGCCCCGTTCAACTGGAAGCTGGCTGATTCACACCTGGAATCGGCCGCGACATGATCTAGTGGCCCGTCTCCTAGTAATTGACTTCGAAACCAAAGTTGGCTCCGTGGACCAACGTGGCTTCCCGGTTTCCCTCCCTGAACCCCATCATGGGCAAGTAGTACTTTACACCTGAATGAGCACGTCGGATATTGCCGACATAGAATCCGCTCCAGCCAAGTCGAAGGGCAACCGCCTTGGAAATCCGGTAGCTGGTATCGATCCGCAACTCTGCCAGCGGTGATAAGTCACCACGGCTCTGCCCGTGTTCGAACGTGGTTGGATTGAGGTAAAGT
>Ga0315336_1003103_pt1 | contig 23116 bp, 15 predicted proteins | sample ASW5metaG_FD_204512 | JGI IMG/M metagenome (GOLD analysis project Ga0315336, IMG submission 204512) | Ammonia-oxidizing marine archaeal communities from Monterey Bay, California, United States - ASW #5 | ecosystem: Environmental > Aquatic > Marine > Intertidal zone | place: USA: California... | reverse complement strand
TGGATATTCGTTAATTCGGGCCGATGTTCTTTTAACAGCGAAGTAAAGCATTCGTTAAATTCGTTTTGTGTCATGTCCATTTCTTCATCCAATTAACGTGCATCGTTGTCAACGAAGGCAATCGCTCGACCGAGATCAATATGAAGAAAAACATGCGTACTTCGGAGGCTATTCCCCTTTCAACCCCAGCAGCACATAAGTCGAGTCCTTCCTCGTGCGGTCTTTTCCGCCGATTGCCAGGCCGATGTATTGTTTGCCGTCGATGGTGAACGAGGTGGGCGGGGCGAGGATGCCGGTTTTGACGCCGCCGTTGATTTCGGTGGTGTCGAGGGTCCAGATGATTTCGCCGGTTTCGTCGTTGAAGGCGCGGAGGGTGCCGTCGTTGTCGCCGCCGAAGACGATGCCGCCTGCGGTGGCGAGCATGCCAGCCCAGTTGGGACCGCCGGGGGTTTCGAATTCCCAGGCTTTTTCGCCGGTGCGTACGTCGAAGGCGCGGACGAAGCCTTTGCCTTCATCGGCCCATTGCATGTTACCGCCGAAGAACATCATCCCTGGGATATATTTTGAAGGGCCGCGGGTGAAAATGGAGCCGTGTTCCATGTCGGGGATGTAGAGGAGGTGGGTGTTGGGGTTGTAGGCGGAGGGGGGCCAGTTTTTCCCGCCGTAGAGTCCGGGGTACACTACTTTATCGCCGGGGTTGAGCATTTCTTCGGTCAGTACCGGGACGCCTTCATCGTTATATTCGTGCCAGTTGGTGCGGCTGTAAGGTTTCGCGAAGAGGAATTCGCCGGTGGCGCGGTCGATGAGGTAGAGAAAGCCGTTGCGGTTGGCCTGGGCGAGGGCTTTTCGTTTTTTCCCGTCGATGACTTCGTCGACCAGTACGAGTTCGTTGATGCCGTCCCAGTCGAATTCATCGCGGGGGGAGGGTTGGAAGTACCAGGCGAGTTTGCCAGTTTTGATGTCCACGGCGATGATGGAGTTGCTGTACAGGTTGATGCCTTCGCGGGCGTGGCGGTCGAGGTCGGGGCCGGGGTTGCCTGTGCCCCAATAGACGAGTCCGAGTTCCGGGTCGTAGGAGCCGGTGAGCCATGTGGGCGCACCGCCGGTTTTCCAGGAGTCGCCGGACCAAGTGTCGTTGCCCGGTTCCCCTTCGCCGGGGATGGTAAAGAAACGCCACGCTTCTTCGCCCGTCATCGCGTCATATGCCGCAATGAAGCCGCGGATGCCGTATTCGCCTCCGCCGACTCCGGTGAGTACTTTACCGTCGGCGACGAGTGGTGCACCGGTAATAGAGTAACGAAGAGCATTGTCCGCGACTTGTTTTTCCCATTTGATGTCGCCGGTCTTCGCGTCGAAGCAAAAGAGGCGGGCGTCAAGAGTACCCCAATAAACGTTATCTCCGTAAACAGCGACGCCTCGATTGACGGGGCCGCAACAGACGACGGCACGTTTGGGGAATGTGTAGTCATATCGCCACAGCGTTTCACCGGTTTTCGGATCGACGCAAATCAGATGGCTTTCCTGAGTCGTAATGTACATGCGACCGTTAGCAACGACAGCAGAGGTTTCAAATTGTCCCATGCCGACGCCGGTGCCTCGTTTCCAGACCACTTCGAGGTCGTTGACGTTATCGCGATTGATTTGGTCGATGGGCATGTATCGCCATGACGCGTAATTGCGTCCGTAATTGAGCCAACTATCAGTATCATCTTGTGCATCGATGAGTGTTTGGTCGGTGATGGGGGATTGGGCTGTTGCCGTGACCGATGCGGCCACTGCGATCGTGGCCGTTACGGATAAGAGAATGAGAAGTCTGCTTTTCATTGTTTTAAAATTCCTGCGATGCTGGTAGCCAATAATTAGTCGGATGAAGGATATCAAGAACTGATATTTACTGCAATTCCATTCCTGTTATTTTCTGTGCGCGACGACGATAGTATGGGAGAGTCTTTTTGCATCTGCGAAACCAACGGTTGTCAGATGGTCGGCATATTCGTCGAAAGTCGGAACTCGACCCCCATTATAGAGGAGGCGTCGAAACGTTTGAATCAGTTCGGCTTCAGATTCCTGGTGTTCTCCGTCGGCGATCATGGTTTCCAAAACGATGAGGCCACCGGGTTTAAGGGCGCGATGGACATTTTTGAGCGTTGAGTCTATTTCTTCAGCGGAGAGGATGTACATGATTCCGCCGATATAGGCCAGATCGAAAGCGTGTGGCTTGGTGGGAACGTTGCGTACATCGGCAGCGACGAATTGAGTCCGGTCGAAAACGTCGAACCATCGAGATGTCTTTCGAGTGACTTCGAGTACTTCGGGGGCGCGGTCGATGGCGACGGTTGAAGCGTGTGGGTGGTTTTGCAGATAGGTGAACGTGAAAAAAGCGTTTCCGCAGGCGACGTCGACGAGGTGGGCGCCTTCGGGTACAGTGTGCTGTTCGAGAATCAGCCCCCAGTTTTCGCGTGCGTCTGCAGCGTGAGTTTCCCGCGAGATGTATCGAGTCTCGCACCAACCTTTCCACATGGCGACGGAATCGTCGTCTATGATCGATTTCCCAATTCCGTCTCCGCCGCGAATTGCGTTCGCGGCGATGTCATCGGTCTGCCAGGCCCAAGGTAGCACTGCGTCGAGATAGGAATCGCCATAGTAGGATGGACTCCCTTTCACGAGGAACGCGGCCGTCGTCGGCGCAAGCTGGTATTTGGAGTCATGTTTGGTTAGGAAACCCATCGCAGTAAGTGCATCGGCGGTAGCTTGGATCCCTTTTTCTTCGCATTGGAGGACGGTGGAAAGTTCTTCGCTGGTTCGTGGTTCGTCGTCGAATGCTGTAAATAGATCCATTTCCAACGCGAGTTTCAATACGAGGGCTTTCGAGTTTCGATAAATGAGATCGTGGATTGGATCCAGCGACGCCGGAGATTCAATTGTTTTACGAGGCATGATGAGACACCTTTTCCTGGGGAAGGTTTGTAATGGAAGTGCCCGGGTGGGACACGGCGAACCATCTTTTGGACCGAAGTGGTCCAAGAAAAGGTTCGTAGAAGGAGGATAGATGTGTTTATCAAGCTTGCATTGGTAAAGCATAACAGGCCGTTTAAATCGGGTCAATGGAGCGTGATTGTCCCGGTGAATATTCCGCCGAATTTTGCCTCAGTCGTCGGTAATCTCCGTTTCTGATAACGTCGGGGATTGCTAAGGTTTAGGGCGTTCAGCACCAAAATACGCGAAAATCGCCAACAATGTAACCGTTGCACGCAACGGCGTCGAAGCACTCGAAGTACTGCGCGGTTAAGGAGAGTTCGCAAAACTGACGCGACCTAACTTGGTTTTGCTGGATCTGAAAATGCCTCGTATGACGGGAATTGAATGTTTGCATGAAATTCGTCAGGATCCGGACATAAAAGACACCATCGTTTTCATTTTAACTACCTCCGCCAGTGAACGGGACAAGAGTGTGGCGTACGACCTGAACGTTTCGGGTTACGTACTCAAAGAAAACGTCGGCGAGGATTTCGAACGGCTCGTCGCTTTGTTAGAAGGCTTTTGGTCTATCGTGCAATTTCCCGAAGAGCAAATTGCATAACCATTCCAATTTAGATTTTTAATTTAACTTCCCGCGAGCCGAACCACAGGTCGCGCTGCTGATTTCGCCAGGAATTTTTCGCCCATTGGTATTTCCCCATGATGGGGCCAACTTTTTTCGCCAACGATACGAAAAAGGGCCCCAACTTCGTTCCCCAGAAACGCGTGTCTTGATATTGAAGATATTGCGCGCGTTTGATTTCGGGTTCACGATCTTCTTGAATGGCTGCAAGTGCGTCATCGATCGAGCTTTTTACGTCCACTTTGTTCATTGCAGGGACGATATGGTTTGCGGCGACGACCGCATCTCTCAAGGCAAGATTGATTCCCTGGGCGCGGACCGGCGACATGGGATGAGCGGCATCACCAAGAAGCAGCGTGCCTGGCGTGGACCATTCGAGACATCGACCGACCATGATTTTTAACCGTATGGGCCCATCCAGTTCATCTTGAACGCTCCTAATATGGTCCTGCATCCATGGGGGAGACGGCGCGCAGAGTTCTTCAACGAAGTCCGCATTGTCGGTTGGGACTTTTGCCCCTTTGGGAATCATGAGCCCGTATTGAAGGCGGCTGTCCCAAGACGTATAACAGGCTCCGACGGTAGAGGCAGTAGCCATCAGGTGCATCGAGCAATGGTCGCGCAGGGCTTCGGGCGCCGGAAGTTTGAACCAGAGGACGTCGAAAGATTGTGGGATGAGTTTGAGCTTCAAGTCGGCTCGTGTTCGTACGAGCGATCCGCGCCCGTCGCAACCGATAACCAAATCGGCCTTGAAATCTTCGCGCCCGTTTTCGGATTCCAACACCGCCCCCACGACGCGGCCATCTTTACGAATGAAATCGCGAAAGGCGCAGCCGAAATCGAATCGGAAGTTGGAATACTTGCTGGCTTCTTCGACGACGCCCGCGAGGAACTGACCCTGGGGAATGACGCGTAGCGCACGTTCACCCAAATCTTCGTAGGGTTCGGGGACGGAGAAAATCTCTTGACCATCGATGTACATGTCCCATGATTCCAAAACGCGTGTAGGAAGAGAATTGACGAGATCGGTCAGCCCCATTTCGTGGAGTGCGTCCATCCCGGAGGGCATGATGCCTTCGCCACGGAATACTCGTTCAAAATCCGTTTCACGTTCCACGATGCGTACGTCAATGCCGGCGCGCGCTAGCAAATAGCCTGTAGTCACACCGGCGGGTCCACCGCCTACGATTAGTACACCCATTTTGCCTCCTCACGATAGAGTCGTTTTGGTATCTGGATTATATACCGTACCGCCGTGATTCGGGTTTATTCATCTATTTTGAAGTTTGTTAAGCAATTGCTATTCTATGAGCCAGTTTAACCCGGCTAATCGAATAGATAGGAGCACGTTCATGAGCAAAGAAACGCATATTGTCGAGGATTTTATTGACGCATTTAATGCGCAAGACGTGGATACCATCATGGGATTCTTTTCTGACGATCCTATTTATCACAACATGCCGTCCGGGCCTGTTACGGGCACCGGACCGGTCCGCGAATTGATCACGAGTTTCGTGTCGCCGGCTAGTTCCGTTAATTGGGAAATGCTGAAGATTGCGCAGACGGGGGATACCGTGTTGACGGAAAGAATGGACCGGTTCGTTCTCGGCGGAAAAGATGTTGCGTTACCGGTGATGGGCGCCTTCGACATTCAAGACGGTAAGATTACGGCGTGGCGCGACTATTTTGATATGGCGACATGGACGAAACAAATGACGGATTAGTTGAGCTGTTGAATTTTCTTCTCTTCACGATCCATCAGGAGCTTGACGGCAGCGGGGACCATAGTGACGGAGGTGAGAAAGCAGAGGGGGATGCCTACTAGCATGAAGTGGGCGATGCTTTCGAGGCCGGAGTGTTCGGTGAAGAGGAGGGCGGTGAAGGAGACGCAGGTGGTGCTGGTGGTGAGAAAGATCGGGCGGCCGACACCCATGACGCCTTCGTGGAGTTGTTCGACGGTGATGGATTTGTAGCGACGAATGCGTTCCACGATGTGGATACCGTCGTCGACTCCGAGTCCGAGGATGACCGGGACGACGACGATGGTCAGGATGCTGAATTGGAGGCCAAACCAAAAGTAGAAGCCGAAGGTGATGGCGGTCGATATGATGACGGGGAGTAGTGCGAGCCACACGGCGCGTTTCTCGCGGAAAACGACGATGAGTACGAGCGTGACCATGATGAAGACCATAGGCATCATGTAGGGAATGTATTTGACCATTCCGATGGTGGCGAGTCGGATGATAATGGGGACACCAGTGGCGGTCGGTGCGACGGATCGAATTTCCTTGATTTCCTTGTCGAGGATGGCCGCGTCGAGGGTGGTTTCTTTAGGTTTGATGCTGAGGGCAAACGAACTGTCTCTGCTAATGATGCCGGCTTTCAGCCATTCGGGCAATGTTTCGAGTGTGATGGGACCGGCATCGAGACCGCGCTGCAGGCGATGAATCAGTATTTCGACATTTTGTTCGGACGCGTCGCTGTATTCTGCTACAACCTTTTTCAATGTAGCCTCACGCTCGTCGGTGTTTTTTGGAAGGATGTCAGTGGGGGACGTTACTGAAGCCACCACAGGTAGTTTTTCGAGACCTGCCTTCCACTCGCGTGCTTGGTCGAGGCTTTCGACGCGCGCCATATAGGTGGTGGTGGAAGTGTCGAAGAGTTTCTGGATCCGTTCGGTAACTTGGAGAGCGGGCACGTCGTTGGAGAATACTTTTTCGAGGTCGGTTTCCGTCTTGTAGCGTGGAATTCCGACAGCGCCGACAATGGCGAGGATGATGCCGATGGCAAGAACAAGTTTCGGTTGGCGGATGGAGAATGACACGAGCGACGAGAGTCCGGGGATGTTGAGTTTTGCGGGCGCGTCGCGGTCTGTATGGCGACGTTCCAGTATGAGCCAACCTGCGGGGAGGAGGGTGAGCATGAGGATCATCCCCAGAAGCACCCCGAAAAATGCGGTGAGTCCCATATCGCGGGTGAGTGAATTTGGGATAAGGGTAAGGACGCCGAATGCGAGCGCGCTGGACAGCGCCCCGAGAACGATGGGCTCTGCGCTGACATTGATGGCTTTTCGCAAAGCTTCGTCGGGCGTCATCCCGTGGGCGCGGCTGTCGCGCAACGATACGAGGATGTGAATTCCAAAATCAATTCCAAGTCCGAGGAGGAGCAAACCAAAGAACGCCGAGCCGAGAGTGATACGACCCTGTATGGCGCCTACGAGCGCAAGACCCATCAGTACGGAACCGGCGAGCGCAATACCCGCGACGATTACGCGACTGAAGCGGGGCTCTATGAGAAATACGAGCAACATGATTCCGAGAATCGTAAAAGGAATCAGAATACCGATACGACCGACAACCGCGCCTTGGTCTTGTGCGCCGACTGCGGAGAGCCCGGTGTAATCTGCCGAGACGTTCAGACCCGAATCTTCGATGATCCGTTGAGTGGCTCGTTCGATTTTAACGTATTCATTTCCACCCACGGCCATATCGAGCGGGTTACTCGAAAGTTGAATACTGAGGATGGCGGCTTCTTCTTTTTTGGGGATCTGTTCTTCGATGTAGCCGTCTGCAAATTCGATCAAATTGATGGTCGAAGATCGAACGGTATTTTCCTTGATGTCACGGATGACAGCGTTGAAGATATTATCCGTCCAAAGCCAAGGGGCGCGGTCTTTGAACCACATGGAATCGGATGGTGGCATGACGCTTATTGCAGGAGATTCTTCCGGGAGACGTTTGGTGAGAATCTCGATGGACTTGTCTATTTCCTCCTTTGGTCCTTCGAGGAGAAGCAAAAGCATGGAGTATTCACCGAAGGCCGTTATTTCCCGGTTGAACTGTACGACATCGGGTTCGTTTTCGCCGAGAAATCCTGTGAACGATAAATCTTTTGGGATCAATAGCGTGGCGACCGCCGAGAGGAGAATTAATGTGAATGCTGAAAAGAACACGGCGCGGGGGCGGGCAATGAGGATGTTGGCGAGTTTATCGAGAACTGAATCTTTGTGCGGAGAATGCAACTGTGTTTCCTTCTATCGCGTTAAACGGTTCCGAACTACTTCACCCGATAAACACCCAAAAAGATACGCTTTTCGAAGGATAGTTCCGCTTTGCCTTGCCAATGGCTTATGCCAGGATATTGCTCTATTTTACACTCTAGAACGTCCCGAAGTCATCCCAGGTTGACAAGCCTTTCCGTCGACGACTGGGGTCGTGGAAACGGCCAATCATTCGTGTATACTAATTGCGGTCATTTGAGCAGGTTCGAAGAAGCGGAGGCGGATATGGAGTTAGAGGCGTTCGAGATTTTATTGGTGGATGACGACGACGTCGACATCGAAGGAGTCATTCGCGGTCTCAAAAAACATGATATCCGCAACAAAGTAACTGTTGCGCGTGATGGGATAGAGGCGCTGGAAATTTTGAGGGGCGAGGGAGAATCCAAGAAACTTCCTTGGCCGAATTTAGTGCTGTTGGATTTAAAAATGCCGCGTATGGATGGCCTTGAATGTTTGGAAGAAATTAGAAAAGACCCAACCCTTCATAACACCATTGTGTTCGTCTTGACTACCTCCGCAAATGAAAGTGACAAATTGAAGGCTGATAAGCTGAACGTGTCCGGATATTTGGTCAAATCGGAAGTCGGCGATGGGTTTGAAAAGCTCGTCGACATGTTGGAAGGGTTTTGGGATATTGTCCGTAATCCCTCCGTACAGCCTTCGTGACTCGTACCGAAGCTTCTTTAGGTATTCCGCTCGGCCTTTTCTAACAAGTCGTCGATTATTGGATGAATATTTACGAAGGTCTCAATGATTGGCGTGCACGCATTCTTCAGGTTTCCGAGTTCCGCATTGACGTAACCTTCGAAGAGATTCCCTGGTCCCAAATCCATGTTCACGTTGGGAAGTGATTGGATTTCACGGCGTGCGCGCGCCCGAAACGCATCCGCGAAATCCCATGCCTTTAATTTGTATTGGGGAAACGTTCGTAGTTTCAGTGCGTGAACGTTGTACTTGACCCGTTTCATCTCAACCTCTTTCGGCGTTACCCACATGGCAAAAAAGACGCCGTCGTTCCCGAGTTCTTCGGGAGGCGTTCTGGTCCATTTTTCTTTCAATATCTTGAACAAGGCGATTTCGCCGAACCTGGCATCGGGGCCACCTTCCTTTCCTTCGCGATACCCGACTTTTACGCCCAACGAATAGTCCGCCATAAGGTCATCTTCGATATTAACTTTGATTTCATTGAAACGATCGTGAAACTGTTTCACTTTTTGACCACTCATTGTTTGATTTCCTCTTAGTGGACCCGGCGCAGGGGGTGCTCATCGACTTCGGCCATTTCGTGGGTACCGGTCATTCGTTTACCATAGGACTGGGCCAACGGCAGGGCGGTTACACCGTGAAGGATGATGCTCATGAGGACGGTGATGCTGACGACGGCAAAGATTTCCTGCTGATGAGGCAATTCGTATTCCACGAGTACGAGCAGCCCGAACAAGACCGAGGCTAGCCCGCGCGGGCCAAACCATCCAACGAAGAGTTTCGTTCCGGGCTGCAATCCGGAACCTGCAAGACTGAGGTACGCGGGGACCATTCGAATGGCAGTGAGGGCAAGCGCGCCGTACAGCCAGGCCATCGGTTTTACGAGCTCGATGGCGGGCCACACCATCAACGCTCCGTAGAGAACAAACGACACCAACACCAGGATTTGGGTTGTGCTCTCGACGAATAGTTCGAGATGTTTGCTGTCTTTTCGGTACACGTTTCCAAACGTCGCGCCAGCAAGAAACACGGCACCGAATCCGTTGCCGCCGGCCCATTCGGCGTATTGGAAAATAATAAGCGCCAGTGCCACTTCGCTCAGGCGTTGGAAGATTTCGTTCATGGCGTGCCGTTCGCGACCCCAATGGATCAATCCGCCGCCCACGAGGCCTAGTCCGATACCGACCACGGGAGCGATCACCAATTGCCTTGCCGTGAACGTCAACCACGGTTCGTCGCCGTGTCCGTTTCCAGCCGCTGCCATTCCCAACCCGGCAAACAATACGACCAAAGGCAAGGCCAAGCCATCGTTCAACCCGCTCTCCACGTTCAAGGTCTGACGGATGCGCAGCGGTACGGCGGGGTGGGAGACCACAGCTTGACCGAGCGCGGCATCGGTGGGAGCAAGAATCGCAGCGAGAAGAAAGGCTTCCCAGATGCCCCAGTCGGCGAACACAATGGCCGCGACACCACCGCCCAGCGCGATAGTGAACGGCATCCCCAACGCGAGCAGGCGCAAAGGAATTCCAAGATCGGTCCGAAGGGCGCGCAATTTGATGCGCGATGCGTCGATGAACAATACAAGAATCAACGTCGTCTCGGTGAGAAGATGTATCCATTCGTCCGTGATCGAGACATTCAAAAATCCAAGCACCTGGGGACACGCAATCATTCCAAATCCCGCAAAAATCATGGGCGGAGTAATAATCGATTTCTCGAATTTCGCGGAAAACAGCGCATAAACGACGACGAACGTACCGAGGACGAGGATGGGTTGGCTAGGCATTGGGAGAATGCCCAAGCGGTGCGAGGGCCGAAGAATTAGGCATCGTTCCTTTGGTGACGTTAACCATTGGATTACCTTACACTGCTAAAAAACGAAGGTCAATGGTGTACGGTACGGCTATCGAATTCGTTCGAACAGGACCGAATGCGGGGCGACGCATCATTACGGCAATCTGGATTTTAATGCTTCATCCATCGCGAAAAGCAGTTCTTCTGCGGTGTGCGGTTTCGCCAAAACTGCATCTACTTTCAAGCTTTTGTCTATATCAACCTGGTCTTTTAGACCCGTGGTGGCAATGATCGGGACAGTCGGTCGGATGCTCCGAATCGCTCGGATGAGTGCGATACCGTCCATATGGGGCATCATGATATCCGTGATAACCAATCGAACGTCGTTTTCCGGGCGTGCAAATTGAGCAATGCCGTCTGCACCATCGCTGGCCGTCAATGTCGTATAACCACAGCCTTCCAACGTCGTTTGTGTAATGTCTCGAATCATTTCTTCATCATCGACAATGAGTATCGTTTCGCCTGATCCTCGCGGCGGCAGACTCGTTCCCGCATCCGTTAACGGAGTCGTATCATCCTCGAGTACGGCTGGTAAATATATCGAAAAGCATGTCCCCTGTCCGATTTCACTTTCGGTACGTAGAAAACCCCCGAATTCCTGCACGATACCGGAAACGGTTGAGAGTCCGAGCCCGGTGCCTTCTCCGATTTCTTTCGTCGTAAAGAAAGGGTCAAATATTTTGGTCAAAATCTCATCGTTGATTCCGGTTCCGGTATCGCTCACTTCAATCAATATGTAAAAACCCGGTTGAGCGTCTAAGATCATGGTGGAATAGGTTTCGTCCATGATTACGTTCTTCGCGTGGATTTTGACGTGTCCGCCTTCCGGCATAGCATCGCGGGCATTGACGGAGAGATTTAGCAAGATTTGATGGAGTTGTGTCCCATCCCCGTAGATGGACCACAGACCCTCTTCGAAGCTGATTTCCAAGTTGATATTTTTGGGAAATGTGTTGGAGAGAAAGTGTTTTACTTCTTCGATGGTATCGGCGACGGAGACGCGAGTTTTGTTTCCCTGACCGACCCGGGCGAACGTCAACACCTGTTTTACGATGGCGGCTCCGCGAGCAGCGGCCTCTTCGATAATGGCCAGCGTGCTTTCGCTTTGTTTCGAAAGTTCGTCCTTTCGGAGCATTTGCGTCGACATGGCGATAGGCGCAAGAATGTTGTTTAAGTCGTGGGCAATCCCACTCGCGAGAGTTCCCAACGACTCCAGTTTCTGGGCTTGAACTAATTGTTGTTCCAATTCGGTTTCGTGGGTCAAGTCATGGATGATACCCGCGAAAATTCGTTTGTCACCGAATTTTACTTCGCTGATCCCCATACGCACGGGAAAGGTGGTTCCGTCTTTGCGTAGAGCCTCCACCTCTCGAAAAGTATCGAGAACGTTGTCGGGCTTATTTGTGAATTCGTTTAGATAGTCGTTGTTTTTCTGGTGGTAGCGTGTCGGCATCAAAATAGTAACGCTCTTCCCAACGAGTTCGCTTTCTTCATATCCGAATTGATGGGTCGCGGCGGGATTAATACTTTCGATGATACTATTCTCATCTATCGTGATAATCGCATCAGCTGAATTCTTTATGATGCCAACGGACCGTGCGTAATATTCTTCTTTTTCCGCCTCGACTTCGATAACGCGCGTGATGTCCTGGACGGTGCCTTGCAATCCGATTAATTGTTGCACATCGTCGAAATGGGCCGACGCCGTAGTTTGATAATGTCGCCATTCTCCACTCGAATGCTTCGCTCGATATTTTTGGATAAGCGGGTCACCCGTATTCAACGTATGGAGCACAGCTTCGCGATAGCTTTCGTTATCGTCTGGATGAAGGAGGTCATAAAAACTTTTTTTGGTCGGTACATACGTGTTCTTCGTCAGGCCGAATATTTGATACAGTTCATCCGACCATACTACTTCATTTTCGTCCCGAGTCGCGGAAAAACTACCCATCTGGGCAACGTGTTGGGCTTCTCGCAACCGAGCATCCCGTTCTCGAAGTGCGTCCTCGGTCTGTTTGCGGTCAGTGATATCTTGGGTCGTGCCCCGCAATCCTAGAATGGTTCCGTGTTCATCAAAAAAAGCCGAGGCGATCGTCTGGTAATGACGCCATTCTCCACTAGCGTGCTTGGCTCGATAATCCTGTGCAATGCGCTCACCCGTTTCGAGGGAATGTTGGATGAGCTGGATCAGGCTCTCTTTTTCTTCGGGATGGAGGAGAGAGAAAAATCCTTCTCTCGTCGGTGAAAAACTAGTCGGATCCAATCCGAAAATCTCGTACATTTCATCTGACCACGAATGTTCTCCACCCTCCACTAGGCTCGTGAAATTACCCAGGCGGGCGATTCGTTGGGTTTCCCGCATGTACTCATCCCGCTCCTCCAAAGCAGCGGTTCTCGAAGCCACTTTCTCTTCCAAATCGAGGTTCAGTTTTTCCAGAGCGGTATCTTTACGACGGTTTTCGCAAAGTAACGCGACGAGGTTGGCCGTGTTCTCGATGAAAGGACTGTAGATTGCATAGGCTGCTCGGTCGTTGACCGCGACAAGGAGGCTTCCAAGTATGCCATTCGAGGTCCGAAGCGTGATTTGCGCGTGCGACGATCCGTTTGTTTTAGCAAGACAGTGTTCTCCACAGTCGGTTTCAAAAGGATCGGCGTTGGATGCCAAACGACATTGCTCGGGCAGGTGAATGCCGAAGACGTCTACGTTTCCGTGGAGGCTCCCGTGTATGCACAAGGCGGCGCCCTTTATGCCCGGGATACGACTAAGGCCGGCATCCAAAAAATCACCAAGGCCTTCGACGGAAAGTTCCGCGTGCAAGGTGCTTTGGAGAAGAAGAATTCGCCCGAGGATCAATGCCTCCGGCAATTGTTTATCAGCCGTTTGCGGTTTTTCTGTTTCGTGCATGATATTCTTTGAGGAATTCTTCCGGTTCCATATAATATGGATTCTTGACGATTTGACCTCGGATCACTGTAGCTGGATGGACCGATAACACGTCCATGATGGTGTTTCCATCAAACTCTCGTGAATCGTATTGGCAGAAGGCCGTGATCGGGTGAGTCTTCAGTGCGTTGTTCAACTCGGCTTCGTATTTCAGGAGTTCCTCGGTGTCGGTCAATCCGTCTCGTAGACTCCACGTCATTTCTCCGCTCCCGCGGACGCCCGCATATCCTTCTTCCATCGCGTCATCGTAAAAGCCTCCAAGAAAGTCGATCATTTTGTGGCCGCAAAAGGCTCCGTCCGGGCAATAAGTAGGGCCGGCCTCGGACAATGCGAAATCTTTCTTGTTCGAGCGAATATCCAAGCCAAGGTCGTCCATGGTTTCTTCAAATTCGTCAGTGGATACAGTATCGACAAAGTAAAGAATTTTCTCTTCTTCCTCAAGTCCCTGATTAAGGAATTTCGACATGATCTTGGCACGTTCTTCATCGTCGTTGTATATATAGCAAATATGAGTCCCCTCAGGGACGGGCTCCTGAGAAAACCCCAAAGAAATCTGACGTTTTGTCATACATTCAGCTCCAAGCGTTCAATGAAAATTCGGTAAATGAGCAATATCTCTTTTCGAATCGATTTCAAATACTCATTATACATAGTATTCACCGAATAGCAAGGAATCTTCCATATCGATTTGTGGGTTCACATTCACTGCATATCTGTATCATCGAAACAAATCTATTTTTATTTCGTTAGGGTTTTCGGCGCCCCATGGGGCGTTGCGAGCGGTAGATCCGCTAGTTGGAAACGTATGGAATCGCCCGCCTTTCCTGTACACTGTTTTGATTGAGAATTGCTGGAAGTTGGATGTACTGCAACGAATAAGCACCGTGGTGTGCGGATGAGGAGCTTGGGTATGTTAACGCGATCGAGTTTGTTTTTGGGGCTGGTAGTTTGTGCTATTGGGTTTACGGGACCATCGACGGCGGAAACGTGGGACCATATCCATTTTTCGGTTTCGGATACGAAGGCTGCCGCGGAGTGGTACGCGAAACATTTCGACGGTAAAGTGACGAAGAGCGGACCCTTTGATGCGGTGTGGTTCGGTACGAATCTGGTGAAGTTCAAGAAGGGCGAGGACATTGGGGGGAGCGACGGCACGAAAGCGGACCATGTCGCGTTCTCTGTGGGAGATGTGAAAGGAAAGGTCGAAGCGTTGGGTGAGGATGGCGCAACGGTGGCCGATGCTAACCGACGCAAGGCGGGCGTGCGATACGCGATCGATCCTTGGGGTACGAAAATCGAAGTGATGAACGACGCCGACTTGCGCGGATTTCATCATGTCTTGATTAAGACAACGAGGCCGGCCAGCACGCTCGAGTTTTACACGACGATGTTTGGCGGAGAAGTAGAAAAGTTTAAGAATGTAATGGGCGTCCAGGCCATCCGTTACAACGACATGTATCTTTTCGTGCAACGCGCGGTACGTCCTCCCAAATCTCAAAAGGGGAAGGCGGTCGATCACCTTGGATGGCGCTTTAAGGACTTCGATGCGGCGGTGAAAAAAATGAAAGATGCTGGTGTGAAATTTGTGGTTGAACCTCGCACTTCCGGTGACCACAAAATGGCGTTCATCGAAAGCCCGAACGGCGTAAAAATCGAGATTGTGGAGGATATCGGGCACTGACGCGACGCGGAATGCACTTTATTCTTGTCAACTATGTAAAGCAACTATGACGGTTTAGTCTCGATTTGATATAATTATAGTTGTCGAACGAAGGGTCAACGACTCGCTTAATTGAATGCGAGGAAAAGCAGACGGGTGGAGAATGCTTTGAATTTCAGACGTTGTTGTGAACGGGACAGGGGACGAAGTATTTCAACCCTCAATCGGCGAGGAAGCTATCGACCAAAATTCCCTATACTCATGCCGGCTGTACACGTTTATTCGGGCTATGCGCGATGAAAATCGCGACGAAACTTAACCTTAACACGCTTCTGGTTTTGGTGTTTCTTGTCCTTAACCTGGCCGCCGGGCTTTACGCCACAAGACTTCCAACGGCTGGAACTCAACAGGTTACGGGTGAGAGCGGCCGGCTCGAACAGACTGGTATCCCCGATAACAACGGGGCAGCTCCAGTGCGTGTCGCTTCAAGATTGTTGTTGGGTTTGGCTGTGCTTACTGCATTGATTGTGATTATTTCGAATACTCTCGTGAACCGGAGTATCGTCGGTGCAGCGAAACGTTTGGTCATAGGGGCGAAAGAACTCACCAGCGGTAATATGTCCTACGTGATCAAAAATATTTCGTCGGACGAACTCGGTGAGATCGCGAAATCCTTCAACGAAATGGCCGCCACGTGGGGTCAAATTGAGCAACGTTTTCAGAACTTGGTCGAAGCCACGCCAGCTGCACTCATACTGGCCAATAAGACCGGACACATGATCATGGTCAACAAGGGGACGGAGACCACGTTCGGATATGATCGGGAAGAGTTGATCGGTCAACTGGTTGACATCCTCTTGCCAACTTCATTGCAACCCATCCATCCAACGCTTCGAGACGGGTTCTTTGAAAATCCGGAACCCCGGGCGATGGGCGCCGGTCGAGATCTATATGGACGGCACAAAAGCGGAGTAAAAATTCCCATCGAAGTCGCGCTGAACCCTTTGGAAATTGACGGGGAGCTGATGGTGTTGAGTTCCATTATCGATATCACGGAGCGGAGAACGGCTGAAATCGACGTCCTTGAAGCCCGAAGAGAAGAGGTACGCCTTAACAACGAAATGAAACACGTCAATGAAGCATTGGAACATCAATCGCAATTGGCGATTACGATGGCCGACCGAGCCCATCAATCCAGTCAGGCCAAGAGCGAATTCCTTGCGAACATGAGTCACGAAATTCGAACGCCGATGAATGGCGTGATCGGAATGACAGGTTTGCTCTTGGACACGGAACTATCTCGTGAACAGCGAGGGTATGCCAATACAGTGCGGAACAGCGCGGAGTCCCTGCTGACCTTGATTAACGATATCCTCGACTTCTCCAAGGTCGAAGCAGGTAAATTGGAATTGGAACCGATTGACTTTGACATGGGGGCATTGCTGGACGAATTTGGCGTCACGATCTCCTTCAAAGCTCACGAAAAGAACCTCGAGCTCGTGTGCCCTGCCGATGTCGTGCTTCATCAGTGGTATCGCGCAGACCCGGGACGCATTCGCCAGATATTGACGAACCTGGTAAACAATGCCATTAAATTTACGGAAGAGGGCGAAGTCGCCGTCCATTATCGCATAGAAGAAGAATATGAATTCTCGACGTGCATGCGGTTTGAAATCGTGGATACGGGCATAGGGCTGGAGAAAGAGCAGCAGGACAAACTATTTGAGAGATTCAGTCAGGCCGACGAATCGACAACGCGCAAGTACGGTGGAACGGGACTTGGATTGGCTATCAGCAAGCAATTGGCCGAATTGATGGACGGTGAAATCGGTGTGGAAAGTACGATAGGAGAAGGGTCCACTTTTTGGTTTACGCTTGATCTTCCGAACGCGAAACCAGCGGATGTGGAGACATCGACGGGTGACCTTAAGGGGCAAAAAATTTTGGTGGTGGACGATAATGCGACCAACCGAAATCTTGTTGGCAATTTATTGACTCATTGGGGAGCGGAGTATGAACTCGCCGACAACGCCGAGTCGGCTCTCAGCTCGTTGCTGGAGGCAAAGGCCGCTCAGAAACCGTACAACATTGCGATCGTTGACTCTTTCATGCCCGTCACAAGCGGATTGGAATTGGGGAAAACGATCAAGGATGACGACCGAATTTCAGACACCAAGCTAATGGTGCTTGCTGCCCAAGGTCAGCGAGGGGATGCGAAGGCGTTTGAAAATGCCGGGTTCACTGGATATCACTCCAAGCCTATCGTACAGTCCGATTTCTTTGAATTGTTGAATGGAATGGCGAGCAATAAAACGAAGGCCATTCAGGCTCCAGCACGGCCCGTTTCCCGTAAACTAGGGCAGTATGAAGCCCGGATTCTCGTGGTAGAAGACAATGTAGTGAATCAAAAAGTTGCCCAGGGAATGCTTCGGAAATTTGGTCTTAATATAGAGTTGGCGGCCAACGGAGAAGAAGCCCTTTCCAGTCTGCGCAAATTTGAGTTTGACCTCGTTTTTATGGACTGCCAAATGCCAGTAATGGATGGATTCGATGCGACCCGGCGGATACGAGATCCGAAATCTAATGTGCTTGATACCGACATCGCCGTGGTAGCGATGACCGCCAATGCCATGCAGGGCGATCGGGAACGATGTCTCGAAGCTGGTATGAATGATTACGTGGCCAAACCCGTCGACCTGGGGAGCCTCGCGAAGATTCTGGCCGAGTATTTAAGTTAGGAATAGCTTTTTCGACGGTTGAAACCTTGTTCGAAATCTTTGAAAGAGTCCCAGCTGATTGTTAATCTACCCGGATGCCATTCACACCAGTTCATATGGGTCCGGGGATTTTTGTCAAAGCAGTTCTGCAAGGCAGTTTCAGTTTGATGGTGTTCGGGTGGACACAAATCCTGATGGACCTCCAGCCGTTGTTTTCGATGTTAAATGGAATGGGGCATCTTCACGGGTTCAGCCATACTTACGTCGGGGGCTCGTTGATTGCGGTGGCTGCTGCCCTCAGCGGAAAATACCTTTCGGAGCTTGGCCTGAAAATACTGGGCATCAATGAGGAAGATAGGCCCATCGTAATTGTGTGGTGGGTATGCTTCCTAAGCGCCTTCATTGGTAGTTTCAGTCATGTCTTCCTTGATAGCATCATGCACGCCGATGTTACAGCGTTCTATCCGTTTACCAACGCGAAACCCTTATTCAGAGTCATCTCCGTCAATGCACTCCACAAGTTTTGCATGTACAGCGGGCTCGCCGGTGCGGGACTGTATTATTTGGTCTATTGGCGGGTGAACAAGAAGTAATATTGGAAAAATGTTATCGGGCTGAGAGGGGTATCCGATTGATGGGCGTCGTGCCCTTGCCTGGACTTTTGTCTTCTATCTCAATCCGAAACATTGGTATTCTTTGGTCATACAGACGGCCCCTTGAACACCAATTATTTTATATATAAGTCGGGCCAAATTCGAGGCGCGGAGTGGTTAATCGCGTCGGTGGAAAGATTGTCGGTGCCTGGTAATTCGGCTCGCGACGCCAGGCGGCAAAAGAATCGCGAACAGGAATACCAAAACCGGCCAGACAGAAATGGGGAGAGCGGGGGCTGAGTTCTGGGCATAAGGATCGGTCCCGTTGGCTTTCTCCTGTTCATCGCTGACGCCGTCACTATCGCTATCCCAATCCAGAAAGTTGGGTATTCCGTCGCCGTCCACGTCGAAGCCCCCTTCGAGTGAATCCACTAAACCATCCCCGTCACTGTCCAGATCCAAATAGTCGGGAATGCCGTCGCCATCAAGATCGCCAATGCCTTCATCACTATCCAGAATTCCGTCCCCGTCGCTGTCTGTATCGAGATAGTCGGGGACCCCATCGCCATCAGTATCGCCAATGCCCTCTTCGTCATCGGAGATTCCATCGCCGTCTGAATCGGCTACTGTATTAAATTGCAGAACTGACCCGGTGGTGGTATTTCCGGAATAATCCATGGAAGTAATTTGGAAGTAGTACGTCGTGTCGGCCGTCATATTCGTTAGGGCGACGTCGTGGTGTGTCGTGAGCCCGGAAACCACCGCGACGGACGTGAGCATACCAGGGGCGAGTCCGAATCTGATTTGACTAGTCGCGTATTCATTAGTTTCCCATAGAATGTCGGCCATGGATGCCGTGATGTTGTTCGCGGATGGAGGTACTGTGACCGCGGGAGCGACAATATCGGGAGACGCGGTTGTCGTGAAATCCATGACCGGGCTTGTCGTCGGACCGTTTCCACTCAGATCGGTGGAGCCAGCTGCAAATGAGTAGGACGTTGACGCGGTTAAGTTGGTGACAATCATCAGGTGATCGATCTTGAGCTTGACGGCTCCTTCGAATAGGGACAAAGCCCCACCTTGCAGGCCGTAGTCGACGCGGGTATCGGAGAGTTCATTCGTTTCCCAATGGATTGCCGCGCTGGTGTCTGAGATGCCGACCACTGTCGGACCGTTCGTGAGGATGGGAGGGGTCACGTCGGCCGTCAGCGCCGTAGAAAATCCGGAGAGGGACCGAGCGGTGGAAGCTCCAACGGTATCGATGACGGACACCGATTGCCCCTCAAAGTCGGTCGAAGTCACACGGAAGGAATAGGCCTGTCCCGGAATTAAATTGGTCAGCGTCACCTGATGCTCCATCACTTTATCCGGTTTGGAAGACTTGAGATTTAATGCGAGTTCTTCGCCGTAGTCGACCACAGAATCGGTAGGTCTATCTGTTTGCCAGACGATGGTCGCCGTGTTATTCGTCATACCACCAATTTCGGGTCCCCGCGTAACATGCGGACCTCCCCCGGGCGGAGCCTGTTCCGTTTCAAATTGGAAAAACGAACTGGTGACTGTATTCCCATCGCGGTCGGTCGAGGATACTTTGGCCCAATACGCTGTGTTGGGTTCCAAATTCAAAATCACAATGTTGTGGGGTTTGGTTAAGGACGGGCGACTCACGGACCTTCCGAGCGCCTGGGTCAGGCCGTAGTAGACTACGGTATCGGCTTGCTCATTGGTTCGCCATCGGATGATCACCGAATGGTGGGTTTCGTGAACAACGTACGGTCCTTCGATGATGAGAGGCGGGTGGGTATCCGGGGTCAGCGTCGTGAACGTATGGACGTCGCTTAGTGTCGGGCCGTTGCCGTGGGCATCCGTGGAAGAAACGGTGTAGAAGTAGGTCGTCGACGGGGTTAAATTGGTCAGGCGTACCGAATGATTCAAAACCAATTGCCCATCGTGGGTGACCCCATACTCCGTGCCGTCGTTGTAGGAAACGCCGCTGGTAGCGGGTTCGTCCGTGGTCCAAATGATAGTGGCTTCGGTTTCGGTGATGTCGATGGCCATCGGGCCGGAAAGAATGAATGGCGGATCGGTGTCGGGCCCCGCAAGGGTCGTGAAACGAACCGTCATCGATGTGGTTGGCCCGTTGCCGAAGACGTCGGTTGCCTTTACTTGAATGAAGTACGTCGTGTCGGGCGCGAGTGCCGTCAAGTCCTCGGAATGAAAACTGGTGAAATCGGGGGAGAGCATCGATTGGCCAAACGATGGCGAAGTACCGTAGTTCAACAGGCCCGATGCTGGTTCACTTGTCGACCATTCGACGATCGCAGAATTGTGTGTGATCGAGGTAACGATTGGTCCTTCGATAAAGAGAGGCGGGGAGGTATCGGGTACAACCCGAGTTCTGAACGAGACCACATCGCTCTCAACGGGGCCGTTGCCGGAGGGGTCCGACGATATGGCACGAGCGTAATACACGGTGTCCGGCGCGAGGCTGGTCAATTGGACGGCATGCCTTCTGAATACACCGGGCCGGGTTACTACTTCGGTGCCCGGCGGATCGGAAAGACCGTAAGATGCCGTGCTGGTGGCTAATTCGTTTGTAAGCCACTCGACGACGGCGGAGGTATCGGTGATGGATGTAATGTACGGCCCGGCGATGATGAGCGGTGGATGGACATCGGGCAAATCCAGAATGATGTTGTGAAGAATGTCATTGGGCACGTGGAGGTTGTTTAAGTTGGTCAATGCAAAACCGCTTCCGTGGGGAGGGGTGATTACAGTGTTGTATGTGCCTGGCACTAGAACCAGAGAGTATTCACCGTTCGCGCCGGAAACCGACGTGCTTTCGGCGGAGTGGGGCGATGAATCATAGCGGTTATCGGCATAAATCGTGACAGCTGGAACGCTCACGCCGTTTGTATCTGTTGTTTTGCCGCTTACGGACGGGAAGTAGGGCAACATGATATCGCGAGTCACGCTCACCGTCAGGGTTACATTTGGTGTGAGTTCGTACAGAGTGAATTGATCTGGCGCGGGTATATTCAGACCGGAGGAGCTGGGGGCGTAGGACGTATAGACTCCAGCTGGAAGGGCCACTTCGTAGTACCCATTGATGTCCGTCGTATCTCCGACTTCATCTTCGGGCGGGTTCACGTCTTGCCAATAAATACGAATTCCCGACACGGGCGTGATGCCGTCGGAGGCATAGACCGTACCACTGATGGTGAGAGCGGGATTCAGATCGATGTCATAGCTTGATGTGGTCGTGAGAGAAACATCGGAATATACTGTGCGCGTATAGCCACTTCCTTCCGGCGGATCCGCTTCGATGAGTGTGCTGCCGGGCACTTGAACAATGGAGTAGTCGCCGTTTATATCAGAGACGACTATGGATTCGCTGGAGTTGCCGTTCCCATTGGAGTTCATGAGGACTCTGGTAAGTGGAACGGGCGAACCACCGCCCATAGTTTTACCGCTAATCGTCACGAATGGAGGTAGCGTAATATCCTGAGTGACATTTGCAGTTAGGGTTACATTTGGTGTGAGTTCGTACAGAGTGAATTGATCTGGCGCGGGTATATTCAGACCAGAGGAGCTGGGGGCATAGGAGGCATAGACGCCTGCCGGAAGGGTTACTTCATAGTACCCATTGATGTCCGTTGTATCTCCGACTTCATCTTCGGGCGGGTTCACGTCTTGCCAATAAATACGAATTCCGGACACGGGTGTGATGCCGTCGGAGGCGTATACGGTGCCGCTCAGGATGTAGGACTGTTCGATGAGTACGACGTTTTGCGTGACGTTGCTGCCGCTGACGACGATGTTTTGGACAAGAGCGTCGGCGAACCCACTGGCGACTGGCGCCGTGACCTGAATGTCGTAAGTGTCGTCGCCGACGGTGAAACTGTATTGGCCGCTGCCGTCTGTGGTGTCTGTGTCCAAGAGCGACAGCGTGTTGGAGTCGAGTAATTTTACGGTTGCGTTGGGAAGGGGATTGGCGCCGCCGTAAACGGTGCCACCGAGCGTATGAGCGAACACGCCGGGAGAAATAAAGAGGACGACAAGTAAGATACTCTTAGCATGTCCGCGCAGAACGCAATTCATTTTACAGGCCCCCAACCATCAGTTAAGCACCGGCGTGTATGTGGTTTTAAGACAATGCGTGTCGCCCCATCCAATGACACCGCTAGCAGCTCAATCGATTAGATAATATTATCAGATTCGTATTTCTGTGACAAGCGTTGATATTGCGCGCAATTCCGTTCGATCTGCATCAATTCGTCACAACCCCTTTTAACCGTCACGGTTTCGTGTTTTAATGCTCGTAACTTGTTTGGATTTTTGAATCAAAAAAGGAGGCAAAATGGGGGCGACCAAGAGGTTTTCGAATGAGGTGTGGTGGATGCAATTCGACTCAAAAGTTTGGGTCTCCAATCCAACAATATTGGCGATGACTGATCGAGAATATCGAACGTATTTTCAATTGTTGAATTATCAATGGAATGATTCGACCTGTACGTTGCCTGCCGATCCCAAGAAACTGGCTCAGATGTCCGGCGTGTATTTGAGTTGTCTGAAAGCGGATGGCGTGGTGATGCAACAGTTTGAGTTTGACGAGGGTCGTATTTTTAATCGTAAATTACTGAAAGCCAGAGCCGAATCTGCGGAGGTGTCTATTCGCAATACGGTAAACGGAAAGAAAGGGGGAAGACCGAAAAGCAAAACCGACGTTAAAACCCAACCGATAACCGACGCGGAACCCGGTCCTCACGAAGAAGAAACCCACTCGAAAGCAAGTAACAATAACAATAACAACTACATAAACAATCAAATTCAAAATCAATATTTAGATCTAGATAAAAAATGGTTCAATCCCGATCCGGATCCAGTTCCATCCCCGCCCCCCGCCCCTGAGTGGGACCAGTCCCGGTCCAAACCCGGTCCGCACCCGGTTGAAACCGGGCAATGCGAACCGACACCCATTT